>Ga0209631_10001991_pt1 | contig 25064 bp, 23 predicted proteins | sample COG_08_FD_184752 | JGI IMG/M metagenome (GOLD analysis project Ga0209631, IMG submission 184752) | Pelagic Microbial community sample from North Sea - COGITO 998_met_08 (SPAdes) (version 2) | ecosystem: Environmental > Aquatic > Marine > Neritic zone/Coastal water | place: Helgoland, sampling... | reverse complement strand
TCCCCGCTTTTTTGTGGGTAGCCTCGATCGTAAGATCGGGGAGCGGTGATCGCGCCCAGAACCCCCGTCTCACGACGGAGGCCACGTGTGCTAGGTAGCCTCGATCGTAAGATCGGGGAGCGGTGATCGCGCCCAGAACCCCCGTCTGACGACGGAGGCCACGTGCGCTAGGTAGCCTCGATCGTAAGATCGGGGAGCGTCAGGATTGGCCGACGCGCTGGTAGGCATGGAAGCATTTCCAGAATACACTGGAGTCAACGTGGTACAGGCTTGGGTAGCCAGGAACCATGGTTCCTTGAAAGGACCATTCTTCGATGGTCTCGACTAGATTCGCGCGAACTGGATTATTGCGGACGTAGTTGCAGGTGTCGGCAAAGAGCGAGCCAGTCCTTTCGTCTTGTTGGATCACGTGGTCGTAGGCTTGTTTTTGTAGTGGCAGCTGCAGGTGCGTGCGCAGCAATCGGTTTGCTAGCAGTTGGTTGCTGCTTTGTTGAGACCCTATCCAAATTAGATGAATATGGTCCGGCATTAGCACGTAGGTGGGGCAGGCGATTTGATAGCGGCTCATCGCATGCAAGAGCACTTCTCTAAAGTGCGCATGAAATGGGTCATCAAGCCAACCTGTGGCACGATCTTTTACAACATGCGTCCAAAATACATACGCGGGACCCAAGTAATGAGATTTGCCCAGCCTAGGGAGCCTCCTTTCTGTCCACATGAAAGTAACATTAAGTACCGTTAGGTTTAAGGCGAGCTAATTTGATGAGTTGAGGCAACGCGCGCAGAACCCCCGTCTCACGACGGAGGCCACGTGCGCTAAGTAGCCTCGATCGTAAGGTCGGGGAGCGTCTCCCACATCTAAACCGACAAGGTCTGGCTGACTTGAAACACGCTGGTGACGATGCCGATCGCGATCAGCGCGACCATCAAAAATGCGCAAATCAACGCGCCGGACGCCACCAGGTTGGTCAGTAGCCCGAGGCGCTTGGTCAGCTCATTGCGAAAGCCTTTGGTCACCTCGGTCATACTGTGGCCGAGGTTGCCGGTGTTTTCGCCGACGGTCAGGATGTCGATCGCCAGGTCGGGCATGAAGTCGTTGCGCTTAAACGCTTGAGCGATCGAGAGCCCCTCGTTGACCTGGCCGCGGGCGATGTGGAAGCGCTCGCGCAGATCGGTATTTTTAATCGTGCGCTCGGTCAGGCGTAGCACCTCGGTGGTGTTGATGCCGCTCTCCAGCAGTGTGCTGACCAGATTGCCGGATTGGAAGAGGTCAGAGAAGTAGAAAATCTTGCCCAGTAGCGGTAATTTTAAGAACCACTTGTCGGACTTCTGCCGTCCTTCTGTGGTCTTGCGCCATTGGCCGAGCGCCACAATGCCGAGCACCAGAGCAATCAGCAGAAACGGCCCAAATTGAATTAAAAAGGCCGAGCCATCCATCAATAGTTGCGCGCTCCAAGTCATTTCGCCGCCCAGCTTGTCGAGCATGCCTTCGATTTGTGGCAGGAGCACGGTCAGGAAAATAATCACCACCACGAACGCTACCGTGCAAATGAAGCCGGGGTAGGCCATACTAGTAATCATCTTTTGCCGGATCGCCTGCTTCTCTTCGAGGAAGTCGATCACCTTGCGCAGGATCGGGCTGAGGTTGCCAGTCGCTTCGCCTGCCTCGATCACATAGGTGATCGAGCCGGAGAAATATTTAGTCTGACGCGCCAGCGCGCCGGCCAGTGTCGCGCCCTCGCTCAGGTCGCGCCAGATCGAGCTGGCCAATTGCTTTTGCTCCGGATCGCTCAGGCGCTGGCTCAAAATACGGATCGCGTCGCCCATTGGCAGGCCGGACGAGTGTAGCTCGAGCAGTCGCGTGAGTAGCGCTAGGCCGATCTTTTCGCGACTGGGCGTGCCAGTGCTTTGTGCTGGGGCGGCGCTATCGTCATCGCTCACCTGCTTTGGTGACTTCAACGATTTAGTTTTGTCGCGCAGTTGGCTCCATACCGAGCGCTTGGCGGTGCTCACTTCTTTTAGCGTGACTGGGCTGAGCTGCTGCTCTTGCAGGCGCTGCGCAGCCTGACGCCGATCGGCAGATTCGATGCGTCCGGTCACGGTGTTTCCGTCGGCTTGGCGGGCTTTGTAATCAAACTGAGGCATAGTAAAGTGGTGGCTTACAGATGTGTAATGTTCTCGCACGCGAGTCGATGCTTTAGTTTCCCTCGGGGGAGAGGCACCGTGGCCTCGATCGTCAGATCGGGGAGCATTGGTCGAGTCGTGTTGGCAGCTAAACCCCCGTCTCACGACGGAGGCCACGATGGCGTCAGTATCGTGGCCTCGATCGTCAGATCGGGGGGCATTGGGCGAGTCGTGGCCTCGATCGTCAGATCGGGGAGCATTGGTTGAGTCGTGTTGGCAGCCAAACCCCCGTCTCACGACGGAGGCCACGATATTGTGCCGGTTAATGGTAAGATCAGACAACATACCACCGCCCACTTACGACTTGCCTGGCGGCAGCGATTGCCAGACTATTTGCGCGCATGAGTCTGCCGCTGTTACGCACGTGTTGGTATGGGATGCTTGGTCTCGCTTTGTTGCTTTCGAGCAGGGCAGCAGGGGAGATCGCGGCTGCGCAGGATGCCGCGATCGATGATGTGGCGCTACACTTACGGCAGGCCGCCATGCCAGATATGGGCGGTGATCGCTTGGGCATGGTGTTGAATCGCTACTATCAGCTCGGTCTGGGAGGTGCTAAAAATTGGGATAAGATTGTGAGTCTGCGCGTTGCAGGGCAGTTGTCGCTCGACGGCGGCACATACCAGTTTAACGCCTACCAAAAGAAACCACACTATCTTAAAATAACGATCCATGACCCGCACCGCACAATGCAGCTGGGCTATGATGGCAACGTGGCTTGGCAACAGACCGGCCCGGCTGCGCCGATCGAGATGCAGCCCGTGCCGGCGCGCCGGTTCATTCAGCGCGCTCAGTTTGCGAGTGAGTTGCTCTATCCTTATGCGCTCGGCAAGCAGATCGAATATCTCGATACCGTGCCCGTCGATGGCGCGATTTGCCATCAACTCCGCGTGACGCTGGAGTCAGGCGATCAGCTCGATTATTTTGTCGATATCCACTCTCATCTCGAAAGTAAAATTATCAGGACCGATCGCCGCACTGGCGAAGTCAGTGAGACCCGGTTGCAGAATTATGTCTGCGAGTCCGGCATCCCGATTGCGCGCAAAGTGGTAAGTTCCGAAAATGGCGTCTGGGTTTCCACGCTCGAACTCGATAAGGTCACGGTGAACTCCGGCGTGATGCCCTGGATGTTTAAGATGCCTAAGTGATCTACGTTGCGTGGCCTCGACCCTCAGATTAGAAAGTATTTTTGTTAGACTTAACATTTATGGCTCGATTTAGGCGGTTTTTTTGTTACCACTTATCCGTATGTCCCCGACCTCTGCATTTATACGTCTCGCTTTCATTTTGATCGGCATGCTGTCTGCCGTTGCGCCGTCGCTGCTTGTCGCGGAGGCCGAGTTTGACTACAGCGAGGCGATTGCACGTCTCAATCCGATGGATCTAACGGGCATTGATCCGGAGCTAGCGAAGATCCTGGGCAAGTATTATAAGCGCTCGCTCGGCGGCAGTGCGCATTGGGCCAGCATCGAGAGCATCCGCTTTGAGGGCACTTTGCGCTTAAAGGAGGATGAGTTTCGGTTTGTCGCCTATAAGAAAAAGCCGGATTACTGCAAAATTGTCTTGATGGGCAAGCGCGATGGGCGGCTGGTGATGGCTTACGACGGCACCGATGCTTGGCAGCTCAGTTCTGCCGATCTCAACGGCGCGGTGGCGATGCCGCCGGCCGAGGCGCGCAACTTCATTCGCGATGCCACCACCGGCGAACATCTGCTCTATTCGACCATGCCAGGCAAGCGGATCGAGCTGCTTGGCAAGCGTCAGGTCGAAGGGGTGAACTGTTATGATATACGCGTCATTTTGCCGAATGAGCAGCAGATTATTTATGCGATCGACGCTCGGGAGTTTACGGAGCGCCAGCGGATCACCACCAATGCCGTGACGGGCGACCTTGAGGTCACGACGCACGTGGAGACCGAGATGCTGGAGGGCTTAGCGATTCCGGTCAAGAGCACCATGACGGTGGATGGTCAGTTCAGGCATGCGGTGCGGATTAAGGCGATTACCACAAATTCGGGGCTTACTTGGAGCGTCTTCACTCGGCCTGCGGAACTAAATAATAGGGCTGCGGGCGCCGCTTGGGCGCTGGAGGATGTATCTGCCGCAGGAGCCTCGTCATCCGCAGGTATTGGCTCTTCTGCGTTTACGCTCGTCCCGCAGTTGACTGGCGGTGGCTCCAGCCAGTCGCTCTTCCCTGATCCGAATGCCACGCCAGTGCCGTCGATTCTCGATTCGATCGGCAAATAGACGCCGGCTGTGCTTGTTTGCTGCTAGCCTCTAGGTAAATCGTTTAAATAAATTAAAAAAAATAAAAAAAACTTGCAATACGCTTTGAATGATGCGTTCATGTGTTGCTCGCCGGTATTTTAGGTGAGAGCCGCCCCTACGGTTTTTCAGTCAAATCTTTGATCAACACAGTGCATTCCCTATTTACATAAGCAGTCTAAGATAGTTTAGTAACAATTAATTCCCAAACAAAAATAAATATGATGAATACCCCTCAAAAACTTATCGCATTGCTGTCTGGAGCTGCGCTTCTTTCGGTTAGCTCGCTCGCGGCTCAAACCGCAACCACTGCCCCAGTTGGGTATGTAACGAAAACAACTCCTACTGGTGATGACGCTCTGATTGGCTTGCCTTTGGCCCAAGCGACTGCCTTAACTAGTGTTGCAGATAGTGTGAGTGATGCTGTGGTCACTGTCTCTGCGACTCTTGTTGCGAATGCTTATGATAATACGCACTATGTATTGGCGACTTCAGGTGCCAATGCCGGTCAATGGTCTGAAGTTGTCGCAACTGCGGTTAATTCGATTACAACTGCTGATGTATTGTTGGCTCCGACTGATACGTTTGCTGTCATCCCATTTTGGACTTTAGCGACCGCGTTTCCTGGTGGTGAAGGCGTTGGAGTTAATACTAATCCAAATGCTCCCACAGCAACAGTGCTAATTAATGATCCTACAGCAGTCGGCATTAATCTTTCTGCTGGTAGTTCGTATCTATACTTTGAGGATGGCGTGAATGATGGATGGTACGATACAAATACTTTTGCGCCTGCTAATGATTTGGCCTTAGTGCCTGATACGTATCTTACCATACGTAACAATACTGCAAGTCCTATCGTAACTGTTACCTCTGGCGCCGTGCCTGTGAATGTTGTTGGAAGCACAATTTCTCGTCAAGTGGCTGGTCAGCAGGATTCACAATTAGTGAATCCATATCCAGCTGGGCTTACATTAGATGGGTCTAACCTTGCGGCTGCAATTACTGCAACTACTAATGCTTCAAGTCCAATAGACACCGTTCTGATCTTCGATATCGATGGGACTTCAGGTCAAAATATCTCCGCCGCGGCTACTTACCTCTATTACGAAGATGGTGGTGCGAACGACGGTTGGTATGATGCAAATACCTTTGCCGCTGCTGGCTCAGTTGAAATTCCAGCAGGCGGAGCATTTATTGTTCGACGTGCTGCTGGATCCGCGGAACTCGCGGAATGGAATCCAACTCCACCATATTCGCTTTAACTCTAACAATTTATTTTAATCAAACCAAAACCATATATGAAAATTAAATCCATAGTAACTTCAATATTTCTGACGAGTGCTCTATCCGTAAGTGCAGTAACCTTTTCTGGACAAGCAGTCACAAACATCACGGGTGCTGTCGCAGGCTCAAGCTCCTACGTTATTGTCGATACGAACAATGACGGTCTAGCTTTCGACGGATCAGTCGCTGGTGATACATTTACACTAAACTCGTTTGTAGGTACTTCAGATGACTACGTTATCGGATATAACGCTTCTACATCAACTTTTGCCGGTGACAACCTTTCTGGTGCGGCTAGTTTCACTCTTGATACCAATGGCGTATCGGCTAACGATGCTTTCTATATTGTTACCTTTGGTTCTGAGACAACTACGAGTGTTACTGCGACTGCAGGTCTAGGTTTCAATGTGTTATCTGCTGCAAATTGGCTGGTTCCAGGTGCAAATGGTGATAACTTGGCCTATCCAGCAAACTTCACACAGTATGACAGCATAAATCTGACTGCGCAGACAGTTGTTGCCGTCCCTGAGCCATCTACATTCGCGGCACTCGCGGGTCTAAGTGCCTTGGGTGCAGTGATGGTTCGCCGTCGTCGCGCTTAGTTCGACTCAAATTGAAATTTCAAAAGCCCCGACTGCGGTCGGGGCTTTTTTGTGCCCGAAACACAGGCAGACGGGAACACTTCGGACGCTGGCCTGACACACTGCAGAGCGGCGCTACTTAGTTGGCGGATTTTGCGTGATGCGTATTGACCTTTCGGCAGCATACTAAAGGTTATCTCCTTCTTTTAATTCCAAACAAAATAGATAATTCATATGTTAAAAAAAATCCATCTACCCATGGGCTCAGCCATACTGTTGGCTGCCGCTACCTTATTTTTTGCTGCTTGTGCCCAGCCTACTGCCGACGTCAGCGCGCCTGCTGAAGTCGTGGTGATTGCCGACACCGAGCCCGCGCCTGCGGCAGTCGAAGCAGTTGAAGCAGACGAATCGGTCGAGGCTGAAGCTGTGGCAGAAGTCGTGGCGGCAGAGCCCGCCACGGTCGCCGTGACCGAGCCGCTTACGGTGCCAGCGGTCGCTGCCCCGGTTGTTGCCGCTGCGCCTGTCGCTGCGGTCGAAGTGTCGGAAGCTGAACTAATTGAAATGCTCGGTTACCTGACCGCGCAAAGTGGCGGCGTGGCAACGCTGAAGCTGGATGCAGCTGGTATCGCTGCAATGGCAGGAGGTCTGCAAAAAGGTCTCGCGGGCGAAGTGAACGTACAGGACTTTCCGCAGGAAGCGATGCAAGCGGCCTTTGGCCAAGCGCAAGCGCGCGCCGAAGCGGTGCAAGCTGAAGCGGCAGAGTTGCCAGCTATTACGCCGGATGCGTTAGACAAAATCGGCATGGTCATGGTGCTGCAGTCTGGGCTGGCACAGCTCGGGTTTGGTGCTGACGATGCTGAATTAATCGCCAAGGGTTTTGCTGCGGGTGCGCTCGCCACGGCAATGGATCCTGCCATGGAGGCCAAGATGCCTGCATTCCAAGCATTCATCCAGCCACGCGCTGAAGCGGCTCAAGCAGCCGCGCAAGCTGCCCAAGCTGCTGCTCAAGCGGCTGCGGAACAAGCAGGTGCGGCGCTGGCAGTTGAGAATATTGCCGCTGGCGAGGCTTTCATTGCCGGCTTGAGTGCGGATGCCGCGGTGCAGTCGAGCGAGTCCGGATTGCACTACAAGGTACTCGAGCCAGGCTCGGAGGTGAAGCCCACCATGACTGATAAAGTGCTGGTACACTACAAGGGCACTTTGATCGACGGCACACAGTTTGATAGCTCCTACGATCGTGGTGAGCCCGCCGAATTTCCACTTAATGGTGTGGTCAAAGGCTTCGGCGAAGGCCTGACTAAGATCGGTGCGGGCGGTAAGATCGTCCTCTACATCCCCAGCGAGCTAGGCTACGGCAACACCCCGCGTCCAGGTGGTGCGATCAAGCCGGGTGACACACTGATCTTCGAGTGTGAGTTGGTTGAGATCCGCTAGCGACTAGAGCGTAGCGATCGCAGAGTGACGCCTGCCGGCACTCTGCAGACAAAGATTTTCAAAAGCCCTCGGTAACCCGAGGGCTTTTTTGTCGCTGCGTGGCCTCGATCGTAAGATCGGGGAGCACTGGAGTCGTGCGGGTGCTGGCTGCCGATCCCCCCCGTCTGACGACGGAGGCCACGTATACATGGTAGCCTCGATCGTAAGATCGGGGAGCATTGGAGCAGTCCACGAACTGCTAAAACCCTAGCTCCGGATCACCGCCGAGTGGGGCGGCGGGGACGCTGCGTTGATCCATACAATCGGCGGCGTAGTTTTTGTGTAACTGCCAGCCGGCGCGGTAGGGGGCGCCGTGGGTCTTGATCCATTCGGTGATGGCGTTGAGCACCGCTGGGTTGTTGTGCTGCGACCATTCGGGGTGCAGCCAGACGATATGCTCGGCGCTCAGCCCGGCGCCGCGCTCGGTCAGGGCGTCGACGTATTCGGCGATCGCTTCAGGACGGTCGATGATGAGCTTGTACTCATTGGCTCGGGCGACGTTGTCGGCCAGTGGCAGCTTCCAGCGCTTGGGGCTGAGGGTGATCCAGTCGAATGCGCCGCGGATCGGAAAGGCACCGCTAGTTTCGAGGTGGGTCTGTTGGCCCACCGCGTGCAGTGCGGCAGTGAGCGCGCTGAGATCGTGGATGGCAGGTTCGCCGCCAGTGATCACGGTAAACTCGGCGCGGGTGTCGGCGACTTCGGCCGCGAGGGCTGCGGGCTCGAGCCGGTCAATGTGCTTGGGGATGTAGTCCGGGTGCCAGGTGCCAGCGGAGTCGCACCACGGGCAATGCACGGGACAGCCAAAAGTGCGGATGAAGTAAGCGGCTCGACCTGCGTGCGCACCCTCGCCTTGGAAAGTATAAAACTGTTCGTGGATCGGGAGCATTTGGAGAGGCTTGAGGGCTGAGACTTGAGGGCTGAGGCTTGAGACTTGGCTACTCGGGGCGGTAAGCGGCGCTATTTTTCGAGTCCTCGATGATTTCGATTTCGGTGACCCACACACGGCCACTGGTTTCGGCGCGCACCATCTGGTCGAAGATGCCGTGCAGGTGTTGGGCGATGCCTTCGCAGGAGCAGTTGGGTAGAATGTAGGGCTTGAATAGGTCGCCCGCGTTGGCCAGGAGCGCTGCAGTTTCCGGGTCGTCCGCATTAAACAGGCAGGCGTGGTCGAGGTGTTGATCGATCCAGGTCTTTAGGTATTTGAGTTTGCCGAAGTCCACGACGAAGCCATTGCTGTCGGTCTTGCTGCAGGCAAAGGTCAGCGTGATACCCCAGTTGTGGCCGTGGATAAAGGCACAGTGCCCGTCATGGCAGTGCTGGCGGTGGGCGAACGGGATATCGCGGTAGGTTTTTTTACAGGTGAGCATTTTTTTGAAAAGTCGGAAGGTGTAAAAGTAAGAGAGTGGATAATTTACAGGCGCCAGTCGTTGGCGCGCAGGTCGCTGACGCTCGGCGCGTTGGCGGCGTAGCATGTGGGATCGGTGACGCCTGCGAGGTCGAAGGCTTCGCGGCGTTCAATACAGGTGCCGCAGCGGCCACAGTGAAGGTCGCCGCCTTGGTAGCAGGACCACGTTTTCGCAAAGGGCAGGCTCAGTTCGGCGCCGCGGCGCACGATGTCGGCTTTGGTCCAGTCGACAAAGGGGCGGCTGAGCTCGACCGTGCTCCAGTCGCACAGACGGATGGCTTCGGCCATGGCGTCGGCAAACTCGTTGCGGCAATCGGGGTAGATCGCGTGGTCGCCGCTGTGGGCAGCGTAAGCGATCTGCTCAGCGCCAATCGAAAGGGCATGCCCGGCGGCGATGGCGAGCAGAATCATATTTCGATTTGGCACCACGGTGGACTTCATCGACTCCTCGGTGTAGTGGCCTTCGGCAACGTCGATTTCGGGCGAGGTTAGGCTGCTGCCGGCGAGCAGGGGCTGAATCGCGGAGAGGTCGGCGGTTTGATGCGGCACATCGATGGCTTTGCAGATCTCGGCGGCATGCATGAGCTCGCAACTGTGGCGTTGCCCGTAGTTGACGGAGAGCGCATGCACGGTGTGGCCTGCGGCACGCAGATGGTAGAGCAGGACGGTCGAGTCGAGCCCGCCGGAATAAATCAGGACGCTGTTCATGAATTCAGTGGTTGCCGAATGGCTGCGGCCCTGGGAATTCGTTAGCAGGGCCAGCTGTTGGAGGGGGCAAGATGATCTTTTTGGCGCACACGGCAAGGTAAAACCAGCAGGTCTGCCGATCCCCCCCCCGTCTGACGACGGAGGCCACGCGTGCATAGTAGCCTCGATCGTAAGATCGGGGAGCATTGGAGCAGGCCACGTGCTGAATGCCGATCTCCCCCGCCTGACAACGGAGGCCAGATTGGCCGAGTGGCACCGGCATTCCTGTGTGTGGTTAGCTGCTGGGGTAGACCAACGGCTAAAATGCCTATTTCACTTAGATTTCATGCGCTTAAACTATCTCAATTGCCCGCATACCGACACTTGACAAGCGACGGAGGCCGTTTAGCTTTCTGAATTCTTAAATTAACCTAGCAACATCTTTTTTAAGCGGGCTTAAGTCCGCTTTTTTATTTTCTGCCGCAATGAGTCACGAAATTTTATCAGTCTTAGAATACATGGAGAAGGAGAAGGGCATCGATCGCGCCGATATGATCGAAGCCATCTCTTCTGCGATTGCTGCTGCTGCCCAAAAAGGCATCGCTGCTGGGCAAGATATCCGTGTTGAAATTAACCCCAAAACGGGCGCCTTGAAGGCGTGGTCCAGCCTCCATGTGGTTGACTCCGTGGGCGATGCAGAGCTCGAGATTCACATTGAAAAGGCGCGTGCCATTCAACCCGATGTGGAGATTGGCGGCGCCATCGAAAAAGAGATCGACCCAGCATATCTCGGCCGTATCGCAGCGCAGACTGCGCGTCAGGCGATCATGCAACGGATCCGCCAGTTTGAGAAAGACCGCATTTACGACGATTACAAAGATACTGTTGGCGACATCGTCACCGGTATCGTACGGCGCCGTGAGCGCGGTGATTTGATCATCGATTTAGGCAAGGCCGAGGCGATTCTGCCACCACGCGAGCGCGTGCAGGGTGAGGATTATGCGCCGGGTGAAAGCATTCGCTGCCTGCTGCTGAAGATTGAGCAAACCAATCGCGGTCCAGATATCATTCTTTCTCGTTCAAACATCAATTTTGTGCGCCGCTTGTTCGAACTCGAAGTCACGGAAATCGCCGATGGCACCGTGAGCATCGAAGCGATGGCTCGCGAAGCTGGCTACCGCACGAAGATTGCCGTGAATAGTTCCGACCCGAAGGTTGATCCTGTCGGTGCATGCGTCGGTGCACGTGGTGCCCGCGTCAAAACTATCGTGCGTGAACTCGGTGGCGAGAAGATCGATATCATTCGCTATCACAGCGATCCGATTCAGTTGCTTGAAGAAGCGCTATCGCCTGCGGTACCGAAAAACATCAAGGTGATCGAGGCCGATCGTCGCATCCACTTCGAAGTGGCTGAAGATGATCTTTCGATTGCAATTGGCCGCCGTGGCTTCAATGCCAAGCTCACTTCCCGCCTGATCGGTTGGAAGCTCGACATCGGCAAGGAAGAGAAGGAAGCAGTGGGCTTCGATGAAAAAGTCGCGAAGGCGCTCCAGGGCATCAATATGATTCCCGGCATTGAGCCCGCGATTGGCGAACGCCTTGTTTCAATTGGCTTAATTAGTCCCGAAGCCTTCGAAGGCGTATCTGTTGGCGATCTCGTCGACGCAGAATTTAGTGAAGAAGAAGCCAGCGACGTGCTGGCTAAAGTTGCCGCATACCTAGAGCAAAACGCATAATCCAAGTAGTCGCCAAGCCTTCCATCCATCTATCAGATATTAAGTAGTAACTCTTTCATGAGTGTTCGTATACATCAGCTTTCCAAACAAGTCGGAATGGAGAATAAAGAGCTCATTGAGCTCCTCCGTAGTCGCGGGTTCGAAGTCAAAAGCGCTTCCAGTACCGTCGATAATATATCCGCCGAGTCTCTCGTAGAAGAGTTCGCCTCAACGCATAAAGCTGAGGACGTACCTGCTGGCGAAGCTACTGTGGCAGCGGAACCGCCGAAAGGGCCGATCTTGCCAGATGGCGTCTTCGTCAAGAGCGCTGCCGAAATCAAGCTTGAGCGCGAGGCTGCGGCTGCAGCTGATAAGTCGAAGACAACTGAGGCAGCGGCACCGAAGCCAGTGGCAGCAGCACCAAAACCTGCCCCGATAAGTAAAGCACCGCGTGCAAACACATCACCTCCGGGAGTCGCTCCTGCGGGCCTTAAATCTGCGCCACCAGCGGCACCCAAAACGCCGGCTACCAAAGCACCTGCAGTCAAACCTGCAGTGGGTAAAGCGCCGACATCTGCTGGCCCACCGAAGCCTCCTGGCCCACCAAAACCTCCATCTGTGGGCGCGAGCAAGGTCGAAGTGACGCCTGCCGCGACTGATGCGGAAGCACCGATTGATGGCGAAGTATCAACTGAAGCCGCTGAAGGCACTGAGCGCATCATTCACGCCAAGCCTCCGATTGTGGTGCGCGATTTCGCCACTGAGATTGAAGTGAAGCCGTTCAAGCTCATTTCTGAGCTGATGGAAATGGGCATTTTTGCATCGATGAATCAAACCATCGAAGAGCCCATCGCGATTCAGATTGCCAAGCGTCATGGCTTCAAGCTGGAGATTCACCATCGTGGCGAGACTCAAGCCGAGGTCGCTGAAAAGGAGAAGGTCGCAAAAGTTGCAGACGATGACCCGCGCTTTCTCAAGCCTCGTCCGCCGGTTGTTTGTATCCTTGGCCACGTTGACCACGGTAAGACCACGCTGCTCGACACGATCCGTAAGGCCAATGTGACCGCTGGTGAAGCCGGCGGGATCACTCAGCACATCGGTGCTTACCAGATCGAACACAAGGAGCACAAGATTACTTTTCTCGATACCCCAGGCCACGCCGCTTTCTCGCAGATGCGTGAGCGTGGAGCCAACGTGACTGACCTCGCGATTCTCGTAATCGCTGCGGACGACGCGTTTAAGCCGCAGACCGAAGAGGCACTGCGCTTCGCCAAGGAAGCGAACAATTCCATCATCGTTGCAATCAATAAGATCGATGCGAAGGGTGCGAATGTCGACCGCGTGAAGCAGCAGATGCAAGAAAAAGGCATCGCACCCGAAGACTGGGGCGGTGAAACCATTGCAGTCGAAGTTTCGGCATTGAAAGGCACTAATATCGACGACTTGCTCGATATGATTCTTCTGCAAACTGAAGTTTTAGAGCTTCAATCAAATCCAGATTGCCCAGCCTCCGGCACCATCATCGAAGCACAACTCGAAGAAGGTCGTGGTGCAACTGCGTCGGTCATCGTCGAGCAAGGCACTTTGAAGAAGGGTGATGCGTTGATTTGTGGTGAAGCCTATTGCAAAGTGAAGTCCATGGAGGATGAGAATGGTAAGGTGCTCAAAGAAGCTCCGCCATCGACCCCGGTGAAGGTCATCGGTTGGTCGCAAGTGCCAAGTGGTGGTAAGACTTTTACTTCCGTGAAAAACGAGAAGACTGCAAAGAAAGCCGCTGCCGAATCGACAACTGAGCGTAAGCGCGAAGAAAATGTGGCTCCAGATCAATCCGCGAAGACTGAGGGTGGCGTCACTGTTGAAGATTTGTTTGCTGCAATTGCGCAGCAAAAAAAGGCCTGCCTTAGCGTGATTGTTAAGTCTGACGTGCACGGTTCGACCGAGGCATTAGTCAATAGCCTTAAGCAGATCGAGAGTGATAAGGTCGACATTCGTGTTATCGATCATGGCGTCGGCCATATCAGTAAAAGCGATATCGCATTGGCCAGTGCGGGTGAAACCGATGTAACAATTGTTGGTTTTAACGTTCGTCTAGATAATGGCGTGCAGAGCCAAGCGAAGCATCACAATGTACGCATCATTCAGCACAATATTATTTACGAACTCCTCGACCAAGTCGAAGAGTGCATGGCCGAGTTGCTTGAGCCAGAATTGAGCGAGAAGAAGCTCGGTGCCGCCGAAATTCGTCAAGTCTTCAGTATGGGCAAGAACCGGGCTGTTGCTGGTTGTATGGTCACCGAAGGCACGATCAATCGCAACCGCAAGGCACGCTTGCTACGTAACGGCGAAGTCGTTCACGAAAGTAAGATTGATACACTCAAGCGCTTCAAGGACGACGCGAAGGAAGTTCGTGCTGGCTTCGAATGTGGTATTAATGTGGATGGTTACGACGATTACGAAGAAGGCGATATTATCGAATGCTTCGAGTTGGTTGAGATTCGTCCGACCCTGCGCTAATTATTTTTCCTCGGCGACGTGCGAGCTCGCGCGTCGCCGATTTTTTTCGAATAGGTTCCATCCCTTTAAGTTATGTCGAAGCGAATTTCCCGTGTAAACGAGCTCCTCCAGCGTGAGATAGGCGAGCAATTGCGGCGCTACTATGGTGGCGTGCAATCGGTCAAAATCACGATTAGTGATGTGGATACTTCACCCGATCTGCGCCAATGCAAAATCTTCTATGCCGTGATTGGCGATGAGAAGGATATTAAGGAGGCTCAGGCATTTTTTAAGCGTGTTGGCAAAGAGCTACGTCAACGTGTGATGGCGCGTGTGAAACTTAAATATTTCCCGCGCTTTGACTTTATGTATGACCCGTCAATGGAGCGGGGTGCCGGCATCCTCGACCTATTAGACCAACTAGATAATGAAAATGGCAAAAGTTAAATTCTTTCCGAACGAGAGTCCGCTGTTTGCAGCGAGCGTCGAACAACTTAAAGGCAAGAAAGTGGCCGTGTGTGGTCACTTGCGACCCGACGGCGATTGCATTGGTTCTATTGTCGCGGTGGTGCGTGTATTGATCAGCCAAGGGATCGACGCGGTGGGGCTTAATCGCGATGAAGTGCCTGCGACACTAAAGGCCTTTGTTGGGGATACGCCCTTAATGCTCGCAGCGGATTTTCAGCCCGATGGGCATGTCGCGGTGACGGTAGATTGTGCTGACAAAAAGCGCATCGGTGACCGCTTGATCGAGCTCTTCCCTGAAGTGGCTTTAAATGTGGATCACCATATTTCGAACAAAGCGTATGCGCAGACGAACTTAATCATCGCCACGGCATCCGCGACAGCTGAGATCCTAGCCGGCTTTTACATGGATCTCGACTATGAGATTGATGCAGTGACTGCGCAGGCCCTGTATGTCGGCATCGCTACTGATACTGGGCAATTCCGTTATCCTTCCACCACGCCAGAAACATTTGAGATTGCCCGTCGACTCTGTGAATGTGGCGCGCGTCCGTCCGTTGCTGCGCACGAACTGTATGAGTGCGAGACCTTTGCGAAGATTAAATTGTTACAGAACTTCTTGAATTCGCTAAGCATGGAATTTGATAATCGCGTCTGCGTTGGCTTGATCGAGAATGGTGTCTACGAAGCAACTGGTTCGACCATCGATGATTCTGAAGGACTGGTCGATTATGCTCGTTCAATTGTCGGCGTCGATATCGGGGTTTTGATCGAGGATCGCGATGGGTCACTAAAAGGCAGCCTGCGCGCGAAAAACCCGTTTTATCGAGTCGATCAAGTCGCAAAACTTTTTAACGGCGGCGGGCATGCCTGTGCCGCAGGACTCAATGTCGAGAATAGTTCGATCAAAGAATTCTACCCGCAACTAATGGAAGCGTTGGGCAAACATCTCGAAGCACTCGGTCAGCCTGAGTAATCCTAATCCTTACTCCTAATCCCTACTCCTACTCTCTATCTTTAGAGTTCTAGGATATGAATAAGAAGTAGAGATTAAGATTAAGTTTTTTCACTAAGAGTAAGTATTTAATTATGTCTCAACAAACGAATGATGATCCGATCGGCGTATTGCTGGTTGATAAACCACAGGGGATGACTTCACACGATATCGTTGCGCGCATGCGCCGCGTATTTCGTATTAAAAAGATTGGCCATGCTGGCACGCTTGACCCCATGGCGACCGGTTTATTGCTGATTCTAGTTGGTAAAGCGACCAAGGCCTCGCAGTTTCTGATGAGCATGGATAAGGAATACACCGGCGTGGTGAAGCTCGGTGAAGCGACTGATTCGCAGGATGCTGATGGCGAGATCGTTGAGACCAAGCCTGTGCCTGAATTGACGCAAGCGGATGTCGAAAAAGAGATGGCGACCTTTATGGGCGATCAATACCAGACGCCGCCGATGTTTTCCGCGAAGAAGGTCAATGGCCAGAAGCTCTATAAGTTGGCTCGCCAGGGTAAGACAATCGAGCGCGAAGCGCGTGTTATACATGTCAGCCGCTATGATATTCTGGATTTTAAACTTCCTGAAATTTCGATTATCGTCGGTAGCAGTAAGGGGACTTATATTCGCACACTAGCGCATGATCTGGGTGAGCGCCTCGGTTGTGGCGGTCACTTGTGCGCATTGCGCCGCACGCAGGTGGGCAAGTTTCGTATTGAAGATGCGAATACATTAGAGGAAATCGAAAATATGGCTCCCTCTGAGTTGCGCACTAAACTGATCCCAGTAAATCAAGCAGTGCCGAGTGTCGCGATGTAGAGAGGAGTGTGGGCGACCCGCCCACGTTGATGTCAATGAGGGCGATTCGCCGACACTCCTTTGCCATAATTTGAGCGCTTGCGCTGTAATGCTATTTCCTTAATTTTTTAATGATGCAACTTCCTGCCCACGTCGAACGCTTTGAGGAACTAGCTGGCCTGACGGGTGAGTTACATTTAGCCATTGGAGTATTCGATGGGGTGCATCTCGGCCATAAGGCGGTGATCGAATCGGCGGTTTTTTCGGCGCAGCGGTCGGGAGGCGTGAGTGGGGTGCTGACATTTGATCCGCACCCGAGTCGATTGTTTCGTCCAGATGCGCCGACGCTGTTGATGATGCCGATGGAGTCCAAGACGTCGATGCTACACACTGTCGGCGTGGATGTGGTGATCCAAAAGCACTTTGATCGTGTGTTCGCGGCAATTCCAGCGGAGGACTTTTTAGGAAATTTGAAAGCCGCCTTGCCGGCATTGAAATCAATCTACGTTGGCGAGAATTTTCGATTCGGCAAGATGCGCACTGGCAGTGTCGCGACTTTGATCGAGTCAGGCAATGAGCTTGGGCTTGGGGTGTTTAGTGTGGAACGTATTAAGCACAATGGAGAGCCGATTAGTAGCACACGTATTCGGCAAGATCTCGCGTCGGGTCGAATCGATGCGGTGAATGATTTGTTCGGTTATAACTATTACTCGAACGGGCGCGTTGTCGGTGGAGCTCGGTTGGGTCGTGAGATTGGCTTTCCAACCTTGAACCTGCCATGGGATCCAGAGTGTCGGCCGAGCTTCGGGGTTTACCATGTGCGCTTCCGCGGCGCGGCAGATCAGCCATGGGCATTTGCAGTGGCGAATTATGGCGTTAAACCGACGGTGGCGGAGGCAGACCAATTGCCAGCGCTGGAGGTGCATGCGCTGGACGACACGAAGCTGGATAGCGGCGACTCGATCGAGGTCGAGTGGTTACGTTTTATTCGGCCTGAACAAAAATTTGCATCTGTGGATGCGTTAAAGCTGCAGATTGCTAAAGATTGTGAGACAGCACGTGGGTTGTCGGTTGCCTCGGCTTAATCGCTGACGGCTGAGTTGAGGATGAGTGGTAGTGTTTTAAGTGTGATTCCTTTTGAAGAAACGAATGTAGGCTCGCAAACTGAGTAGCAGTCGCATCATTGTCCGGAATGCCTGATCGTATCATTGAATTTACTGTGCCTAAGGATGTGAAGTCCGGACGTGCGGATAAGATTTTTTCCGCAGAGTTTGATGACATCAGTCGTGTCCGATTGCAGAAGGCATTTGAAGCGGAGCTAGTGACTTTTGATGGCGAGATCATTGATAAGCGCTTCAAGGTGAATCGTCCGGGCGTGTTGCGCGCAGTGCTTGAAGAAGTGGTTTTGGGCGAGGGGCCGAAGCCGATGGATATTCCGCTTAGTATTATTTACGAAGATGAATCGATCGTGGTGGTCAATAAGCCTTCGGGCATGGTCACACATCCTGGTACTGGCACCGGAGAGGACACTTTAGTGCATGCGTTATTACATCATACTAATGGTAACTTGAGTAGTATTGGTGCGCCAGATCGCCCCGGGATTGTGCATCGATTAGACAAGGAGACGACTGGTCTGATCGTGGCAGCGAAGACGGATCGATCGCATCATAAGTTAGTCGCATCTTTTAGCGCGCGTGAAACGTATAAACGCTATATGGCGCTGGTGCTCGGTACGCCGCGTCAAACGGCGGGTACTTGCGATGGCCCGATTGGGAGACATAGTGTGGTGCGCACGCGTATGGCGATTATGGCAATGGGTAAAGAGGCTAAGACTGATTGGTCTGTGGAGCATAGTTTTGGCGGTCAAGTTGCGCTCGTGAGTTGTGTGATCCACACTGGACGCACGCATCAAATCCGGGTGCATATGAGTGGTATGAACCATCCACTGTTGGGCGATACGACTTATGGCTATAAGCCAAGCCGATTAAGAGGAATCGATGTGCCACGTATCATGCTGCACTCGACTGAGTTGCATGTGCAACATCCCGAGCGTGACGAAGAGATGGAGTTTGTTGCTCCGCTACCGGCAGATTTTAAAGCAATGATGGATCGACTGACTGTATAGTAGGACGCCACGAAACAGATTTTATGAATGCTGGGTTGTCTGTCGGGGCAGATTTGTTCTGTCTATCAGCATGTTATTGCGGTTTGTCGTGGGTTATTTATTGTGTGTCGGATTGTTAGCGACGTTGTCGGCTGCGCAAGCGCCTGTGCTGGCATCTGATCTGGCCACGCGTTATGCGCCGTACGCGAACTGGCAGTCGGTAGTCGATGTAGATGCGCTTGCACAGCGGGCGGAGTCGCGCTATTGGCGTACGGCAGAGGAAATTGCGTTGCAGCGTGGTGATGGTGACTTGCCTTTAGCTGGATTGCATATCGCGTTGGATCCTGGACACATCGGCGGGCAGTGGGCCGCCGCCGAAGGTCGGCAGTTCCGAATTGCAGAAGATGATTTCTATGTGCGAGAGGGGGAGTTAGTTCTCGCAGTCGCGGAGCTTGCTCGGACGAAATTGATGGCGCTGGGCGCTAAGGTCACACTGCTGCGGGAGGCGGCGTTGCGGGTTAATCCAAATAACCCAGTGGAGTATTTGGAATTGGCTGCAGAGCAGGTCTCGCCGCCGAATGAGTCCTCGCTCTCTGCCCTCTGGGAGTACGGCTGTGCGGTTCGAGTGCGGGCGGTTCATTTATCAATTGTAAAGGGAGACTTGATGGAACGAGCACGATTAGTGAATCGAGAAGTTCAGCCGGATGCGCTGATTTCTTTGCATATTAATGCGGCGGCTTGGCCCACAGAGAATGAAAGTGAAGCAAGCGACAGCGGCAACGCGATGCTTCGACTGGTGGATGCAAATAATCTACACGTGCTAATTTTTGGCTGTTTGAGCGATGATGAACTGCTGGCCGAGAACCAGCTGGAGCAATTGGCGGTAAAATTGACGAATGGCAGTGGTCCTGCAGAGCGGTTACTGGGCGGCGCGTTGGCGACCGCTTTGGCGGAGGCGACCGATCTACCAGCAGCGAGTTATCGGAGGAATAACGCGATTTTATTGAGTTCGCAGCAGCCTTATATGTTTGCGCGTAATCTATTATTACTACGTATGGCGGAGTGCCCAACGGTGCTGTTGGAGCCTTATGTCGCGAACAGTGTCGGCGCGTATGGTCGGCTACAGTCGGCGTTAGCAAATCGAGCTACGGGCCGTGCGCTCGCCGAGGATGATATTCTACTGCAGTACGCGGACGCAGTGGTCGCCGGCGTGCGGGCGTGCTATGGCCAAGAATAGTGCGATGCGCAAAGCCTCGTCGATACTTGCTTTGAACCCGACTGCGTTGCATGCGATTCAGTTTATTTAATGAAACGGATAGACAATGGGTAAGTGTAGCTGGTGCCTTTGCTCGCTTTAATCGCGGCTATGATGGTGTAGACGATGTTTAGAATCATCAAGGCGGGGATCATAAATAGGCCGACGATGAAAAAGATTAAGATACCGGCGATCATCATGTAGATCGTCATCGAGATCTGAAAGTTGAGTGACTCCTTGCCGCAGAGATCGACGAATGGGTCCTCGTCGCGCTTGATGAGCCAGATGATGAGAGGGCCGAGAATATTGCCGAGCGGCACGCCGATCAGTAGGGTTAAGCTTAGTAAGTGACACAGCATGCCGGTGGTGTAGTCGGCTTTGACCTCAGTCGCTGGAAGGACTGGTGTTGCTAGGTTTTCGGCCTCAGTTGCAGATTCGCTTAGCTCGTCGTGATTTTCCATAGACCGTGAAGCCTAGTGGCTCGAATAACTCGGGCAACTGCGAAATCCGGATGGTCGGAGTGGGGGGCGGCACCTTGTTTTCGAAAGGAGGGAGGGCGACTCGTCGTCGTTGCGAGATGTGCCGTGGGCGGGTCGCCCACGCTCCTTACTTTTGTTCTGCACGCAGGAACACGATCGTGTTGCCTTCCGAAGCCTCAGCGTCGAATTGATAGCCGTTGGAATTAAACGCCTTCAAGTCTGCGACGGACTTCACTTTGTTCCGGACGATGTAGTCAGCCATCATGCCGCGGGCTTTTTTCGCGTAAAACGAAATGATTTTAAAGGTACCGTTCTTTGCGTCTTTAAAGACGGGAGTGATGAGTTGTCCATTGAGCTCCTTGAGCTTAACGGACGAGAAGTATTCATTCGAGGCGAGGTTGACGACCAGGTCGGAAGCAGAGGCCTTAAGGTCTTTGTTCAGGAGTTCGGTGATGGTCGAACCCCAGAATTGGTAGAGATTGTCGCCGCGGGTATTTTCGAACTTCGTACCCATCTCTAGGCGATAGGGCTGCATGCGGTCCAGCGGACGTAGTACGCCGTAGAGTCCGGATAGAATACGAATTTGTTGTTGCGCGGCAGCGAAATCTTCGGCCGACCAATCGGCAAGTGCCATGCCTTGATAGACGTCGCCGGTAAATGCCAGAATCGCTTGGCGGCTATTTGCTTCGGTGAAGCTCGGCTGGTAGTTCTGATAGCGTGCATGGTTGAGCTCCGCGAGTTTGGGGCTAATGTGCATAAGCGTACCGACCGCTTCAGGGCTGAGGGCTTTCAGCTGATGAATCAATTCGGCAGAATGCGCAGCCAGACGCGGTTGCGTCGCTTTGCTAGTGAGTAGTGGGGCCTGATAGTCGAGAGACTTTGCGGGAGATAGAAGAATCAACATACTTTCAAACAAACCTGAACTGTTTCGAGTGCAAGAGGGAAGCGATAAAAGTGACTGGCAAATACGCTTGGCGCCGCATAGGATCGAAGACATCACGCTTGCCAGCGAGCGGGAACCGTCTTTGCTTCTTCGGCATGGCCAACTTATCGCAGCCCAGATTTCTTGATTACACGACCGCACGCACAATCGCGGACGACTTCGGCACGCCCGTGTATGTGTATGACATGGCAACTTTGAAAGCGAATGCCGCCGCGGTGCTGGCATTTCCGAATGCCTTTGGTTTGACCGCGCGCTATGCGATGAAGGCATCGCCGAATGCCGCGATACTTAAAATTTTCAATGAGGCGGGTCTACAGATTGACGCTAGCTCGGGGCATGAGGTGCGTCGTGCGATTGCCGCCGGCGTGCCAGCAGCAAATATCAGCCTGAGCACGCAGGAGTTACCAGCTGATTTTGCAGAACTCTACGAGCTGGGAATTGAGATTAATGCCTGCTCCCTGAGTCAGTTGGAGCGTTTCGGCCAAGCCTGCCCAGGGAAAACGATCGGCCTGCGCTTTAATCCTGGCTCTGGTTCAGGTGGCAACAACCGCACCAATGTCGGCGGCCCTGCTTCGAGCTTCGGCATCTGGCATGAATGGATTGATCAGGTGCAGGCGATTGTGCTTCAGTATGGCTTGCAGGTGATTCGTATTCATACGCACATCGGTTCGGGCAGTGATCCCGCGGTGTGGCAAAAGATTTCTGGCATGAGCCTGGATCTGGTGCGCCAGTTCCCTGACGTGGTGGCGCTCAATCTTGGTGGCGGCTACAAGGTGGCGCGCATGGAGAGCGAAGTCGGCACAGACCTGCAGGAGTGCGGGGCGCCCGTGGCGGAAATGTTCCGCGAATTTGCCCAGGCCACGGGTCGCGAGATTCGTTTGGAAATTGAGCCAGGCACATATTTGTTGGCAAACACCTGTGCGGTGTTGTCCACCGTGCAGGACGTGGTCAGCACCGGAGCGGATGGCTATGATTTCCTCAAGCTCGATACCGGGATGACAGAGATCTTACGTCCGTCGATTTATGGTGCGCAGCACCCGATCTACATCCTCCAGCCCGAGGCCGCCACCGAAACGCGCGCTTATGTGATCGCCGGGCATTGCTGCGAGTCAGGCGACATTCTGACGCCTGCACCGGGAGATCCTGAATTATTGGCGACACGTGCATTGCCGCTGTGCCAGATCGGCGATTTGTGTGTAATTGATGGCGCGGGTGCGTATTGTGCGGCGATGTCGACCAAGCACTATAACTCTTATCCCGAAGCCGCCGAAATCATGCTCGATGCGGCAAAGGTGCCACATTTGATCCGCCGCCGTCAGAAGCTTGCAGACATTTGGGCCAACGAAGTAGCGTTGGACTAAGATCCAGTCTGAGCTCGTACAACGTGTCGGCAGGGCGGCGCGACACCATTCAGAGTCCAGCAGGGCGCTCTGCCGCAGGCGTTCAGAATGTTAGTCTGTATCTTTTCTGCATCCCTTCTTGCATTGCAGGGCACGGCTAGGTTATTGATTCGTGTAGTTTCATTAATTACCTCTACCCCTCAAGTTATGAAAATCGATCATCCTCGAGTACATCGTCAGGCGTGCCTCAAAATTGTTTTAGGGCTGTTGTCCGTGTGGTTCACTGTTAGCTTCGGCTGCGGTATCATTTTTCGTGAATGGCTAGATGCCAATGCGCCACAAGTCGGCAATGCACCGTTCGGGTTCTGGATGGCGCAGCAAGGCGCGATCATCTGTTTCGTCTTATTGTTGTTGGTGTATGCGTTCTTGATGAACCGTCTCGACGCCAAGCACGGCTATACTGAACATAAATAACGCGGATATATACGATGACGCAAGATCACCTAAATTTCATTTTTATCGGTCTCTCTTTTGCCATTTATATTGGCATCGCGGTTAAATCCCGCGCGGGTTCGACTAAGGAATATTATACGGCTGGCGGTGGCGTGTCACCACTTGCTAATGGTATGGCCACTGCGGCGGATTGGATGTCGGCCGCGACGTTTATCTCGATGGCGGGCACGGTCGCTCTGAGCGGCTATGATGCGTCGCGTTTCTTGATGGGCTGGACCGGTGGTTTCGTCTTGTTGACTATCCTAATGGTTCCCTACCTGCGTAAATTTGGCAAGGCGACCGTGCCTGATTTTATTGGCGACCGCTATTATTCAAAGCTGGCGCGCGGTGTGGCGGTGATTTGCGCGATCTTTATTTGCATGACTTACATCATGGGCCAAATGCGTGGCGTGGGTGTGGTGTTTTCGCAGCTATTCGGGATTGGGATACCAGCCGGGGTGCTGGCTGGCGCGTCGATCGTGTTTTTCTACGCGGGTTTAGGCGGCATGAAGGGCATTACCTATACGCAGGTCGCTCAATACTGTGTGATGGCTTTTGCCTATACGATTCCTGCGATCTTTATTGCGATGGCGTTGACGGGGAATGTAATTCCGCAACTTGGGTTGATTGGTAACTATACTGCCGATGCTGAGGTCATTCCATTTTTTGAGAAGCTGAATAATATCAATCTCGAACTTGGCTTTCAGGAATTCACCGCTGGTAAGCTCTCGAAGATAAACATGTTTTGCATCACTGCGGCACTGATGTGTGGCACGGCGGGTTTGCCGCACGTGATCGTACGCTTCTTCACGGTTAAGAATGTCGGCGCGGTGCGTAAGTCGGCTTGTTGGACGCTGCTGTTTATTGCAGTGATTTATCTCACGGCACCCGCGATTGGTGCGTTCTCTCGCGTCAACCTGATCAACAACCTGCACCAGACCAGCTATACGGAAGCGCCTGCATGGTTTAAAGATTTCGAGGCAACTGGCCAGATGGCATGGGTCGATAAGAACAACGACGGTGTGATCCAATATTTTGGGCCGGCAAAATCCGAGATCGGCTCGAACAGTGTTTTTCAAGGTAAGGCGCCAGCGTATCCGGTCTATGACGCGCCAGAGGAGCAGCGTATCGGTTCGCTCGGTCAACGACTACTGGCTAATAAAGGTGATAACTCCAACCCGAACGAGTTGTGGTTTGGTAATGATATTATGGTGATGGCGAACCCGCACATGGCAGGGTTGCCGATGTGGGTGATTTCGTTGCTGATGGCAGGCTGTATAGCCGCGGCACTCTCGACCGCGGCAGGCTTGTTGCTAGTGCTTTCGACTTCGATCTCACACGACTTGATGAAGAAGATTATCAAGCCAGATCTGAGCGATCGGGAAGAAGTACGCTACGCGCGGTTCGCTTCATTTATTGCACTAGTGGTGGCGGCGTACTTTGGCATTAATCCGCCGTCAGCATTTATTGCGAAGACCGTGGCATTTGCTTTCGGGCTCGCGGCTTCTTCCTTCTTTCCAACGTTGTTGATTGGGATCTTCTCAAAGCGCATGAATCGTGAAGGCGCGATTGCTGGAATGCTCTGCGGTATTTCGTTTACGATCGGCTATATTGTTTACTTCCAATTTCTTGATGGTCATGCAGATCAATATTTCCTCGGCATCTCTCCTGAGGGGATCGGCTTCGTCGGCATGTTGATCAACTTTGGTGTCGCGTTCTTGGTCAGTGCCTTCACTCCGGAACCGCCGCAGGAAGTGCAGGACATGGTTGAAAATATTCATATTCCTAGCGGATCAGGCGAGGCGTCACATCACTAGAGCCCTAAATTAATCGGGCATTTGGCTACAAGAGTTCTGTCAGTTAACTACTTAGCTAAACCGAGATTGAACTTTAGGTGTTGGTATTCGTAGCCCTAATTGGGAGGCTCTGGCAATGGCCATGAAGAGTTTCAGAGATTGTTATTCTTAGATCATGAGTGCCTATTGTCGTATGCGGTTGGATTGACGCTCAAAGTGCTGACTCCCTTTTTCTTGATTCCTGCCCCTAATGTTGCAGGTCAGTCGACGCTTAAGTTTGCCAGTTGCCCTGCGACATTCTTGAGCTTT
>Ga0209631_10001988_pt1 | contig 25077 bp, 21 predicted proteins | sample COG_08_FD_184752 | JGI IMG/M metagenome (GOLD analysis project Ga0209631, IMG submission 184752) | Pelagic Microbial community sample from North Sea - COGITO 998_met_08 (SPAdes) (version 2) | ecosystem: Environmental > Aquatic > Marine > Neritic zone/Coastal water | place: Helgoland, sampling... | reverse complement strand
GTAAGGACCGGCGCATAACGCGCCAGCCATTCCCGCATTTCATCTCGGAACGTCTTGTACTTCCCGGTGTAGTACGGTTTGCCGTACCTGGGTACCCGAGGTCGGGACGCAGGCACTGGACAAACCGGGATTGTCACCTCAGAAGTCACCATCCTCCTCCAGTACTACATCCTCAGCAACTTCCCGCTGGGGCTCTGCTGCTGCACCGGCAGGCACAACATAACCGTCGTCCTCGCCGAATACCGAGGCGTCTGCACCTGCGTAGTCAGCGCGCTTGTCTACCAAGCACACCTTGTTCAGGTACAGCGTAAGGAACCCGTTCTCTGTGTTAACAGAAGGTACAACCAGGGCTCGGATGATGTCGCCATTCAGGATGGAGACTGAGGCAGGCAAGCGTTGTCCCTGAGTATCCACAAGGTCAGGCTTGTACTTGCTCTTGAGCTGGATGACCCACTTGTTAACGAAGGCTTCACGAGGGTTGCCGTCCTTGTCGGTCATCTTGTCCCCATCCTTTACGGGAAAGCCCTTCTTATCAGGCACCGAGGGAACACCATGCTCAGCTGCGATGTCACGCAGGTAATCAAAGAACTCATCACCAGACACGCTCTTCTTACCGTACTCAATCTGGGCAGGACCAATGTCATCCTTGTCGAATGCCAGGGTCACCTTGTACTTGGAATCGTTGAATGCCGTGTCTGGCTTATCGAGCCACGTAAATGCCGCCATGGCACGTGGGGATACAACGAACGGGAACTTGATTGGCTTAGCCATATGTCAGTCTCTCTTTGTTAAGTCTTCAGGGTGGAAGCTGTGTTCTCTTCCAAGAGTCTCAAAGTAATGGTCTCATGCGAAAAAGTAATCAGATTCAAGGACCTGAGTGATATCCAGGGTGCCTCGTGCTGGTGGGGCAGGCAGGTGTACCCCAGTGAGAAACGTCAGGTGTGCCCTGAGCTTCTCCAGCCAGTTCTCTGAGTACATATCAACGAACCGTTGCTTGGTGACCATGAGTAGGTCATCGACATCGCACGCGTGTGTGCCGTACGAGTCATGGACAACAGACACCATGCCATCGAAGGATGTCAGCACCATTATCATGTGGGCCGCGTCGAATGAATGGATGATGTTTGGCGTCACGCCCTTCACCTGTCTGTTCTTGTTCAGTCGTACGGTAGGACCGTTGGTTACCACTACACGTCCAAACCCAGTGTCTACCTGGGTCATCTTTGGGTGCATGTATGCCATAGAGATGACGCTATGCACGGGTGTCTCCCAGGCCATACCCACGTTGTCCTTAGCCAACAGCTGGGCACAGTCTCGAAACCACTGCATTGTCTCCATAGCCCCAGTGAGCGTATCCCCAAGTGCCTCCAGTGTCTTATCCCTAAGGTAGTTAGCGCTCTTCAGTTCATCCTCGTGCCCATCACAAAAGCCTTCATCCCTGAGCTGCTTGGACATACCCAGCGGCGTGACCCCGTACGGTGTCGTCATGACCGCACGTTTGACGGTCTTACGCGTTACCTTGGAGTACCACGGTGAATCCTCTGGAATCAGAGCGCTCACCTTATCGGCCACCACTTGGTAGATGTCCTGGCGTGGACCGGGAAGCAGGTTGACGTTACGTCCACCCTCTTCATCCAGACCCATAGCACTCAGGTGTTGAATCCCGTTGCAGGACCCGTCGATAGCCACAGGTATACGGCTCAGGTATGAACCTGGGTCATCCAGTTGCGATGCCTCGTACAACTCACGACACACAGCACCAAACTGCCAGGGCTCTTCAGCCTTGGACCAGAACTCCAGGTCCAACCATGGGTCTTCACCAACCAGCATGATGCGGTCCCAGTGCGTTGCGCACCAGATGGACTGAGTTGGGCGGTCCTCCTTATCCAGGCCGTAGGTGTTGGCTGCCTGATACTCCAGCCAGTCCAACCCTCGTTGCCCTAGTGCCTTACCCTCACCAAACATCAGCAAGGACTTGACTAGGTCATGCCCCTGCGGGTGTAGGTCCTGCGGAATCGGGTACATGCGGCCACGCCAGTCCATCGCATGCGGGAACCAGATGTTATCGTATCGCTTGAACCTATCGGCAACCTCAAGTGCCCTGGCGTGAGCCATCTTAGCCTCGTGGTTACGGAAGTTGTGGTCATGAGCACGCGCCACCTTTGCGGTGTGGTTCTTCTGTTGCTCCTTATCCATGGCTGACCACAGGTCATCCTTGACACGCCCAGGTATCGCCATCTCGGGCTCGTAAGGCAGAGGACCTATGTCTGAGTGGAACGCACGCTGGGCAACCATCAGCATATGCTCGTTGACCTTCCATGGTGTGGCTTGAGCCACGTTCAGACCATCCAGGTGCTGCTCGGACAGGTCCTGAGGGTCAGTCTGCTCACCAGTGTATGTCTTCAGTCCATCCGCACGTAGCCTCAGGTACCCACCCTTGAGTACATGCCCTGAGTTATCCCAGGCCTCAGGTGGACACACCATCGGTGAGTAAAACGGATGAAGCAGCGCAATGTTGCCTGCCTCTTCCATCAGTGCCTCAACAAAGCTGGACTTAACGGACAAGGACTTAGGCTGATGGTAAGGCTCGCGTACTGCTACGAATGGACTAATGGCTGGCAGGATTGCCTCCAGTACCGCGCCACCAATGTGCAGCCTGTCGCTATTGGACCACTTGGTAGTGGGTAGGTCCTCAAGCCTCCTCTTCCAGCGTCGTATCGTACGTGGACCGTACTTCTTCAGTTGCTCCTTAAGATATCGGACGCGATTAGCAGGCTCGTAGTCCCGCTCTTTAGCAGCCCTGCGTTCCAACACAGGCACCTCGGTCAACCAGAGTTGTTCCTCCAGTCTACCTGCGATGCTCATGCCAACCTTCAGTACATGCTTGTCCTGACTGTTGGCTGTAAGGACAGACCGCATTGCTATGTACGCAATGACCTCTGCTTCCAATGACAATGGCATCAAGCGCCACACCTGAGGCTGACCCTTACGTCCACCCCAGGTTGCCGCCTGTGAGGCTAGACACTCAGCCTGTAGCTGTTCAACCGCTACGGTAGCCTCGTGCATAGCCTTGCGTAACACTCTGTCTGCCGGGGCACCTAGGATGCCTCTGCCTACGTCCTTCTCGTATGCTGCCATGTAGCGCTCAATACCCAGCTCTAAACTCTGGGCCTCACGCGCTAACTGCTGCGTAACTAAGGTGTCCAATGTATAACCCTCGCTTCTCTTCCAAGAGTCTCAAAGTAATGGTCGCTTGTGTTTATCCTTGCGTGTGTACTTGGTGCGGTCTCGCTCGACGCGCTGGCGATACTTGGGCGTCCGTACCTCCTTCAATACGGCGCGTCCTCCGCGTCTACCCCTTGCTCTACTAGCCATGCACTTATCTCCTGGGCGGTCACCTTGTCACCTGCCTCCAAAGCCTTAGTCAAAGCTCTGGCCTTAGCAGGCAGCAGGACGGTGAACATCTCAAACAACCGGACCTTTTCGCGGGCCCACGCTGGGTCATTCATCGTTTGGTACTCCCGTCCACCACTCTGGTGTGTCGCTATGATTCCACTGCGCGAAGTGTGCTTTTTCGCCATTGTAGTATGCGCGATACGCACGAACGGAACAGTCGCGTCTGTATTGCTCAGGCATACACTGTGGCGGTTGAGTGTATCCAGCATCCTTTATGCTTTCGGGCACTACTGCTAGGCTATCAAGCAAGCGCATAGTCTTATGTATTTTACCATATCTGAGCGTGTAGTTCTTGCCTAGATGGAACAGCAAGTCTAATGTCCACTTATAATGGTCAACACTACTACGCACCCACACTGTAGATGGGTGGTTCTTGTGTGTTCCTTTGTACATACCTACGTAATCCGCCCACTCGTTACCTTCTAGTATACGATGGGAAGTACTGAGCATCTGTGCAGTTTCGAGTATCATCTTTACGACGTGTCTGTCGCAATGCATCTTTGCCGCTTCCGAGGCTGTCTTGCTTAGATAAAATATGTTCATGAGTCTTCTGCCACAAGCTCGGCGAGCGCGGAAAACGCCTGACATCCGCTGTGCCGCGTGCGCCAGCTATTCGGCCGGCCTAGTACCCGCAACGCTTCTGATTCGCTCAAGACCTCTTGCCATGCGAGGTCATGCGCGCTGTATTTAAGCGCGTTTTCGTAGTTGTCGATATCTCCGGTAGTGTCGCAAGCCTCGATTCGTGCGTGCGCATCTTGCAAGGTGTCGGCGCTCCACGCGGTAGGCGGTAACCTGTGCGGTACTTCGATGATGTAGATCATTTGTTTCTCAACTCCGCATACATCCACTCAATGTTCAAATTTTCATGCTCAAACCACGCTCGCTGGTACGCCCGCTGTGCCTCTTCTAGCTTGTTCCAGTTAGATTCGCTAGGGTACAGCTTGAAATCCTTCTGTGCTCGCGCCAGCTCGTCGTACATGCTGCCTATGCGCACCTTGGCCGCACCCAATTCATACCAATCATTCATTGTTATCATCCCGTCATATCAGGCCAACAGTAGCCAAGCCTGGACACCCGCAGGGAATGTCCAGAGGTAGTACTGTCAGATGTTGTGGATTCGACGCCATGCAACCCATGTAATGGCCTGCACTTCGTAAGCGTGAAGCATGCCAGGAACGCGATTGTCTCCCAGCAGCTTTTCAGCAGCTTCCGCGTAACACAATTGCAAAGCCTGATACTCAGCTTTTCCAATAGTGAACTTGGTACCGCTCAGAGACAAACGCTCACCATACGCAATGTTACGTGCATGACCATCGATTGTGCATGTGTTAATCCCGAGTATGTTCTGGAAGAAACACACAATTTTCTGGCCTTTCAATAGCTTGACGATATCGTCGGCGCCTAGGTCATTATAGCGGCCCGCTTCCATGATGCCCCATGCCTTAGCTCGCATTGTGTGATAAGTACACACTGACACGCTTTCGATAGCGTCGCCTGATAGGTACGCTGCAATGATATTCTCAGCGTCCACAAGGTTCCGGGACCAACGATTGTTAGGTGACAAAGCAGCCACTACACCAACAACCGTTTCCAGCTGCATGTCGTAGCTGACTGACATCTCTCGACACGCAGTCAATGCTTCAAGGTACCAGTTAATCCCGGATTCTATCTCGTCACTAGTCGCACGTTGGAACACGTCAAGGATGTTAGATACAAACCGCTCGCGCATTTCATCAGTCAGTTCAAATCGGTTAGCCATTGTCATTACTCGCTTGTCATTCAAATCAGGCCAAAAGCAACCAAGCTTGCCCCCGTTTTATCAGGGGCAAGGGTAGTGCTTTTAGAAGCGTGTGTGTGAGGCTACAAACGTCCGGTACTGGTCGTTACGGCTCAGTACCTCAGTATAGCCACCGAACTGTGTAGCTAGCTCGCGCTTAGACATCCCTGCAGGCGCCTCTTGCATCCAACCCAAATCGACGTCCGCTTTGTTGACGTCCATGTACCGCAATGTAGCCTTGCGCAGCTCGGGCTTAGCGTGCAGCTCAGACAGTAGTAGCACGCTTTCTTGACCACGCCCCAGTGTCCGCACGTAGTCCCATGCCTCGTCGGCGAATGGGACGATATAGCTGGGTTCTTCAATCAGCTCGCCATTGTCCATAACATAGCCTCCCGTGGCGCTACGCACGTCCATGTGGTCATTCAGTAGATTGTAGCCGCGTTGCTGGTCTACAGTGTCGTCAAAAGCGAAAATGATGTGTGTGAAGTTCATGATTTTACTCTCGTCTAGTATTGGTAGTGGATAAATTTGGAAGGCGGTTAACTGACAATCGCTGCGGCAATGGCAACGGCGAATGCGGCGAAAGCGACGACGCCCGACAACAATAAGAGGTCATTGCGTTGCTGTTTGCGGCGAGACTGGCGAACGTCAAGCTCGTAAAGGCAGCGGGTTTTGAATGAGAGGCCGTGGTTGCCCATCAAACGACGTTGGGTGCGTGTTCGGATGTTCATGCTTGGTATTGCTCGCTTGTCTTTCAATAGGGGGCAGTTTTAGTAGCCGAGCCAGTCAAATAGCTGGCGCGTGTTGTAATCGACGAAGCCGCCGGAATGTCCGGTTTCGGATTCGAAAAGCTCAAGCGTGGTGCCGTGCTCCTCAACGATGTCGCGAGCTGTCCGGTAGTCAATCGTTGGGTTGTCTTCGCAAAACCAGTCGGCGGCTTCGTATTCGTCTGCGCAGTCGTGCATGGTCAATTCCCCTGTGTGTCTATCTCAACCGTGGAGCTATGGTCTCATACGGTTTGCTGAACTGCAAGTGTTTTTGACCATTTATTTTCGACTAATTTGCATTTCTCAGTAAAATCAAAGACTTAGACGCGAAAAAACTTTGGTTATCTGCGGCAATCCACAGTTAACCCGCAGCTAATTAGGGTCGAAAAAACAGTTTTAAGCGCAGTTGTCGCGGTGAACCGCAGGAAGCTTCAGTGTTGCGAAGGTTTGCCTTGGTGCGCCCAGGGCTGTTCCGCTTAAAGCTGGCAGCGGAACCCGCAGTCAAACCGCAGTCAAACCGCAGTCAAACCGCAGTCAAACTGCCTCGGACCTGCCTGAGAATACTTCGGTTGCGAATGTTTCGCTTACGAATGCTTCGGTTGCGAATGTTTCGCTTACGAATGCTTCGGTTGCGAATGCTTCGGTTGCGAATGTTTCGTATGCGAAGCTTTTGGGCCCGGAGGGGGGGAGTTCTCGGCGCGCGCGGGGGGGAATAAGGGCATACGTATGTGGCCCCACACCCCCCGGGTTTAACCCAAGTCCCCTAATGAGACCCCTTAAGAGTAGCCACAGCTCTCAACTGCCTGTTCTCCGCTGTAAGGCGATTAATCTTGTCAGCCATGGCATCACACCGGGTACACAGCTTGGGACGATCCTGGGGCCCCTCAGGGGCTTTCTCGTGCGTGTTTTGATTTTCATCTACAACAACCGTGGATATACCAGAAATTTTCAAAAGAGATACTCCGGATGTCTGCGGTTTGCCTTGGTTAACCAATGGGCTTTACGCCGCCACGTTAGATACCACCTGCGTGCTACCTTGTGATATCCCTAGGCAAACCATAAATTATCTTGGACGTCAGACTGAGGGGGTGGTACACCTACCACCACCGAAGTCTGACTAGTGACGTACCACAACGTATTACCGGTGCACGCCGAGAGCACACCGTTGCAGTACGGACACTCTTTCATAGAACGCCCCCGATAGCTCGGTCTGCGGCGCGTGCTACAAGTATCCCCAGGTCACCTACCTTGGACGGTTCAATGGGTAACTGGCGGTCTTGCAAAGCTTCTACCACGGTGGTGGACACCCACTCACCGAAGTACTGTTGTTTAATTGAGTCTTCCCCCAGGTCCAAGGGAATCTCTATAGCCGCACCTACGGTTGGCTTGTTGAACCTAGGTTTACCCTGGGACATCCCTAGTGACAGTTGCCAGTTACCACCCCACACGTTGGACACATCAATGTCACTTTGGTTACGTCCACCTGGGACTAACTGGGTTAGCTCTGAACCTTTCCACAAAGCAATCCAAAGGTACTGGTCTGTTTTAGCTTCAGACCACAGCAGTCCTTCGGCTACCTTAAGTCCCTTATCGTCTATACGCTTTTCATCATCCACGCTAAGCAATTCATCTGTGTAAGGACTAAGGGGGTTACCTACGCCTGTTGCTAAGTCTGTCATATGCTCCTCCTAAGAGACTTAAAGCTACCCTAGAGAACCTAGGGCTTACTAAAGATGTAATGGTTGGTAGTGGTGTACTAGGCTCAACCTAAGTTAACCTGAGTTATACCCAGGTATAACCTAGGTACTTAAGTACCTATGTATAACCTTCCCTTTCCTTCCAAGAGTCTCAAAGAAATGGTCGTATAGGTAACCCCCTGATTTCACTTAAGATTCTTGTGGGGGTATTTTGTACTGCTGAATAAAGCCTGCAACGGTCCCCATAAGTCCTCTTGGGCGCCATCCCATCTCCCAAGCCATCTCTGCAATAGCAAAAAGGATGTCCGTAGTTTCCTTGACGTCACCATCAGCCAGCAGCTGTGGTTCTTTGGATGGGTGCTCAAGGTGTCCCCAGGTCACGCTGACCTGAGCTGGACGTCTCATATGGTCTGTCCAGGTTGCATAAAGTTTAACTTCAGAGTTGCCTCTGCGTTCTGCCTTGTGTGACTGTAGTTTCATATGTCCTCCTCAAAAGACTTGTTGTAACGATGTTCTTATCAGAACACCTGTAGTTGCTTAAGTTCATCAATCTGTTTAGTAAGCATGGTTATCTTACGTATCATACCTTGGTCTACCCTGCGTCCACCTTGGAGGTCTTCGTTGACGACACGCTGTAGATTGTCTCGTCGTTCTGATAGGGCAATGACAACTTCATCTTCCTCCAGTAGCGCTTCTGATAGGGTTGCTCCTCCGGGATTCCAGCTAGAGACACCTGGGTAATCTTCTTTGTCTGCGTCTCCCAGACCACCGTTGCGTAAGGGTACTCCAACCCAGCGGTCGAGATTGGCTGCACGGGTTGCTGCAACTGCGTCTGCAATGTCTGAGATAAGTGACCTTTTGCACGAGGCCACTGCGTGGGCAAGCGCGTCAACAATGTCATCATGGTCTTTGGCTTTACCGGTGCGTCCATCGTACGAGATGCGGACGAGTTGGTTAACGAACTCACCACCGTGGTCTGTCCCAACAATAGCTTCAAGGATGACCAAACGGCCTGCACCCATTGGTGGAGCCAGAGACTCAATGATGCGGCGGCCTTTTTGTTGCCCACCAGTGGTGACTTTAGTGACAGCCAGCGGATAGCCCACGTGGACAAACTCTGACTCAAGCGTTTCGCCGAATAATCCATTCTCAAGCTCCTCAACGATTGCCCTAGTACATCCAAAGTCACGGCCAATCTCAGCCACACGTCTACGAGAGATAGATTTGTCATGTGACCGTACCCCCTCAAGGTGGCGTATAATGCCGTGGCCCGCCTGAGTAATACCCAGTACAGCCACACCAATAGCATCCCTACCAGCAAGACCGGAAGCAGGGTCCACTGCAAGAACCGTTTCTGCCAGCGGGGCATTGTCTGCTGACGCTGGTGCGCATTCCACCCATACGTCCCCCTTGGGTGCAGACCACCTCTGTAAGGCATCTAATTGCCTCCCTGTTCGTTCCAATGTGAGGGGCCATAGGTTAGCCCTAGGGTCCCACTGTAAGACCGGCAAATCGCCAATCTTGAGGGGACGCTCATGTAGGATGCTGGGGTCTGCAATAAGCATTGCATGTAGACGCCACGCACGCTGCGTAACTGAGCGTCTCCAGTCCAGTCCATCCTGGTCACTGAACATGTCAGACCAACGTGACTCAACGTACAGTTTCCCGTCTTGTTCAGTTTCGTTAAACATGAGTGCTCTATGAAGTTCCCAAATGGGTTCACCGTTAATATCTTCCAGGTCAGCTAGCTTGGCATAGATGGAAAACTCAGACTGGTAAGTGCCCAACATGACCTTCTCCCCTCTGGGGTTAATCATGTGCAGTTCGTTAAGTGCTTCCTCTAGGTCAGCTACTTTTTCAGAGGTATCTTCCTGGGGTCCCTCAACGTCATCACCAATGGTTAAGTCCGACCGTAGTCCGGGTAGGTTAGAGGTAAGACCCACACTGGTAAGCGTGACTCCTCCTGTGACCACCTTAAGTGCCTGTGGGCACTGGAACTGCTCTGCGTTATCAAGGCAATCATCGGTTGGCTCAAGGTGCCAAAGCATGGGAACGTTGGCAATAATGACGCGTCTGACGGTTCTGAGCATACGGGCTGCGAGTTTAGACCCTCGTGAGACCACCAGTATCTTAATGAGCGGGTCAAGGAATATCCTCCAGGCAACGTAGATAGCAGTTAGGGTAGACTTAGCTGAGTACCGCGTGGCGATAATCAAGCGGCGTCTATGGGTAGACATCAGTCCAGCCTTGATATCATTGTGTATGACACCGGGTTCCTTCCAGCCAGCAATAATTGGCTTTACAATATCAATGAATAGCTCAAAAGACTCAAGCCACTTGCCTTGGGAGTACAGTTCACGTACTCGGTCAGCAAGCTCACCAGCAAGCTTTTCAGCTACATCCTTGCGTCCTGTGTTAGCCCTGGCGTACATCTCCTCGATTACAGAGGGCATCGTTTCTGTACGCTCTTTGACAATCTCCCAGGCTTTACCCCTCTCAGAAGCAGACGTACCTTGACAGGTGCGGCACTCTACGTGCCACCCCCGTAGTGCACCTGCACCTCTACTCTTTCTAGCAAAGGTCTTCTCAGAGACTATCTTATCGTCTCCACACGAGATACACGTACGAGGTAGCCCAAGCTCAGCTTGAGCCTGGGCACTTAGTTTACTTTTGGTTAGCTTAGGTTTACTCATGGAATATCCATTCCCGACCACTTAGTTACTATCTTTTGGAGTTGTTCTACACGCCATTCAAGTTGAGATACACGTTTCTCAGCACTAAGCAAAAACCCATGTGCTAATTTGTCATCAATGTGTTCTAAACGTGTCTCTAGTCTTGCTAGGCGGTCATTAGTGTTAATGATAGTGGCACCTGTAGACATAGCCACAGCAACCATAACACTAAGGATAGTCTTAGTTAAATCATTCAAAATGGTTGCCTCCTGATTTGCGAACAGCCCAGTAGTATTTCAAGGCCCTACGTCTGCGTAACCATTGAACCCAGCTCCACCCTCCTGTTTTTTCTATAATCCTCAGCATATTTCTCAGGAAAACTTTATCACACTGGAGACGGGTCATACCATCAGGATATTCGTACATGTAGTCATGGACATCTCCGGCTGGGGACACGTCCATAAAATACATTGTATCTGGCACAAGCCATCCTAAGCCTTCAGGGCCCATACCATTGCATACCTCAGCACGCTCTTCTTTTGTAGCCTGAGAAAACCGGGGAGTACACTCTAACAGATACCCTTTGTACTCGTAATAAACCAGCTCATCTAATATCATACAGGCCACCCTGCGTCAATGTTAAGTTGACGTAGTTCATTTAGCGTAATAGCTTTATTAACTGACGTTAACAAAGTATCCTCACGGTTACCAATCTGTATAAGCTTGGTAGCCATAGTTTTAACTACGGCTGCCCATTGTTCACTGTTAATGCGCAAACGTTGCCTCACGTTGTTAACGTAAACAACAAAGGGAATGTCCTCGGCTGGGTACGTTACGCCAGAAGCCAAAGCAGCCCCCAGCATGGTGTACTTATGAGTACTGTCAGCATCCATACTAAAGCCGTACGTCGTACCTCCTAAGTTTAGCTCCACGTTTTCAGTCCTTTTCACATCAGCTATATTTTCAATAGCTCTGGCTGCCTCTTGTTTTGCTTGGTTTAATTCTTGGTCAACAAAAGTCCACGTCATTTGACACCTGTTGCCTACGACTATGATTGGACCTTCAACAGAGGTTTGGAACTGTGTGCTGGATGTAGGAGCTTTAGTGTTGTCTAACCTGCGGACACCTAAGGTTACTAAAGTTGCATCAGGCAGCTGAGCTAAAGCTTTGACTGAAATGGGATTTCCACTGTTAGCCGTAGTTGCTGCATCTTTAGCAGCATTAGGGGAAGCCTTAACCCAAGCCCCTGGTGTGGGTGTTATTGCGTACATTTCTATCTCCCTGGAATTGGTGGTAGGTTGTTGCCACTTGCAACATCGGCAATGGCTAGAAACGAATACAGACCATTGCTTGTGTTGAGGTTTGGAGTGTTGCTCCGCATCTTGACTCCGTTAGCCAAAATGTCGAGTTCCTTGAATGCAGTCCCCTCCGCAGCTGTCGTATCAGGATGAAAGTAAACCGAGTTCTCGTTCTCAGGTCTGCGAACTATGTCGTACATAGTCCACTCATGGGCAGTGGATTGTGATTTAGTCAGAAAGAACCCTGGCCTGAACCCTGTCGTCACCAACGCACCATCAGCGTTACCGTTGCCTTTGTACTGCCCTGCCTGTAGTAGACCCGGCACACTTCTGAAACAATACGCTACGTAAGTGGACCCAGAGCCGTTTACATTACCGCTGGTTCCCAGGCTCACAACTGTTGCGCTAGGTACGGTACTGTTCCAAACACTAGCTGCCGTGGCCAATGCCGCCGCTGTGCTCAAGATAAGGTACTGAGTACCTGCGATACCTTTCCCCCACACAGTCCAATCGGCGGCCCCTCCTGTGAGACGCTTAACTATCACAAGGTCGGGAGCGCCGGGCAGGCCATGTCCTATCGTTGCATTTGCTCCCGTGCCCGTGAACTCAATAATGGACATATGCCCTTCAGATGCAACTTGGACTGTGCTGGTTATGCTGCCGTCCGTATTGGACGCTGTAGAGCCACCGTTGACTTTGAACATCCACGAGGCATGCGTTTGAGTGTTAGTGTTCTGACCCGCGTCACTACCTACGGTAAAGCCATCAGAGTCAAACGAGTTAACCCCTTCGGTTGTCGTACCTTCAACGAAGGAACCGTCAGGGTAGACTTCCTTAGTTACCCCGCGCGAACTATCAGTAATGTGGTGGGAGCCAGTGGTGCTGCGTACTTTGTTCCACACAAGGTCAGGCTGAAAGCCAGCACCAGTGATTGCGTGTCCTCCCGACCCAATAGCCACACCGTCCCCTGTGTAGAGGACCGTGTTCATTACGTCGATGCCATGCGTATCAGGCGCCGGTAGGTTCCCCGCCCTCAGCACGGTGTACCCAGTAGGCAGGGTGTGAGTCAGGCTGGCTTCATCAGTGATGACCCTGCCTTTCTGAGCCGACCCGCCAGACAATTGGCCAAGGTACACCAGCACCCCGTAGGTGCCGTCTACGTTTGCTCCGAAGCTGACCGTTGCATCCAAGTTACCAGCGTTGTCGTAGAACAGAAGCTCATTGTCAACCGTGTTGATGCCCAGCCCAATGGTGTCCCCTGATGTCCATGCGGACACTTCGGTTGCGGTCTGCACCCCATCCAAGTAGCGGTCTCCGTCGCCCTCCCAATGGAGGAAGCCAGAGCTGCGTGGGCTCGCATCTTGCTCTGACTCAGGGTTGCACACTCCGACTGCAAAGTTGGTGTTACCTGAAACCTGGTAGAACTCCACGTACTGCTTGGTGTTTGGCGGCACGAGAATGTTTAGCCCCACCCAAGACGTGCCTATACTCAACTGAGCAACATCACCACCCTCGCTTATCGTCAGCGTAGTGCCGGGTTTCTGTAGGGCGTTAAAGACGACATTGGGGTCACTTGGGCTGTCGGGACTGCCATTCGCAGCATCACTCATACTGGTTGGCGTGAAGCTGTTTGAGTTCGAACTGTCGTCCGTGCCGTCACCTATGTCACTGGATAGGACAAAGCTATTCCCACCCACCGTGTTAGCCAGTGTCACAATGTTGCTGTCAGCTTTGGGGGTCATCACTACCCCATTAGTGCCAACAACTGTTGTGTCGATAAAATCGCTTATCGAGTAATCGCCTTGCTGGAACGAAACGCCATCCAGCATAAATGCTTGGGCTAAAAGCTGCTTACCTTTATTGGACGAATCGCCAAACAGAAATTGAACTTGGCCGCTTACATTTAACTGCGAGAAGGTTGAGTAACCGGGGTTCCCACTCTCCGTCCACGAAGTTATCTGCTGACCCGTCGCAAAGAGTTGAAGCTCGCTGCCTGCTGCTTGAGACAGGTCGATACTGGCTACAATCTGCATCCACTCGGTGTCTCTGAATTTAGCTACGCTACGTCGAGCAGGGCCACCACCCCCTCCCCAGTAAAGACTGAGAAAGTCATTACTATCAAAATACAAGTACAAGGATGAAGAACTAGCCGTACTGCCAGCGCCCATAATGGGCATGTTGCCAAGCTGGACACGTCGCACCCAAACTCCAAAGATGGCTTCGGTGTTACTGTTTGCAGCCGAGCCAGGAGTGAAATTCAGGTAGTCAGCACTGCCGTCACCCCACGCAGAACGGGTGATGTTGTCTTGCCCGTCCCAGCCACCACCGGCCCCTGAAGATCTTAAATTAAAAGGCATACTTCCTCCTTAAGCAGACGTGAGAAACCACGAGCCTATGTAAATGTCATCTGTGTCATCCCATTCAAGGGTAATGTGTAAGTAATGCCCATCTGTCAAGGCTGTAGTATTAGGCGCTGTGCCGTCTCTCCACTTAACAGCCGCAGGCCATCCAGTGATGGCGTACAAGGTACCGCTTCTCTCTAAAGTAATACTAAAAGTACCATCACCAGTACCCGGGTTACTCAGGGTTACTGAAGTAATGTTGTGAGCCATTGTAACGCGTTGTTTGTTGCCATTAGCCCAGTCAAACGTAGGTGTGGCACTGGAGGCTACAACCTCTACAGTCATGTTGTGCCTTTCAGTCCACTGAGCAGCTGCGTCAGTCTTTGCTGTATCAGCATCAAAAGCTTGTACATCAGTACCTATGACTACCCCAAGACTTGCACGTGCTGTAGCTGCTGTAGTAGCGTTGGTACCACCGTTAGCAATAGTAATTGGGGTAGGCAACGTGCCCAACGCAGCAGTGGTTATAGCAGCATCAGTGTAGACTTTAGTAGCCGCATCCTGAGCAGCCGTAGGGTCTGCTACGTTAATAATACGTGTATTAAGAGCATCCCAGAGTTCAGCGGCGTCTTTACCTAGAGATAACGCAGCTTGGTCAATGGACTCCTGCACCATGTAAAACGCTTGTAACGAGTCATTGTCAAGGTCAGTTTCAACCAGGGGCCCAGCTGTGTAATCTACCAACCGAGATAATTGGGATGAGTTCCTCAGGATTACCACGGTAGCGCCCGCAGTTGCTCCTGAGTCTAACCTTACCGTCGTAGCGTTAGGCAGTGTAAACGCACTGGTCTCAACACCATCTTTGTACACCTCAATATGAGTACTGAGGATGTACGGGTAGGTTATAGTGAAGTCTGTCTGCGCAGCTGTAGCCGTGTAGACGTCACGTGCAAATGCCATAGTGGTCTCCTAGTCTATGGAATATTTCATCATGGTTTGAGTTAACAAAGAGTTCCAAATGGGGATTGACTTTGACAAAGCTTCAACATCTCCAGCTCTCAGGTTGTTGTACACACGTGAGGCATTACCTGGGGTAGGTCCCATAAATGCTGCCCACGGGTCTGCATTGTTCTTATTCTTCAAGGGAACTTCATCCATAATGTCAAACCCGACAATGTTATTAATGGACTCTCCTGTCATGACACTGAAGGACTCATACATTCGGTCCAGCATACCTACGTTCATTGGAGACCTACGAAATGCAACACGGATTACCTCCGCTATCTCCTCATTACTCAGGGACTCTCCTCTCAGCAGCTTTGTAAAGGCACTCTCTCTGTCGTCATAGATATCACGTATGCCTTGGCCCAAGGCACCTAAAGCAAGGCCCATCATAATAGCCCCACCTGCACGCGCAGCAGCTTCTTGGTTGTGTAAAGCAACCTGCTGAACCATAGGTGCTACAAACTTCGTATTGGCTGTGTATGTGAAAGAAGTAAGCATCATCATCACACGTCCCCAGGGACTGGCGGACCAGAACGGACGTTCACCAATACCCGGCTCAAGATGCATGCTGTCTGCCATGTTCTCAATCGTACGTAGATACTTGGACTCAATATAGGAACCATCGACTTGCTTGGTACTCCACTCAAACGGGATGTCATCTCCTTTGTTGAATATCCTGGCTTCCCCAGCATCATTCCAGCCGATAACCTTGTTGCTCCACTCATTAGTATCTGACAGCTTCCACCCTTTCTCATCAATGACACTAGAGTTTCTTCTCAAGATGTTGACGGCTGTCATGTCATCCGCACCTAGCCCGTGGTGTGTATAGTCAGTCTGCAGCCTCTTTCCTAGTTTACTCCAGTTACCTGAGTCTTCCAGGACTTGACCTGCAACCTCTACACCTGCTGCACTGCGGATCATTCGGTTCCAAGGGATCATGCCATTTGCATAGTTACTGACAGCATTGATGTTCTGGGCTACCAGCTGCACGCGTCGGCCACGGGTACCCCCGGTAAACATAGGTGAGTTGTCTGTGTCAAACCGACTGTTAAGTCTGTCGCCAGATACAATATGTTCACCTCTGACTGTCATAGCCAGCTTACGGTTTCTCTGTGTCAGGCTGTCCATACGCCCAGCAAAGTCACCATCCTTCAAATTCCTAGCGACACCCCTGAATATGGAGTACCACCTCGGTCCACCCTGCATAGCTGTAGCTAAGTCTGTAGGTAGCTGGAACATAACACGTCCCAGGATCATAGCACTGGTTAGTGCGCTGTTGACACTGAGGACTCTGTCCGCAGGTGCTCCCCACTCAGTCTTGAACATATCCAACCTGTCGGCACGCGTGAATTGCTTGATGGCTTTCTGAAGAAGACCCTTGTCATCCTTACCCATACCAACCAACAACTTCTTCATACGCTGAGCTTCTACCAGTTCTTCTGGTGTCTTCATGGTGCCTATCCACCTGTCAATTTCATCAACAGCCCAGTTCTCCCACGCATCTCCAATCTTATAGTCACCATCTTTCAAGTAACCGGCGCCACGCAAGAAACCACCCATCTTCTCATTCAGTTCCATTTGAATACCAACCGACTCAGCATAGCCGACCAAAGTATCCTCAGGATCATTGATTAAGAACTTCTGCCACTCAGGTCTGTGTCTGACGCCACTCAGGTCAATCACACGTCGTTTGAAACGTGAGGAAGTCTGGATGTAATCATCAGGCTCAAACGCAGCAACTGCGCGTCCCTGGGTCAAATTACGTACGGTTTCATCCACACGCTCAGTCAGAAGATTTCCCTTAACTTTTCTCAAAGTCTTACGATGGGCTGCGGCTAGGCTGCGCTTCAGCGCCCTCTCAGCGTTTGTCAACTTGAATCCTGTAGTTGACGCAAGTTGTCCCCTGGATAGAGTTGAGGAAAAATCCTTGACATCAGCCAACTGTTTACTCAGGACTCTCTCAGCCTCCAGGGCTGAACCCTTAGGTTTACCTAGAGCATCCAACAGACCGTCTTCATGTGCCTGGAGTTGGTTTACGTCATCTAAACGACGCTGCCACTGGGACTGGTGGTATTCATTCTTGTTGATGTGCCCGACCAGCTTATTGACTTTCTCATCAGAAGCTTTACCAGTGAACTGCCCCCGTGCTCTCAGGTCTTTCAACTCAGCTAGCTTAGTGTGCTGCCCTTCCAAGACACGTGTGTATTTGGAGATACGCTGCTCTGCAGTTGAGGCAAACGTCTGTAATGCATCCTCCAAGTCTTTACCGAACTCATACTGAATGTTTCGCTGGGCGACATCCAACTGTTCGTACATGCCTTCCTCAATCATTGCCTCATAGTCTTCTGTCAATCTACGCGCAAGACCTGGGTCTTCATCAATGATTTCTTCCAAAGTCTTACCTTGGAGATTTGTTGTATCAATACCCTCATCAGCTAAGTCGTCTACGTAGCGTTCCTTCCAAGCTGCAATGAACTCTTCATCAGGACCTTCCTCTCTGAACAGGTCCCACAGTCTAGCTTTCAGTTCGTTTGAGTTCTGAGCAGCTACGACGGAATCAATCTGTTGTGGACGATAGCCTCTACGAATTTCATCAGGATTCAAGAACCCATTCTTAGCCATACGCTCCGACATCGACAGATAGAAGTCAGAGTCCATATCAGATATCTTAGAGACCAGTGCTGTGAACTCATCAGGTGACTCCAGCCCAATCTCACTGCCACGAGACTTCAGCTGAGCATTTATATCTTCTAATGCTAAATCGGCTTTGTCCTTACGTTCCAGGACCTTTGCCAACTGTTCTTCGTAATAGTCTTGTTTATTGAGCAGGGATGCCTTAGAAGGACCTTCCATCACATCATCACCTAGATTGTCCAGCTGGTCAGTGATAGAGGCTATCTTAGTATTCAGATCATCAATCCTAGGTACCAGCTTCTCTGCGTCATCTGTAGCCTGGGCTACCAGATCACCTAAGTGCTTAATCTCCTTGTGGGAGGGTACACTCTTAGGGCCCGTAGCGCCTACAGCTACAGCTACGTTCTTACGTACACGGTCCATCAGCTTGTAGTGTGTCTTCATGAAAGAATCAATGACGGCATCTGTATCAGCTACATGTGCCCTCATAGTAATCTTCAGGGCCTTCATACCCTCCGCGATAGTTTCTTTAGGAGCAACACCACTGAGTTCTGGTTTAGTAATACCAGAGGTCTTCCATAGTACACCATCCAAAGATTCAATAACTGACTTCAGGGGATGGAACGTGGGGTTATCCCATATCTTAACCTTGAGGTCTTTAACCATTTCCATGGGAGCACGTACGAAGTCTATAGGTCTCATACCGTTAGCTTCCAAAGCACTACGAAGAACCCGGTTAGTACCATATGCTGCTGCTGGTTCTGTAGGTGATACTTGTAGGTATTCCCCTGCTGAGGCAGCACCTGTAGACTGCTTGTTAGGTGTACCTGAGGTATCCGCCAGGTGATTGGAGATAGTACGTTCTGCACTACCTTTGGTCACTCTGGATTGAGCTTTGTGCATCACAGAGCCTAGTCCCCAAGCAGCACCTGCTCCCAACAGGACCTGAGCCATCGCGTCTGACTTCTGGAATGTAGGGTCAACCTCACCTCTAGCCCAAGCATCCAAGGTCACCTCAGGCAAAGCTGCTGCTGCTACACGGGCGCCACCACCCATAGCAGTCGCAGCTTTACCTGGGATAGCGGCCCAGTTCAGTAGGACTAAATCTGTAGCAAACCCAACGATACCTCCCATAACATACGTCAGACCTCCTGTCTCTTCATTGATTTGTTCCACTTCTTTAAGACGCTTAAATCTCAGCAACCACTTCTCAGCTTCTTTAGCATTCCCTGCTACGTTGTAGCTGTATAGAATTTGAGCTGCTGGAGATGTTGGATCAGATAACCCACGAGCCTTAAGCTCCTTTGCTAGATCATTACGGTTATCAATAGACTGTTCCCAAACCTCTTTGGTCTCTAAGAACTTACGATCAATGATGTCTGAACCTGACGGCCTCCATACCATTTCATCTACAGCACGTCCTATAATAGCTAAGGTACTGAAGTCAGAAATGCCCTGTAAGAAGTTATTGGGCTCTTCCCGTAGAGGCTCTAGAGGTTCAGGTCTGTCTGGTAACAGCTGCTCCTGTAAACTCAGCGCCTTGAACTTATGTAGTTCTGGGGACATCGGGGGTGGTTGAGGTGTCTCCTGAACAGCAGGTTGACCATCGAAGACAACCGTAGACGCTGGACTATCGACCACAGTAGTAGGGACTACCGTTGCACTGCTTACATCAATAGCAGCGTCTTTGGTTATCTCACTCATTAGATACCTCTTATTTGATTAGCAATAATACTACGTTTGTGTTTGATTGCATTCTTACGGACACGCTTCTGTTGTGGATTTAACCCAATAGCAAAGACCCTGGTCTCTCTGGCTACTAGTTGGGATACCTTACTCCAGTTGCTATCATACACAGCATCCACCAGCTCTGGAGTTACAAACGCTGGTTTGTTTGTTTCATCATTCCAAGGTGAACTGTAGATGTACTGGATTAAAGCCTTACGTCTGAAGGGTTCAATGTTAGATCCATCAAACCACTCTGACATCCCTTGCATAATAGTACCTACCCGTGCTGCTGCTAAGTTCTCAGCCTGCTGGGGAGATAGCTGAGATATGTCCTTGACACCTTCAGCATGCAGTTGATCTTCAGATTCCGGCCAATCTAGACGATACCCATTACCTGTTACAGGTTCACCTGTGCCAGTCTGTGGTAGCTGGATTTCATTACCATTGACAACTGTACCTATGTAGGGCTTCCACTGAGAAGCTTCAGATGCCCCCAGTCTTGCCTCAGCTAGTCCCGTCAGGAAGTTACTGAGTTGAGCTGGGTCATTCAGGTTTACCTTGTCCTCTGGGTTAACACCCATGTGTTTAGCAATAGTTATAGCTGAGGATCTTGCCAGTGGAGGTTCTACAGCTTTAGATGAGCCACCCGCTGTCAAGTGTCCCCGCATCCACTCCAGTTCATTCTTAGCCAAATCAACTTCACTACCATGGGGTCCGACTGCTCCTGGGTCACCGTTACCATGTGGGGATGTAAACAAAGACTGCTCAAGTCTACCAAAGGTTTCCATGGTAATCCTACCAAGAGCTTCTGCACCTTCACCTTCTGACCAATACTTAGTTGCAGGCATTCCATTGATAGGTGTTGGGTCATCAACCCCATAAGGCTCTAGATGTACAGTATTAGTACGTCCACGTTTATTTTGACCTCTAGTCAGTACACGCCCAGTAATCTTTTTACCTGTCTTTTCTGAGACTAGTTCAGCCGTACGGTTGACCCAATCATGTGCAGCTTTACGTACTTCTGCAGATGAGTTGTCTGGTATAACGATCATAGGTCTCAAGAATACAGGGCGACCTACAGAGTTTCTATCCAGAGAAACCACTACTTTACCTTGGGAAGCAAGTACGCGCCGTGCGTTTCCATCAAGATATGTATCAGTTATTTGCGATGGTGACTCAGGCTTCTTACTGAGTAACTCAGGTATTGTATCAGCACCACCCTGGTTTCTCTTAAGAAACTCCTTAGCTGCAGCCTGTACACCATCCGTTGGCGTCTTAAACTTCTTACTCTCATCCATACCAAACGGGTTGTTGTTACGTGACTGGATGGTGTGTCCAATGTGCGTAGCTTGTGACGAAGGTAAGTAGCGTGTAAACGGGTTTGTCTTGACTACAGCTTCTGTAGCAGCCATAGCTGTTTGCAACTTATCAGGAATAAAGTTAGACCCTCTTATTGCTTGGTCAATTGCTTTCTCTAATGGTTTAGTATCAACAATCTCTGTAACAGATGGCGGCGCCTCATCTCTGATGACCATGTCTTTGGCTATATTTGCTTCTGTTTCATTCTCAACTTTAACGTCATCGATTGAAGGAATATCATCTCTCAATTCTGAAGCAGCCACATCATCCACAACTTCTGGGCTCGTTACCATGTTCTTAAGCAAACCAAAGACCTTACCTAGGGAATCCAGGAAGGATGGACCATCCAAGACCTTGTCTGTCTCAGGTGGGTTATCAAACGCATCCAAGCTGTCCTGCATACCCTCAGGTCTGACGTCTTGCTCTCCAGGTACTGCCGGAGGAGCCGGAGGAGCCGTAGGAGCTGGGGGTGCTGGGGGAGCTGAGGGTGCCTCAGGTCCTTTGATAAGCTTATCAAATGCCTTGAGGTGTTCTACGATACCTGTGTCTCTAATAGCTTTGACCACAGGCTCTTCTTCTTCGGTCTGCGCGGGTTGAGTAGCAGGAAGCTCTTCAGACAATGCCCCTAGCAGCTCAAAGGTAGTTGCGAGTGCTGCGGTAAACTCAGCTTCACTCTCGTCAACCTTAGGTGGCGCGGCTTCATCAGCAGGTGTGACTGGTGTGTATGAAACTGCACGCATAGCTTCTACAAGACGCTTACTCAGGAACCAATACTTACGGCTGGTTACTGAGGGCTCTTCAACTGGGCCTGCTAGTGTCTTACTGGGGACATTTGGAGACAAAGCATCAATCTGGGAGCGGTTCAGGAAGGAGTACTTCCGTGAACTCTTAGGTTTAGCTGGGGGTGTCTCAGGTTTAGCCTCAGGTTTAGCCTCAGTACGCGGTGCTTTATCGAAGGCTGCTAACGAAGCTTGTATATCTGGGTGTCTCTCCAGATTCTTAGTGAGAGCTTTTGTTTCATCCTCTAGCATCGCCAGTACTTTAGCTGCCCGTTCTGATGGAGGAAGCTCCGCTAGTTGCTTGTTAACAGCAGCTTGATCTGGGTTCTTATTAAACCCATTCACAACATCACCCAGCATACTGAAGATATTACGGAGTACAGGCTGTTTCTTCTGATCAATAAACCTATCGTACTTATCCGTGTTGACTTGTAGAGTCCAACCATTCTCCTGATATTCCCAGCTCAGGAAACCAGTTCTATCAATAAAGACACGCTCACCAATCTTAGGTGCTTCACCTGTCTTTGTCTGTGGTGGAGTGACCACAACACCATAGTCAGTTTGTAGAGCTGCTCCAGCTTGGGACTCTTCAAGTTCCTCCACTGTCTCAACCAACTTATGACTACCTGCACGAAGACTAGATTTACCAAAGCTGTGCACAGTCCTTGGACTACGTTTATTTGGGTCTTGGTCAGGTATCCTCATGTGATGAGCATAGCCTACGATGTTACGTGCTATGTCCCAAGGTATAACTGTGTGCCCATCATCAAGTGTGAATGGAATTATACGACCACTAACTCTGTGTGTGACATCAGCATAGCCACCGTTATTCTTTGCAGATACTCCTAAGCCTGTACCTAACTGAGCACCCTTGAATTCCTCTTGAGTTAAGGACCGAGGGGGCTGGGTTGTGTTCTTCCCAGTCATAGGACTAACACCAGTGCGTGGCTTGCTTTCTTCTACTATCGTATCACCTTCAGGAGTCTGTCCTGTACTGTAACCTCCTTTTCTCAAGAACAAACGCATACCGTCAGCAACAGACTTTATATCTACCGTCCCTGTTCTGTTGCTCAGTTGCATTGCTACCAGTCCAGCTGCTCGCTCTACGCGCCCTCTCAACTGGGATCCCAGTGAACCCTCTACGTCAATTCCCATGTGATCCATCAGTATCTCACGAGCTTCGCTATCTTCTAATACAACATCTACCAGCTCAGTCTCTGTACTGTCTACATTCAAATTCGACAACAAACCACTGGATGCTTTCTGTAGGCCCAAATTAAGACCTGGACCTATCTCCGCTTCAAACAACTCACGCGCTTTAAGATACGAATTTTTAGTTGACGTATCTCTGTTCATGAGGAATGCCATTAACAAACTGATAGAGTTATTAGTGGCGTTGTTGGTACCAAACAAATCGTCTAGATTGAACCTCTTGTACTTGTCTTTGTTGTTCAGTATCGTCTTGTATTGATTGATGTCATTGAAGGCAACCTCAAGGTCGAGCAACCTGCGTGCCAGTTGGTCTGCGATACCTTTATTAAACCGGTACCCTTCTTCAGCCAGTGCTGCCCATAGCTCATCAGGGAGTTTACCTCCACCTGCATTTTCAAGTATGTCACGTGCGTTCTTATTTAACTCCGCACTACTCATGTTTCTGAAGGTAAAAGGTGTACCCTCCGCAGCAGCAGCAGAGCTTCCAGATGCAGCACTAGAGCTTCCCTGGTTAAGAGGGGGTGTCCCAACATCTCCTTGGTTGAGACTTAGTCCACCAGACGCAGCTCCTGCTTTAATGCGTTTGACTGCGGCATTCAGCTCCTTAAGTACAGCCAGAGTTTCTTTTGTTGCTTTACCCCCAGTCTCTGAGTTGACCCTGTTCATGAAGGTTATGTATGCATTACGCGCTGACGACTCATTAGTTGCTAGATTAAGCGCCGTCTTAGCATCCAGTACAGCCTGATTGTAAGCGCTGGTTCTAGTGGCACTCTGAGCTTTAATAGCTGCAGCTCGTTTCTCTGCATACTCTTGGTCACTTAAGCTCTGACGCAAACTCAGAGAATTGCCAATAGGACTGTTGAGGACACTGGAGGCGTAATCTGACAGTGCAGGATCACTCCCAACCTCCATGGCTACCAGCTCTGATACCAGAGTGTTCTTAAGTGCATCCCTGTTGGTCAGAGTGTTACCACTCATGGATGCAGCCGTCACATCCATCTGGTCCAGCATGTCCGCCAAAGGAGTACCTCTAGACAAGGCATCCTGAGTAAACAACCGAAACCTGTCTGCTTGACCTTCGTTGTAGACCTTAGCATTTGCAGTACGGACCTTGGTAATATCCTTACCGACCAGGCCCATGACTGTCTCACGCAGACCTACGGTTATCCTTGGATCTGACACGCCCTGCAACTGTTGTTCCAGGTGTTCATTAGCCCATGCTTGAGGGTCTTCCCCAGGTCCTAGTTGCTGTAGACCTTTGGTTATATCCTGAGCTATACCAAAGGACATAGCCTTAGATACAGTCTGAGGTAACAGCTGAGCTACCCCAGGTACCTTAAGATACCTCTGGATATCATACCCACTGTAATCATTTCTCTTCAGTGCATCCCAAGCTTTGTCCCCGTCTTCTTGAAGATCCAAGTAGAACTGAGAGACAGCTTTAGATGCATCAATCTTCTGTTGAGCAGCTTCCTCTTCCTGGAGTTTACCCGCCCATACACCGAACGCTTTAGAGATACTGTTGAATCCAGCACCTGCATTCTGTACATCAATGTACTTAGCTGTGTTGGCTATTGGTCGCGTCAACGTTTGCGTACGCTGTTGCGGACGTTTGTTGATGTCTGGTAATGCCATTGTTGTTTCCTGTTAGAATCTGTTAATAATGACCGATCCTGCCCGGTCTGTCTCCCAGTGTAGACCCAAATCTATTCAGAGCTACACTGCGGTCATATACGGGGGCTCGGGTTGGTGTTGATGAGTATGCCCTTTGGAAGTATGTACCCGCAGCGTTACCAAAGAAACTCAAGGTGTTCTGACGCTTACGAGTTTGATCTGCACTGTTGGCAGCTGCGGTCTCTTCTATCAATGCCACCTGTTGGGATCTTTTCTGTGAGGCTATCTCTTGTCTGTTGGACTCAATGCGTGCCTTATCTAGACCTGCGATAAACCCAGCGGCACCCCCAGCTCTTGCTAGTGCTGCTTTGGTTACACCACCGTCGGCAGAAGATGCTCTCAGTGTCCCGAGTTGTATGGCGTACTCACGTGCACGGTCTGATTTCTTCTCACGCGCTACCTCGTTTTCGCGTTTCTGTTGCCGGTTTAGCTCAGCAACCTCACGGTCACGTTGCCTTGAACGGGCTGAAATACGCTTTGATACCGCAGCGTTCTCAGACATCATTTGTAGGCCACTAAAGGCCATCTGTACAGCTGTTGCTGCTGTCATAAGACCTCCTTAGCCTTGTCTACTCAGCTCGTTGAAAAAACCGCGCCACTGGATGGACGTGATAACGGATGGTGAGGCTGTGTCATTCATAAGCTCAATTTTGGTGTCTTCACCTCGGGAATGAATG
>Ga0209631_10001985_pt1 | contig 25096 bp, 18 predicted proteins | sample COG_08_FD_184752 | JGI IMG/M metagenome (GOLD analysis project Ga0209631, IMG submission 184752) | Pelagic Microbial community sample from North Sea - COGITO 998_met_08 (SPAdes) (version 2) | ecosystem: Environmental > Aquatic > Marine > Neritic zone/Coastal water | place: Helgoland, sampling... | reverse complement strand
GATTCCTCAGCCTAGTACTAATCCTGCGCAGCCATGCTTAAGTTCGATGTTCTAATGGGTATCGCTGTTCTCAGGGCGCTATGAGCGGAAGATATCAGGTAAAGGGGCTCTTCCATATATATACCCGGGTGCGCAAGTCGTTTCGGGGCTTATGGGTCAAAAGAAATTGAGTTTTGGCCAAGCAATCGAGTTTTGGCAAAAAATTCGAGTTTTTGGCAAAATACACATCGTCCCGTATAAATATATTTCATCACTCGGCGATTTTCCCGGGCCACTCCGACGGGCGCCCCGACCGACGGTTAAGATGGCGGACCCACCGCTCGTGGGTTTGGACCCCGCGTTCGACGGCGTGCTTCGTCGCGACCCGCGGGACCCGACCCGATGCGAGTACTTCCAGGACCGCAACAAGCGCTGGCCCTTCCACTGCGACGATGACGGCTTTGAATTGCTCTCCAGGCTGCTCGTCGCCGCGACCCCGGTGGTGGCGGCGACGCAGGCCAAGATCGAGGCGGCGCACGGCCCTGGCGCCGACAACATCGTCGCCGAGGGTCAGCAGATATACGCCAAGAAGCCGAACATGGGCCAAGAGGACGTCACGTGGTCGCAGAGGGAGTACGGGCATCTGGGATTACAGAAGGAGTACCTCCGGTACAAGTCCGTGCAGAGGCTGACGGAGGCGTGGGCGTGCCTGCAGCGCGCCAGGAACTCCGGGGTGTTCGCATCGCTCACCGAAGGACCTGGGATGGAGGATGGAGACAGACAGACGCTGCGGTGGGCGAGCTTGGGGGGCGGGCCCGGGTTCGAGCTACTCGCGGTCCGATGGTTCTTTGAGCGCCACTACCCCGCGTACGACCTCGACCTGGTGTCCCTGGACCTCGAAGGCTCCTGGCGGCCGTGCGCGGAAGGTCTGGGTTTGCGATTCAACGAGTGGGACGTCAACGACGGGGACGAGCTGGAAGATGCCGCGGGGGGGCACGTGGACTTCTCGCTAGTGTCCTACGTCCTCAAGATGTACATGGCCAATACGGGATGCGCCAAGTGGCTCGGGGACAAACTCAACGCCCCGACACGACCGATGCGCGCCGCGTTGGTGGTGTCCAGGGATGAGAACCTCGAGGCGGCGTGTCAGCTGATGCGTGATGTCGGTAAGGTGACGGTGGTACCGCTGATGGACCCGAGCGGGGGCAGGGACGACAGGCAGATCGCCTACGTACCCGCCGGGACTGCACCGAGCTCAATCGCGCAAAGAGAGCGGCTCACCTTTCCAAACGTGCCGTACGAGGAGCACAAGAAGAAACGCGCGCAGCACGGTAAGGGTCATAGGGGAGGCGGCGGCGGCGGAGGTGGCGGCGGCGGTGGATGGAACCGGGGCGGCGGCGGCGGCGGTGGAGGTGGAGGAGGTGGAGGCGGTGGAGGAGGAGGCGGGCACTGGAACAGTCGGGGAGACGGCGGCGGCGGCGGAGGTGGAGGATGGACCCAGGCGGGCAAGAGTCGGGGCGGCGGCGGAAACAGGGGCGGCGGCGATAGGGGCGGACGGTGGTAACATCGGTGTTCTCTCTTTCGTCAAACGTCAACGTGGTCTTTCTAAGTGTTGTAAAAATGAATGTGAAAATCGTAATCTCATCTAAAACGTCTCCGCCGTCGGTTCAATCACCTGGGCTTCGCCGGGTTCTCCACGTCCTCGAACTCGACGTCCATGGAATCCAGCGACGTCGACATGTCCATCGAGATCGACCTCGGTTCGCTCAGCTTGCGCAGCTCCCTCTTCGCAGCCTCGTCCAGCGGTTTCTGCTCGTCCCGTTCGTTCCACCTCAGGCACCGGCGCAGGGACGAGATGAAATCGCCAGTCTGATCCGCGTAGTTGACCGTCGGAACCGGGAACTGGGACATGCGAATGAACACCGAGTCCCCGGGCATCAGCTCCGCCCGCTCCTTCCCGTCGAAACTCACCCACGCGCTGCACCGGGCATCGTCCGCCACCCTCAGCTCCACCTCGACCGAGTCTGGTAAAATCACGGGCCTGAACGAGAGCGTGTGAGGGCAGATGGGCGTCATCAGGATGGCCGGCACGTTGGGGTGCACCATGGACCCGCCCGCGGACACAGAGTACGCGGTGGAGCCGGTGGCGGTGGCGAGCATGACGCCGTCAGCCTGGATGGTGGTGATGAGCTGCCCGCGGTCGTACGCCTCAATCTTGGACAAAAACGGTGAAGGGCCTCGGTCCACCAGAACCTCGTTGAGGATGGTGAACGTGTGCGACGGTTCGCCGCTGCCGCCGTTTCGATCCGAGTCCCGGGCCTTGACCAGGGTGCACTCCAGCCGCATGCGCAGCGTGATCGGGATGCCGCCCTTGACGTTCGCAACCTTCTTCGTGCCCTTGCCCACGGACTGGAGCAGCGACTGCGCCATGCGCTCGGGCGGGTGGTTCGTCAGGAAACCCATGCTGCCGAGGTGGAAACCCAGCACTGGGGGCACCGGACCTTGGAACAGCTTGGACGCGTGAAGAATGACGCCGTCGCCGCCGAGGCAGACGATGAGGTCGAACGTGCCCCAGTGCTCCTTCGGGATCCTCCCGCTCATCTCGTCCACCCGAAGGGGCTCGCAGGTACTGCACACGTACTCGCGAATCTCCTCGGCGTGCTCGCTCTCGTCGTAGGTACCGGCATAGTCCCGAGGGGCCTTTCGTCCGGATCCCTTGGCCTTGGCGGCGGCTTGGACGTCCCGCGCGTGTTCCCGCTCGTGTCGCATCTCCTCCAGCACCGACGCCTCCACGACAACCTGGAAGCCCATGGACAACATGGCGTGCGCAACCTCCACCAGGTTCTGCAACAGCGCCGGGCCGAGCTTCTTCAAGATGAAGATGCGCTTCGGAGGCTTGCGCCACACCAGCACCAGCTGCTGGGTGGACGGGTGGGAAATCTTCAGCATGCGCTCCTCGATCTCCTCCCGCGTGCACGTGAACCCGTCGGTGCGGATGACGTACATGTCGGGAGCCTGGTCAAGGTCCGAGTGCTCGCCGATCGCCACCGGCTCGTCCTCCCGGGCACCCCCCGACCCGGTACCCTCAGGGCCGAAAGAGGTCGCCGGGACCCTGTTCGCGGACACCACGTCGACGTCGTCCTCGTGGAACCCGGCGCCCTCGTAGAAAGAACCGCCCCTCGTGCGCGTAGGAGCCGCGTCGTCCGAATCAGCCGTCTGCTCGAAAACCTGTTTACCGTCGTCGCTGAGGTCGACGGATGCGGACGCCTCCACCACCCGGTAGATCGGGTCCCCGCCCTTCCGTCGCTTACGCTCACTCTCCTGACTCACCCGCGACACGTTCTCGTCGGCGGCTTCGCGTCTGGTGCGCTCCGCCACCTTGGCCCGCTCCGCGCTCCACGCCGCCTCCTCCTCCGCCTTCTTCTGCTCCGACGTCTTTCGCTTCTGCGCGAACCTATCGGCGAACGAGCGCACGAACGCCTCCTGCGCGATGGATCCAAAGTCGCAGTTGAGGGACTCCAGCGCCAACGCGTCCTCCACGTCCATGCCGCGCGAGATGCGCCAGCAGCTCACCATGCTCCCCGTCCGCCCGATGCCAGCCTTGCAGTGCACCAGCATCGGGCGCCGTGCGCTGTCGTCGGCGATCTCGATGAACCGTTCCACAGCCTCGAACGAGGGGGGCTCCATGTCCGTCACCGGGATGTGCACAACCTCCAGCGGGGACTCCACGCTTCCAATCTTCCCCTCGTTCCCGTCGATGCCGCCGAACGGCCGGGTCCACTGGTTGTCCCTGTCCTCGAACCGCAGGTCGACGACTGTCTTGAACCCGCGGGATACCATCCAGGACCGGCCCTCCGCCGTGGGCTGACCCCCGCGGTAGAACGCAACCACGGGGGGTTCCACCGCGCACAGTGTGTCTGCTGAACCCGATGGGGTGTTTAAACTGAACGGGTCGGGCAGCGCGTCGACGGTGAAGTCGAGGTGGACCGTCTGGAAGTTTGGAATGGCGGTGGCGTTGGGCGCGTCCGCGGCGCGCATCTGCGGGTGGCACACGTCCAACGACGCCGACCGGAGGGATTCGAGCCTGTGACGGATGCTCATGGTGCACGACCCCGGGCCGTGTTTCTCGAGCGTGAGCCGGAGTTCCCACAGCGCAGCCCTGAGGCGCCTCAGTTCCTTGCGTCGCAAGGCCATGTTGAACTTGCCCGCGGTCTCCGCCGCGTTCGCCGCGACCACCACCTCGGCCACCGCGTTCGCCACGTCACCGTAGCACTCCTCGATACCAAACGGAGTCATGTCCACGACGCACTCCTCGTACATCCTATCCCCGAACGAGCTCTCCACCGCAGCTTCGAGCCTGTCCGCGAGCTCCGGTAAGGTCTCGCCGGGGAACTGCTCCAGGCTGAGGCCGGGCGGGGCCTTGATGGCGCCTTTGCCCTTCTTATCCTCGGGGATGTTCCACGGGATTCCCTCGGCGTCGAGCGTGGCGCGCGTTTTCATGCGCATCTCCGCCCTCCATCTCCGGTGGGCAACCACCCGGGAGACGAGACGGCCCGCGGGGATCGCGCGTACCTTGACGCCGTGGGCGCGAACGAAACCGCGGGGGGAACGACGGTCGACACCATACGTCCCGCAGACGGTACGCGTCGCCATGACGCGCGCGCAGGCACTCATCGTCGCTCACTCAACCTCCACTGGAGGGGCGCCGAAGAAATTTTGACGGAAAGGGTCCTTTCCTTCGGAGATGTGCCGCGAGCGACGACGCGCGCGAGTCTCCGCTCTGCCGGTGTGTTCGGCAGAAACCTCGGTGCCTTTCGCTCGGACGTCCACGAGGAAGTCACTTCGTGTCGCAAAGTCCCCACTCGGCTCCCCACTCAGCCTCCAGACGGGTCGCGTCGCGTGTGTGTGCCGAGTAAGCCTGAAGGTGTTTGTCATAGTCCATGAGGACCCCATGACTCAGGCAGTCAGGCGGGAAACACAGGATCAGGTTGGCGGGTGACAGCGTGGCATTCGAGGCGGCAAATATCTGAGAAATTTGGTCACCGGCTTCGAAGCTATGGAGTTTTAGTCACCCGAAAACGGCCGATTTGGGGTTTCAGAGATGTTAAAAAACTGACCACCTTCAAGTCTACTGCCTGTTCGGGTCGTCGCAGAAGGAGTCCTCGTTGGGCCACACCGTCCGTGGCGTCACGCAGTTCATGTTCCGGCACGTCTTGAAGAACGTGTAGATTCGCTCGGACTGTTTGGAGTCCGGGGCGATCAGACCCGGGACGTGCTGGCCGTCCTGGAAGCCCTTTGTACTCTCGCCGAGTTCCACCACCAGAAGTGCGGGACCGGCGAGTTTCTCCTGCAGACCGGCGCCGTCCACCCCTGGGAAGCCGTCCTCGTCCTTACCACCCCCGAGGAGTTCATCCACCTTGACGTACGCCACGTCGTCCTGAAGGTACTCGAACCTCGGGTCCCGGTCCAGGTCGATCTGCGGTATCACCCCTTCGTTGCAGTCGAACTGGACGCTCTGGCAACACGCGCCGTACCCGGGCTCACGGAACTTGACACCGGAATGTGGTCCCCCGCCCCCCGCCGCACTGTCCGCGTCGCACGTGCCAGAGACCACCACGTGCATCCTGTCCTTCACACCGAGGAACGTGCCGGGAGGGCCTCGTTTCATCCACTTTGAGGTGCAGTCCAGCGCGGGAACAACCGGCCGGCGACCCGCGGCGAGCGCCAGCCTCACCACGTTGGCCACCGCGGCGCCGTATACACCGGTAGCCTCCAACGTGTTCTCAAGCGAATTGCCAGCTTTTAACCCGTGGACGGCCAACGCACCCCCGCGGTCCAGCTCGGTCTGCAGTCCATGCAACGAACGCTTGCGGAAGACGTCGGATCCGTACTGCCACCAGCCCAGGGACTTGAACGTGGTCTGCTTGGCGAGGCCGCCCACGAAGTGCGCCACCGCGATTCGCGGCGGGTACAGGTTCCAGTTACCACTCAATCCCTGTAAATTCGCATCTCCGGCCACACCGCTCCAACCGGCGACGAGCCACGGGGGCGCGGCGGCGATCTTCTCCGGCGCCGCTGACGCTTCCTCCTTCGTGAAGTGATCATAGCACAGCAGCTCCTTGTACTTGACCGAGTGCGAGCCGGTGTTTAGCCGCATCTTGTCACCCCGGGCCGTGACCGGCACGTCGCCGGCACTCACCATGACCCTCCCCTCGTCGAACGCGGCGAACTCCATCGGATACCCCTGGTCTTTCTCCCACTTCGATCGGAGCTCGTCAACCGGCTCGATCTGCCGCTGCATCGACCGCCGCCGCATGTCCTTCCCGTAGACGCACGACTCCAGCACGTCGTTGTATATGTGCTGGTCCCACAGCGCCTCCTTGGCGCCCCGCACCACCTCACCGTCCCACCGCTTCAGAGGCTCGGGCTTGTGCTCCAATATCTCCATCATGCGGGTCACCGTCTGGTTCAAAACCCACCGCACCCGACCGTCCGGCCGAGCGTTTTGGGCGTAGATCCACCCGATGTTCACGCCGTTGAACTGGTTAGTTTCGTCCTGGGCGAACAGAGTGTACTCCGCGAACGGTCCTTTTAACAGCGGGTACGGGTTGACCCTGAAGGAAACGTCGGTGTCGATGTACATGGGGTTGTACCCGAGCTGAACGAGCCGGTCGAGGAAGTGGAACCGTACCCACCACAGCCTGAACGGCGTGGCGCCTTCCTCGTCCAGTAAGTTGTACGCCGCGAGCCTCTCGTGGTTCTTGAGGTAGCTGGTGTACCCGCAGGTGATGCCCCACGGACCGTTCATCAGCAGCTCGCAGCTCTTGGGTTCGTTGGTGACGATCATGTAGTGCTCGATGCCGACGCTACGCAGGTTGGCCACCGCGTTGGCGGCGAGGATGGCGCCGCCCTCGTTGGCGACCATGACGATGATCTCCTTGCGGAACGACCTCTTCTCAGCCGCGGCTTCTAGCGCGCCGGGGGCGGACAGGTCCTCGCCCGTGAGCGGCTGCGTCTTGCCGATGCTCCTCCACTCCCCGCCGATATCGTCCGGGACGTTCGGGAGGGGCACGGGGCCACCGGGTCTCAGGGTCGACTCGGTTCCTTCACCACTCGGCGCCCCAGCCTCTTCACTCGGCGCCTCAGCCTTCTCACCCTCCGTCTCCTGTGTTGTCTCCTCCTTCGCTTCCACCACCTGCGTCTCCACGTCCACCTTCTCCACGACGGGCTCGTCGTCCTTGAGCTCATCCACGTACCGCTCCTCGTTGTTCATCCAGTCGTCCTCAGTCGTCGTATCGGTCGGTGCCTCCTGCGTTTTGGGCGATGGGTCTGCACCGACGGTCGAAGAAGGCGTGGGCGTCGCGTCGGGGGTTGGCGGGGCCCGGTCTGTCGGCGTCACGGGCGGCGGGGGAGGCGAGGGTTGGACGTCCGCGTCCTTCGCCGGGGAATCCGCGTCCTTCGTCGCCAGGATCTTGTCCAGCGGAACGACGCTCACCTTCGGCGTCCGTCCAGCCATCGGGACGGGCGCGGCCGAATCGGGCGCAGGGGGCGCCGTCAGCACCGGCGCCTTGGGCCCGCCCTTCCTCCCCAACTCCAACTGATTCGACGCCACTTGACCCGCCTCCGTCTCATGCACCACCCCCACGCCCTCCGTCGCCTTCGGCCCCAACACGGCCGCCCTCGCCGCGAGCCTCATGGCGTTCACATCCTCGTAGAACACGGCGGTGACCAACACTAAGATCCCCAGCACCGTCCACTGCAGGGTGGGGAGGATGCGGAGACACCAGTGCCGCTCGACGACGGGTGCCTGATCCGCGGGTGGCATGCCGACCACACCCCGCGATCCCCCTCCCGCCACGATCTCACGCACACGTGTCTAAGCTATGTGTCAACTCGATCGACGAGTCTCAGATTTTAGTTGGTAAATTTCGTCATCGGGCAACTCCACTCCACGCGGGCGAAGAAGAGCACGTCGTCGTTGGCGCTCACGCGTCGTTATATTTGCATTAAAAAAGGCACTACATGGATCGGCACTTCCATCTTCCAGAATATAACATCTAAAACGTCATCACATCCTGTTCGACTTCGACCTTCGCATCGAAGTTAGCATCCGTCTCCGAGGATACGGCGGCCCCCTTCCGCTCGCCTGCAATCTTTCTGCCAGCATATGTTATGTATACCATCATGAACTGCCCGCGCAAGTCTTGCGCGGGGTTCCTTTGTACTCTTGTTTCGTCATCACACATTTCTGCTCTGCTTCAAAGAAGTTTCACTGGTGTTTCTCACACGGTGTTTCTCTCAAACCTTCTCTCGACCGGGCATCAACGGCTGTTGACTGGTTAGTCGTAGCGGTCGAGCTTGATCTGCATGGGCCTGTGCTCGAGCTCAACGCCGTTGAAACCCTGGATCGCAGCCTGGGCCTGCTCGCAGGTCTCGAACTGCACGGTGCCCCAGCCCTTGGAGCGGCCGGTGTCGGCGTGGCAGACGGATTCCGCCTTGATCACGGTGCCAACCTGCTGGAACACCTGCCTGAGGTCCTCGCTGGTGGTGGACCACGGGAGGTTGCGAACGACAATCTGGAGACCAGAGGACGCCTCGGGGCGACCCGCGTTGGGACCGCCGGACTTGTTCGCGCCGCCCGCGCGCTCGAGGCGCACGATGATGGAGCGGCCCTGGAGGTCGGAGTTGTGGAGGGTGGCAATGGCGTTGTTCGCCGCGTCGGTGGACTCAAAGTCGACGAGACCCCAGCCCTTGGACCTGCCGCCGGGCTGCCTGGCAACCTCGGACTGGACCACGGTGCCAACCTGGGAGCAGTGGGCTGTTCGGGAGTTGGGAGTTGGGATTGGGAGTTGGGTCAGCGGGTGAAAATTAGGAACATTCATGAAGAGAATTCAATTCCCAGTTTTGGTGGGAAGATTCAGACGCTCCAAGGAGGGGGCGCCCGGCGCGGTTTAGGGCGCGGGTTCGACCCGAGCGGCGCGGGTTGGGGGTATCGAATGAACACTCACCGATGAGGGACTCCTCGTTGGTCTCCCACGCGAGGTTGCCGATGTAGCAGCGGGTGCCGTCGGGGGCGGGGGTGTCGCCGATGGAGGCTCCCCTGTTGCCGCCGCTCTTGGAGGGGGCGGACTTGGTGGGCGCCTTGTCCTCGCGAACGGTGATGTTGCGATCGCCGAGGGTGTGACCTGGAGTGAATGGATGGGGGTTAAAAAGGATAGGTCAGCGTCGTGTTCGGTGTTTCGGGGAAAGTCAGACGCCCGCGGCCGCGATCGCGCGCCCCAAGGCGGCCGATCATCCCGGGACAATTCATTCATCCGAGGGTCTCGGAATCGGAACGCATGGCCGAAAAGAAGGCGGCGGGAGGCGTCTTCGCGCCCGCACGCGCGGACGTGAACCCGCCACTCGTTGACGTGGAAGGCGGGGGTACGGGGAGCCATTCACGCACCGTCGAGGGTCTGGATGGCGACCTGAGCCTCGTTCACGTTGGAGTACTCGACGATGCCGTAGCCGCGGGAGCGGCCCTGGCGGCCGGTGGGAATGTCCACGAGGGTGATGGTACCGCAGCCGGAGAAGATGCCGCGGAGCTCATCGACGGTGGTGGACCAGGGGATGTTGCCGACGTAGAGGCGGTTGGTGGGACCCTCAGCCATGGTGCTCGAAAGACTTATACGCGGTTCGTGCGACCTGCGACGGCGCCGATGTGTGTGACGATCCGATCGGGCGAATCGGGCCAAAAAAAAGTTGGTTGGAAAACCCCAAAAAAAAACCGATTCGAGTGGCGCAAAATGCACGAAAACTCGTAGGGGCAATTAGTCTGGCGGGACTCAAAAAGGGGGATTCCATCAGCAGCAAAACGCGTGGATACGGCGACGGTTCGTGGGGACTTCTGTTGGTTCAAAGGTGATTGCACTTTTCGCGTCGTCGTCAAACGCACCAGGTACCTAGCTCAGTCCGTCGCCCACCGCCTCGCGTCCTCCTCGGCGTCCACCGGGTGGTACCAGTCCGGCCTCTTCACGTGCGTGCTGAGCCGGTAGTTCAGGAACACCTCCTCGTCCGCGATCGGCCCAGTCGCCACCAGCACCAGCGTCGGCACCACAATCTTCTCATCGTCGTTCGAGTCCCCTTTTCCAGCCGTCTCTGTGTCCTCCTTCTCGCCGAACATGCGGGACAAGGCCCCACCGAACCCCTTACCCTGTTCCGTACGCGCCGCCTGCCGCCGCACCGCCTCGTCGGCACCCAGCGGCACGGGCCACCGTCCTAAACCCACGTTGGGCAGGTACGGCCGGAGCGACGCGGTACTTTGACCACTTTGTCCCTCGTCCCCGTCGCGTGCGTCGAAGACCACGTCGACGGATGCCACGTGGACGTTGGGCGCGATGCCCTTCGGTGGGTGGTTGGCGAAGTGCGCCAACGCGAGCGGGTGCCGCCTGTCCACCGCCCGCACCGCGGCTCGAGCCTCCTCCAGGTCGCTCGGGTCCAGCGGCGTCTCCCCCGCCGCCAACGCCAGCCAACTAACTTCCTTCTCGTGTTCCTCGCCACCCTCATCGAGTGCCTCACCGATGGGCGCGCCGGGCCAGGTGCCGAAACCCTGAACAGCCGTGCCCTCAGTCGACTTCACACTACGACCAGGTGACCTGGACCAACCGCCATTCAAACCCCACGGCAACGCGTCCACCACCGCTCCGTCGAACCTCGACACCAGGTACGGATTGTGTTTGGCCACCGTCGGGTACCCCGGCATGTGCCGTACGTTCTCCGAAGAGTACACCACCCCGGGGTAGATACACACGATCTCACCCGGGTCCACGTTTCCGCTGACGAACAGCCCGAGACCCGAGCCTGGTCCCGCGGTGGACGTTTGGACGTGCGCCGAGAACCCGCATCGTCGGAGCAACTCCCGCGAGACGGCATCGCGCGCGTGTGCCCCGGTTCCCTTGTCCGCGCTGGCCCTCAGGGCACCGCGCACGGCGCCGCACATGAAGTGCATCTGGGTGGTGAGGTTGTGCGACACCTTAGCCTTGAGCTCGTCGTACGTCAGCCCCTCCCCTTCCCTCAGCACTGCATCCACCAGAGTCTGGCCATCGCCGTCGCGGGCCTGGAAGGTGGTGAGGACGAAAAGCTTGTGCAGGTCAGCCAGTTCCTGGGACCGACGCGCCCCGCGCAGGTGGTCGCTCGCGCCCTGCTTGCCGAACCTCTGAACTAACCCTCGAAGCATCGCTACTACCTTGGATGCCGCGCCCCGTAAGTTGTGTCCGATCGCCAGAGGGGAAAATACGATATCTCGGAGGGGGAAAACCAAATGGCGGGGTGCCTTTTTGGGGGTCAAAGCGACGGACGCCCGAGGCACGGACCGTCGACGGGGCGGGTCTACGCGAGTGGTGGGGAAGCATGGTGGACGTCCTGGCCGCCACGAGCGCGGACGTGCACGCGCTCCTCTCCCAGCGCGCGTCCGGCCCGCTCTCCGGCCGGCGCGAGAAGACGGCCCGGCTTCTCCGAGAGTTTGTGGATGCCAACGAAGATGCGAGGGCGTCTCCCAACCTCCGGGACGAGCGGGTGGACGAGCTGGGGGGTATCACGGCGCTGATGACGGATACGGATCTCCCCGGGGATCAGGACCTGGCGCTCCTGGCGCTCAAGACGCTCAAGATCCTGTCCAGGAAGGAGGACAACCGCCGGGGGTTCGGCCGTGAGCTGTGCCGCGCGGTGGTCCGTCTGGCGCTGACCCACCCGCGGGCGTCCCACGCGGTGACCGCCGAGGGTGCGAACGTGGTGCTGAACGCGTGCTACGAGAAGGAGAACGTGGAGTACGTGCTCCAGTGCGGCGGGGTGGAACCACTGGTGCGCGTGGTTAAAGACACCGGGTGCTCGATGCGATGCCGGTCCGCCGCGGCTGGAGCGGTGCAGTCGGTGTGCTTCCAGGCGGCGGGTCGGTGCGTGGTGCGGGACTGCGACGGTGTGGCGGCGCTGCTCGTGCTGCTGAAGGAACTGGACCGAGGCGAGGGTCGGGGCAATTCAAAAGACTCGACGGACACGAGTGAGGAACGGGCGAGGGCGAAGGCGAGGGTCGTCGGCGCTGTGCACAACGTGAGCGGCGACGACGACGCCATCCGACTGATTCGCGTAGGTGACGGCGTACCGCACCTGATCCGCGCGTTGAACTCCGAGGACGATTGCGTGGCTTGTAGTGCGGCGGGTGCGACGCAGAACGTGTCACGTGAACGGGCGAGTCGGGTTTTGTTCCGCAGGGGCGGCGCGGTTGAGTCGCTGGCGCGGTTGTTGGGACGCGGCGGTGACTCGGCTACGCAGGCGCGGGCGGCGGGTGCGTTGCTGAACATCCTCGGGCCCGAGCTGGACGACGGACACGGCGGAGCGGTTAGTAAGGAAGGTGAGGTAAACGAGGACGAGAAGGAGAACGACACCGGGTCAGAAGGGACAGGGACAGGGAGTAGTGCTAGAAGAAGTGGCAGGTCGTCGGGGTCGGGCCGGCCGCCCGCTGATGGGTCGGAGCGTCGGGCGTTGGGTAAGCTGCTCTCGTCGGCCATAGCGCTCACCGCCGTGTGGGACGGGCTGTTCGAGACGGAACCGGCGTTCGACTTTACGTAATTGAGTGGACGAGTTTAGTCGGTTCGAAACAACGAGCGGGAGGATGTCACGGCGAGTACCTGTAAATTATTCAGACCGAGTCAGACGGGAGCCACCGCCGACTGCCGTAAAAAATCCCCAAATCGCCCCGCCGCCGACACTGAGTGACGCGCGGGACACTCGCCATGGTCAAGGCACGCATGCGCAAAAAGGTGGCGGCCGCCAACCAGGCCGCCACGGAGATGGATGGGGAGGATGACCCGGGCTCGAAGGAGGAGGCTGACGCGGAGCTGGACGCGACGATGTCATCGCTGGCGGGGCACCAGAAGAGGAAGGTCACGAAGCGGGCGAAGTTCCTGGAGAAGATACGCGTCGCCACCGCAAATAAGATGAAGAAGAGCGGGAAGAAGAAGGGGGTGAGCGCCGCGTTCTCGGACTTCGCCACGCTGGAGTCCACGCTCGGGGAGATCGCGAGGAAAGGCATGAGCCCCGGGCGGAAGGACAAGCCCGTGGTTCTCAGGGCCAAGGCTAGGACCAAGCTGGCGGCGACTGAATCGCGGCGGATGCAGCAGGTGTTGGCGCACCCGACGTTCCAGACGAACCCGATCGCCGCCATCAGCAACCACATCGCCGCGTCTCTCAAGGCCAAGCCCCCGGAGACGAAGAAGCTCGCGCCGTCGCTGGAGGCCAAGGCGGAGGCGCTGGCGGGTCGCAAAAAAGGAAAGAAGTCTCAGAGGACGCACACGCAGGTCGTGGACGACGCGAGCGACGCGGTGGCGATCGCGACCCAGGCGCGTGCGAGCGATGCGGCGGATCGGGGGATCAACTTCAGAGGCGGGGATGCTCACCTCGGGGTGCGCAGGTCTCACCAAAAGAAGGGTCAGGGTGGGAAGAAAGGTAGCAAGCGCGGGGAGAAACGGAAAAAGGAGACGTGGTGAAACCTCTGCGTTGGTCAATACGAGTTACACGAGCCGGGTACACACGCACGCACACGCACGCACACGTGATACCTATTAACACATCTAATGCGGCGGATGCGCCACGCCCCAGGTGGTGGCCAGGAGGAACACCTGCAGCATTGCACGCGCGCAGTGACCGTACCAGGGCAGCGTCTGCATCGACTCATCGGCATCCTCAGGTAAGGGACCCGGCGCGTTGTGCGTGAACATGTACGTGTTGGCGGGTGTCACCGCCAGGGTTAGGAGGAAGAGGCCGTACGCCGACGTGGGCGCGAGCCAGTCGGGTGTGTCCAGGAACCACAGCGCCCCCGACGCCATCCCTAAACCCCCCACGATCTCCGCCACTCCGCTCCACGCCACGTGAAACTCTGGTGACCCCGGGAGGTTCCACCAGCCCCACGCCCCTTTGTGCGGGAACATGTCTTTGAATCCCCCCGGCAGGGCGAAGTGCGCCGCACCGGCCGCGACGTACGTCAGCCCGATGACCGGCCACGTGGCCCTGGACCACGACATGACCGTGGGAAGGGCGTGCTCTACTTCGGGGCCGAGGTTGGAGCACCAGCCGACCGTCAAAGCCCCGATACCCGCCCACACCGCGAGCAGGACGGCGGTCTGGGCGGGCGGGTCCAGGGCCGATACCACCGCGCCCCTGTACCCGGGCTGGGTCCACGGGGGATTGGACACGGACGGAGGGTTCGCCTCGACCTCCTCCCCGACGGCTCTGGTCGCAGTCACGCGGCGGAATGACGTCACGGTCGGCCTCGATACGAGTGGTCCTTGAGTGGGTGCCGAACGACGGGGGGGGTTCGACGCCTTACGCGAGGACGAGGCGGGACGGGCCCGACGCGCGGAGACCGCGACGATCGAGCCCGGTGTGAAGCTGACGACGCGAGACATCGTTCACTCAGTGTGGCGGGGGTTCGGTGCCGCCGCGAGTGGCGGTGCGCCCTGGTCTCCATCTTTCCGATACTGTCTGGTACCGGCGCAGCGACTCCTCAACCACACCTCGAGAAACGCCATCGTCGTCTGATGAAAAGAATTCAGCCCGGCAAGCTGCTGAGCAACCAACCTGCGAAAATTGTTTGCTGACGTCAGACTCGGCGGCCAGTCGCTCCCAAATGCCTTTTTTGGGTCCAAAAGAGGGTCGTTCTCGGGTACGCGGCGATATTAATTCGAGATTGAGGGTGTGATGCACTGAAAAATCTTTCTTCGCGCCACGAAAAATAAAATCGTGGCCGATACCAGGGCGTAACTGCTCCGGCTCCGGAGTTCACTACACAACGCAGGAGAAGACGCGCGGCGTCGCTCCTCGAGTGAGTCGATCGGCGAACCGAACTGCGACAGGTGAGACTTATGGCCCATTTCGCCGTTAAGTGCGGCGTTCGCGCGTTTCCGTCCCTCGCGTGCGCCTCGCTCGAGATCGACCGGGAAGGAAACTCTTCGCGGCACCTCCCGCTATCAGCGTCATTTTCTACGCTTTTCGGGGTTCCGGACGCGACGCGCGCGCGCCATCGCGACCGTTTGGAACGCGAATACTCGGCGTATTCGAGTTCCTGTCACCGCCACGTCGGGATCTCGGTCGTATCGCCCGGTTTCACCCGCCCGTTCGGACCGCATTACGCCCAACGCTGACCTCTTCCCCTCTCGCCATCTCGTCCGCTTCGCAGAAGTTTTCTCGGGAGACCCCTCATCGTCCCCGTCGTCCGCATCGGTATTTGAACGCACGGACGCTTCGTATCAGAGTCTCAGGTGAGTCTCCAGTACCCGTACGCCCGTTCGATACGGGCTAACCCGGCGCGTCGGGGGTCGCGCACGGCACCACGGCGCGTTTCCGGGCCCGGTGTCACCCCTGGCCAACTCTCCCGCCCCCCGGCTTTTTTGGCAACCAAATCGTATGAGCATCGTTGCTGGTTCGATGCCAAAACTTTCCTCGGCGGGGAAAAAATAAACATTTTCCTCACTGCTCCCCCGTGCGGTTCGCCCGTCCCGTCACGGGCTCGTCCGAGAGGTCGTTCCGTGCGTTTCACGACCTTTATCGACACTTTTCCCGGTCACGGCGACGCGCGTAAACCGCGGTGTGGCGGGTTGTGCGACCGTCGATACGCGATGAGCTCCACGCTGACGATACGAACCCCATTCGATTATCCGTCGCAGATTGCGAACATGGCCAACTCCGACGCCCCCGCGCCGAGGCACTCGTCGCGCAACGTCAACTCCGCGTACGCATCCAACAACATGAAGACAAAGGGCTCCGATCACAAAGGGGGCGCAGTGCCGGGCGGCGACGCGTGGGTTAATCCCCCCGGCGCGAAACGTGCGCGCACCGATGCCAAGGCGGACCCCGAGGATGGCACGCACACCCCCGGGGGCCCCAACACCCCCGCCACCACCAACTCTGGCGGAACCCCCGCCAAACTCGCCAGGCCCGGCGACTCGAGCGGCAGCGAAGGCGGAGTGAACAACGCGCTGCGGGGGGTGGACAAGAAGGCTCGCGCTTTGTGGTGCGCCGAGGCGACCGCGCTCGGGTACGAGGCTGGCACCATCAAGAACAGCGCCTACGTTCTGCTCGCGGCGTCCGGGGCGACGGGCATGACCGTCGCCGCCATCGTCGACGCGGCGACCAAGCAAGGGTGAGTCAGTCCCCTGATCGGCTCGCGACGCCATCAAGTCACAAACTTTTCCAGTCTTTCCCCTCTGTGGCAATTTTTTCTCTCATCCACGATCGATCGTCGACCCGAACTTACCTCGTATCATACTTTGAATTACTTCGCAGGCTGTACAGCTGGGGCACGTGCAAGACCCCGAACAACTCCGTCACCGCCGCGCTCTCCCAGGACACCACCTTTGTGCGCATCGCGCCCTCCACCTACGCCCTTCGCAGCACCCTGAAGGGTGGCGCCGGCCCGGTGCCCCAGGCGAGGACGTCCTCCGGGAGCATCAACAGCGGCGCGCCCACGCGAAGCGGCAGCGGCCTGAGCGGCGGGGCTGTCGCCGGGCGCAACGCCTCGGGCCAGAACGCGAGCTCCAAGGCTCGGAAGAGGGAGCGGGATGCCGCCGCGAAGAGGGAGGCGAGCGCTCACATGGGCGGCTACCAAAAAATGGGCGGCTTTAAAGACGCAGGCCTGGACGTGGACGCGGTGGCTGAGATGCTGGGAGACGAGTACGACGATGCCGTGCCCGGAATGATGATGGGCCAGAGCATGCGGGTGTCCTACGTGGTTCCGAAGAACACCTACGGACAAAGTTTGCCCGGCGGCGAGACGTACGAGCACATGGCGCGTTCGCTGGCGATGGAGTCGTACCGCCGGCGGATGGACGTGTGCGGCGGCGTGAGCTCCGCGGATGCCGAGACGTTCGTGCCCTTGCCGATGACCAAGCCCGAGTACGACATGGAGGAGGCGACCGCGGGGTCATGTTTGCTCTGGTACCCCACCGCCAACCCGGCGCCCGAGTTTGTGGACAGGCCGAGCCCCCTCAAGGAGCCGACGGAGGCGTTGATGCGCGCGTCGTCGTGGAAGGATGAGGCCAAGGCGGCGATGGCGGGATCGCCCGGCGTGTCGACGGACAGCGAGATGTCCCGGCTGGGCAGCGGCCACCTCCCCAAGTGGGTGCTGGAGTCCTTCAGTGAAGGGTTCGAGTCCTCCAGCCCCATCGCCGCCGCCTGATGGGACTAGGTGTACAGGGCACCGCCGAGAGGCGTGTGCCGGGCGGGTGCCGAAATTAACGACATCACCGACAAGTTCACGCGCGAACGAATCAGGTTTTGTTTTTTCTTTCCCGACGCACTTTTGTGTTTTGTGTATTGCCGCAGTGTCTGTGATGAGATGTAGAGGAAAGACCCTACGGACATTTTCAATACCCTGTATAAGATGATGACGGAGCCGAAATGACCCGTGAAGACTGTTTATAAATTCCATTTTCGGCCCCGAGAGCGAGAGGAGGACGGAGACGAGGAAGGACCAGGCGTGTCATCAGGGTGCGATGCGATGACAAGGTGGTGGAGAGGGAGCTACGAGCGAAGACTTAGATAACTTATGAAGTGACCCGCGTTGATAATAAAAACGAAGGAGTGAACTGCGTTCGTCGTCTATGTACATCTCGTCTGTGATTAAGATCCCGGGGTAATGAGATCTTCCCGCTGCCCGTCAAATTAATCAAATTAGGCGTTCCTCGCCTCCTCGAGCCCCTGCGCAAAGTCGGCGACGATGTCGTCTATGTGCTCGATACCGACGGAGACGCGGATCATGTCCTGGCTCACGCCGGAGGCTTTCTGCTCCGCCTCGGTGAGCTGCTCGTGGGTGGTGGACGCGGGGTGGATCACCAGGGTCTTGGCGTCGCCCACGTTGGCGAGCTGCGACGCCAGGCGGAGGGAGTCGATGAACTTGGTGCCGGGGCCGAGGCCGCCCTTGACGCCGAAGGTGAGCACCGCGCCGTAGCAGTCCTTGCGGAAGTATTCGTTCGCCTTGCGGTGGAAGGGATGGTCGCTGAGGCCGGGGTAGTTGACCCAGGACACCATGGGGTGCGACTGGAGGTACCTGGCGAGCGCCATCGTGTTCCCGCAGTGGCGCTCCATGCGGAGGGAAAGGGTCTCGAGGCCGAGGAGGAAGTTGAACGAACCGAACGGGTTCTGGCACATGCCGATGTCGCGGAGTCCCTCGACGCGGCAGCGCATGATGAACGCCACGTTGACGCCCAACACGCCGGTGGGCCCGAAGGTATCCCAGAACCGTAAGCCGTGGTACCCTGGGGAGGGCTCGGTGAAGATTGGGTGCTTGCCGTTGTTCCAGTTCATGGTTCCGCCGTCGACGATCACGCCTCCGACGGTGGTACCGTGGCCACCGATCCACTTGGTGGCGGACTCGACGAGGATGTCGGCGCCGTGCCTGAGGGGCTGGCACACGTACCCGCCGCCGCCGAAGGTGTTGTCGCAGATGAGCGGGATGCCGTGCTTGGACGCGATCGCCTTGAGCGCGCGGAAGTCGGGGACGGAGAAGCGCGGGTTACCGATGGTCTCCACGTAGAGGGCCTTGGTGTGGGAGTCGATGAGGGACTCGAAGGACGCGGGCTCGTCGTCCTTGGCGAACTTGACGTCGATGCCGAGCCGCGGGAGGGTCACCTTGAACTGGTTGTAGGTGCCGCCGTACAGGGACGGGGTGGACACGATGTTGTCGCCCTGGCAGCAGATGGTGGTGATGGCGAGGAACTGCGCGGACATACCGGAGGACACGACCACCGCGCCCACGCCGCCCTCGAGCGCGGAGATGCGCTTCTCGAACACGTCGTTGGTGGGGTTCTGTCGATTGAATTGGATTATATCGGGGAGGATCGTCGTCAGCATTCGTCGGCGGTTTGGGCGTCGGCGTGGGTGGAGACGGCGGGAGAGGAAAGGTCGGAGCGTGTACGTGGCCTCGCTCGGGGGACTTCGGGGATACTTCGGGGAAACGCACCATGATCCTTGAGTAGATGTTGCCGAACGCGCGGAGGCCGAACAGATCGGCGCCGTGCTTGCTGTCGTTGAAGGTGTACGAGGTGGTCGCGTAGATGGGCATCGCGCGGCTGTTGGTGGTGGGATCCGGCTGCTGGCCGGCGTGGACCTGCAGGGTCTCGAACTTGAGCTCAGCCATTGTGTTGTTATGGACGAGTCGGTCGGTGTGTTGTCTTCGGGGTAGCGGCGGTGCGCTGGGACGAGATGGATGGAATCGCGCGATCGGATCGGCGAAGAAGTCCCGGAACGCGTCTGATCGATGATCTCTGACTCAGCGTCAAAATCGTAGACTACGTATGAGCAAACAGTTGGAGATCTTATTTGCCGTTACAACCGCCTATTCGCCTATTCAAATCTTTTGCTTTATGTGCAGGTCTTCATCCGTCGTCGCCCCAACGCCGCAGAGAAGGCTGGTTCTGTGGGTCACGTCGTACTTGGAACCGCCGCCGTAGTCACCCCCACCGCTCGTCGCAGCCGCCGACGTGTGATGATGCCCGTACAGCAGCAACAAAGTGCAGACCGCGGCTGCCAAAAATATGGTGTCGTAGAAGTTTTGGTAAAAGGAAAACTCCAGGTTGTCCGCGCCCATGGCCTCGTCGATGAACCCCCTGTACCTGTCCGGCAGCGAGTTCCGTATGAGCAGCACCGACGACAGGAAGTACAGGCCCTGCATCTCAGCCACGAACAGCACCAAGAACGTGGAGGTTCCACCGCCGCCGCCGCCCACAGCGAAGAAGAGCCGGTTCAGCGCGTACACAAAGTTTCGCATCGAGTTGGCCACCAAAAACCCGATGAACAGCAGCGACAGGTACTGGCTCAACACCTTGGGATCGACGTAGTCCACCTTGGTCTTGCTCGTGATGAGCAACGAGAGCGCGGCGGTGATCGGGTCCGTCCGGAGCTGCCGTTTGAACACGAGGTGGTACAGTCCGGTCACCACCCGCCACGCGCACACAGCCGCCATCGACATCCCCGCCGCGTTTTTAACCTTGCCCCACGCGGTTCTCGACTCCACCGCCCGTTCCCGTGCCGTCCGGACCTCGTGCAGCTCGGAGAACAGCGACCTGCACACCTGCTCCATGGCCTGAATCTCCGACTCGAGCAGCGCCAGCCTCGACACTAAACCGCTCGTACGCCCCGGCCTTCGTCGCCAGAGTGTGCCGAGGTATTTCCCCCACGTTTTACCCTTGTTGGCTCCGTCCACACCCGCCGTGGAGGCTCCGTCCACGTGGGTTCCCATCGCCTCCTTGAGCTCGATGCGCAGCAACACTTCCTTTTTCTTCCGTTGCACCACCGTCTCCGTCGCCTGCACCAGCCGTCGTTCCAGCGCAGCCGTCTCGGCGTCCCCGACGTGTCGCGCGAAGAGGCTCAGCGTGGTGTAAGGAAAGTTGACAGCTCCAAACCCGGAGAGCACCGCGAGGAGCACCACGCCGATGGTCCCTACCCGTTTGACCGCCTGCTCCGCCGTCAACATGTCCGAGAAGGTGGAGGACGCGCCGTCGCCCAGCCTGTAGAACGCGTACAGCGCCACGGCGTGCAGCACGACGGAGGCTAGGAACGAGGTGACTCTGGTCATCCCGACGGTCGCCCTCGCGAACTTGTGTATGTGCAGGAAGGGGAGGACCAGCACCAGCAACGCCACGACGCACCACAGGTTGAACCTCCAGTGCGCCCTGAGGAAGTTCTCATCGACGATGCCCAAGATCTCGTACAGCACCAGCAGCAACAGGCCCGAAGAGAGGCTGAAGGATGCGGAGAAGAGGGTGGTCACCAAGCCATCGATCTCGTGGTGGGTGCCCTTGCAAAGGTAGTGCTTCAGGAACTGGTGACCGCCCACGAACAGCCCGCACGCCGATATGACGGCGAATATCTGCCCCAGCATCTACCAGAGACGCGATCCCGCACGTGGCCCGTGCGCGTGGGGTGATCTCGGCTCTAATGTGCGCCGGTCTTTGCCAGCGCCCGAGCTCCGGTTCTTTCAAAATTGTTGAGTTGGAGCCGAGTCATCACGCATGAGAATAAAGGGCATTCTGTTGGATTGATTCTCACACTCCTACCGACGGCGCTGCAGGCAGGTACGCACGCCGTCTGAACCTACCACACCGATGATGATCCTCTCGGTGATGCCGCACGTAGCCATCGCGGGGCCCGGCGCCGTCGCTCGGGGCGCCGATACCCCGGTTCGCGCGACCTCCCCGACCGCAATCATGTTCGGGCGGCGGCTGCGAGCGAAAGTTCCATCGTCGTCATCCAACGCTCCACGCATCCAACGCCGCCTCGTACAAGTCCGTGCATCCTACGAACGCGAGACCGCCTCGGATCCGCTAAAGTCCAGGCAGCCTCCCGCGTACCCGCCCGCGACGATGCGTCCTCCTCCCGGGGGACCTCCTCCCGGGGGACCGCCCCCGCCGCCCCGAGGCGGCGGTTCGCTGCTCCGGAAGCTCACAACCCCGGCGGCCATCATCGCCGCGGCGCTGGTGTTGGCGGTGGCTAACCCGGGGTACACCGACAAGGGGAGGGCGAACCTTCTGTTCGAGATTTACAACAGGGAGAGCGGGTACAACGCCGTGGTGAAGGACGACGTCGTGTACAAGTTCAATCCTCGGACCAAGAGCGTGACGGCGGATAACAAAAACGGGCTCCAGATCCAGGCGGACGGCGGGATGTTCGTCACCGTGCGGATGAAGGATAACCCGGGACGGGTCAAGGCGGCGTACTACCTCGGTAACATCAAGGACCTGCCCCCGGTGCCCAAGAACCCCACGCAAAAGGACGTCGAGAAGTGGGAGGCTCTGGTGGAGAAAAGGTACGGGCCGGTGTTTGACAGGCTGCCGGACCTCAAGAAGGTGTACGAAGCTCCCGAGCCCGGGGTTAAGGGCAACCCAGGGTTCGGAAGGAAACCAGGGTACCCCCAGCTGTTCAAGTGATTGTATGTGTAGATATCCGCCGGAACAGCCCTTGTTTGTAACATTATACATCACGAAGCCAACTAAGTTCTCTAAGTGTTTACCTCCTCGCCGCCGTCTCAATCGAACCTCCTCCCAGCGACGCGCACGGCGTCCCATACTTCGCGCATCTTCTCGTTCACGGCGAACTTGTAGTCGTCGAACTCGGCCCTCAGTCGTCTCGTGGCCTTGTCCACGTCCACCTGCCATTGTTTCTCCTCATCCTCGAGCGCCCGAGTCACGTGCTCCTTGTACGCCCCAACCGCGTCGCCCCTCTCCTCAGTCACCTCCGAGAAGAGGTGTTCAGCCTCGCCGCGGTTAGAGTCCACATCCTTTCGCAGCGACCGCATGTCGTCCTCACACCGAGTCTTGAAACGCTCGAAATCGTTCCGCAACTCGGACACGTCACCGAACATGTCGAGCAGCTGACCGCCGTACGTGCTCGACTGATCCGCCATAGCGCGCTTGAGAACGTCAACCTTGCTCGCGAGAACCTTGCGAGCCTTCGCGTCCTCTTCCTTGGCCGCCTCCACGTACCGACGGACCGATTCTTCCTTCCTCACCAGCGTCTGCATCGCATCCTGCCGTTTCTGTTCCAACTGAGTCGCGATGTCTTCCCTGTGCGCGTCGATTTCCCGTCTGAACGACTCGCCCCTGCGTCTCGCGTCGAGCAGACCCCGTCTCAGCAACTCCAAGTGCTGCCCAGAGGCCCTGTGCGTGTGCGCGGCCATCTCCCCGCGCTCGACCCGGGCGGTACACCCCAGCGGCTTGAACGCGCAATCCTCCCGAACCTTAGCGCACGCCGCCTCGAGGTGCCGCGACACAGCCGTCCGCGAGAGCACCATACCGCATCCCTCCGGGCACAGCGTCTCCGCGGCGGTGCATCGCGTGAGCTCGTGCGACTGAAGCGACCTCGCGGACACCAGCTTGTGACACTTGCGGCACTTGGTGGCGCGGGCGAACTCGCAGTGTTCCATCCTGTGTCTCTTCAGGTCGGCTCGACGAACGACGGCGGCGCACTTCTTGGCCAACGACGGGTGTTCCCCGACGGTGTTCACCGGCGCACCCGTGACGGATAACGCATTCTCGGCATCTTTCACGGGTACACACATCGACGCGAGGTCCGCCTCGGCGTCTGGAGCGTCGCACGCCACCTCACCCATGGGGCACATGTCGAGATGTTTCTTCATCATCGGCCCCACTGACACGTTCGCGCCGCAACCGTTTGGACACAGCCTCGGTCGTACCCTGCACTGAGACCCGTGCGATGCGAGTCTCCTGAACGACCCGCGCCACTCGCAACCGAAGTTGGCGTACGTGCAGTTCACGAGCCTATTCTCGCACGTCGTCCTGTGGTGCGGCATGTCTCGGGCCATGCAGTTGAAACCGCATACCGAAGTGCCCGCCGATGAAACGCCCCGAAGTGCCCCTCGCTTCGACACGGTCTCTTTCGGGTCCCCGTTCTCCTTTCCAACTCCATATAACTCCTCGTCCTTCTCCGTCTCCTCCATATCGCAAAGGTCGCACATCAGCGGCTTGTAATCGCACCGCTCATCGTGCTCATCCAGGTTGCGGAGCGGAAGCGACAACGAGCACGCGGTGACGTCAAAATCCTCGAATCGAACAAACACCTCCACCGCGCTGCGGTTCCGGCGTCGCTTCATCCTCGCAGCGGCGGCAGCCTCGTCCTCATCTTCGTCAATTTCCTCCTCGTCCTCTCGTAGCGCCTGCCTCAGCCCCAACGCGTGCCTGCACAGCACCTTCAGGTCCCCGAGCTTCACCTCGCTGAGCTCATCGGGGAGGTAGTCGTTGTGGTCCACGAACGCGCTGCAAGAGAAGCACTTGCCCGTCTGCTTCACCACCTTGCGCACGCATTCCTCGCACACCGGGTGACCGCACTGCGCGATTTTGGGCGCGATGAACACGTCCCTGCACACCGGGCACAGCAGGCCGGGGGGCACCTCATCTACGAAGACCACGCGATCTCGCTTGGTGCTCTGGTAAAACACCGCGTCCGTGCCCTTGACGCCGAGCTCCTTGAGCACCATGGCGACGTTTGGTTACCGCCGATATGTATAAGAGATACCGACCGTCCGTCCTGAAGGGTCGGCTCGTGTCGCGATACTCCTGGGCGCCCGCCGTCGCGCCCAGAGCTGTGACGTGGAAATTTGAAAGTACAAGTATTTTGACTCGGAGTATTTTGACTCGTCCGAGCATCGTCGAGGGGCGCGCGGGCGCGTGCCGGGTCCATCGAGCGTCTTGGGTCCATCGTCAAACGCTCAAAGGAGGGGCGATGGAGAAGTCCGTGAGGGGCTGGGAGTCCGTCGACTTCTTCGAGGTGGACAACGTGGAGCGTCCCGACGAGCCCATCGCGCCGGGTGCTCACTGCCTGGTGTACGGCCCGAAGGAGTCAGGCAAGACGACGCTGTTGTTTCAGCATGCGCTCAGCGTCGCCAACAGGGATCCTAGCGCCAGGGTCATGTTTGTGTGCAAGAGGGACGCGATAGAGGCGAGACCTCCTCTGCTGCAGAGGGCCAGCACCCTGGGGGACGGCGCTGGCAGGATCCAGATGAAATACCTAAACAACGACGCCGAGCTTCGGAGGTTGGGGAGCGTCATCCACCTGCTGCCACCGGAGATGCTACCCACGCTCATCGTGATCGACGGCATGACCAGCTTCTTCGCGCCGGCGCAGGGTGGGGACAACAGGGAACGGGAGATGCGCCTGGCGAGGACACTCGCGTCGCTGCACGAGTGCGCCGACTCGTGCGGGAGGATGAGGAGCGAACACGTGGTGGAAGGGGAGCAGTGCCTACTGTTGGCGTCGTGCCCGGCGGATGGGAACCACGACGCGCCACCGGTGCAGTGGCTCTGGTACAAGTGGTTCCCCTGTGTGCTCGGTGTGAGGCAGGTTCACGACCAGGATCCCGGCGGGGGTCAACAAGTACTTGCAGGGGGAGCGCAGGGTCAACAAGTACTCCGGCAGTTCGAGGTCAAGCCGAGGCGGTGGGCGGTGGGGTGCATCTCGAACGACCCGATGGATGATAAGACGGGGATCACGTACTCGGTGGACAGGGTGGGAGGGAGTCTGGTGCCCACGGGCTTGACCTGAAACTAGTAGCTAAAAGGTACCTAGCGCGAAGAAC
>Ga0209631_10001984_pt1 | contig 25100 bp, 47 predicted proteins | sample COG_08_FD_184752 | JGI IMG/M metagenome (GOLD analysis project Ga0209631, IMG submission 184752) | Pelagic Microbial community sample from North Sea - COGITO 998_met_08 (SPAdes) (version 2) | ecosystem: Environmental > Aquatic > Marine > Neritic zone/Coastal water | place: Helgoland, sampling... | reverse complement strand
CACGCATTTGAGTAACTGTTGAGGTATTCGTTACGTGCCTGAGCAGGTCTAACCAACCCAGCAAATAATATGAGCAAGGCTAACAACAGCAGTGTAAATTTATTTGGAGCCATCCTGAGAGTATCCATTCTAGTTTCCGTTGACTTCCCTGCTAAGGTCCTTGATGTCCCATGCCATGTCACGCACCTTCTCTGCCAGTTCTCTGTACAGGTTCTCGGCCATCTCCCAAGTACCTTCTGCCCTTGCCAGACGCTGTTTCAGATCAGTGTTTGAATCCCTTATCACAGTCATGTCTCTCTGCATGTTCATTATCTCGATCTTGTTTGCGTTGATTGTGTCAGTCAGTGTGACCACATATCTAACACCTGTGAATGTTCCAACCAGTATTGATGCCACTACTGGGATCATCACTATGTTGCTCTTTAACCAACTCTTTTTTTGTTCTGTTGCCATCTAAATTTCCTTATGTGAAGTAATATACTAATATTTAATCACTCAATAATATTTTAATAAATACTCATATTATGAAACCCACTTTGCGTGAACGTTGGCGAAAAGCCTGTACTGCGGACAACATAGTTGACTTCAGTGTTGACGTTTTTTTAATTGTGTTTGATGTATTGAGTTCTCCCATCTTGATTGTGATGAGGATTGTGCGTTGGATACTAGCCAAGTTTATCAACGAACACGTAAAGAACTTTATCAAGAGAGTAGTGCATTGGTTCTTGGACAATAGAAAAATTAGACTAGAACGTGGACAAAATATATTTCGCTACTACTGGTACCTATGGATGTTGAGTCCGTTTATCATTTTTGGTCTATGGATGTTGATCGCTGTTGCGATAGGATTCAAACAAGGTACAGGTTTATAACAAAGAAACAATTAAAAAGTAACCTGCAAAGTGTAGGTTTTGATCTATTGTGGTTGCGATCCAATACCACTTGCCGTCTAAACTCCAAGCATTCTTTTTCACAACAGAACTTTTTACAAAATCAATATTGTGATGCAACACCATGTCCAGTATGGCTAAACTGATTGCTGTTAGATAATTTGTAAACATCATCAACACAACCCAAGTGCCAATTCCATGATGTAAAGAATGTAACATGGCTTTGGGTGCTAGGTAAATGTGTTTATGGCTGGGTCTACAATACAAAGCCTGCAAAGCCAAATCGCAAACACCGTGTTTAATAGCAAGTAAAAATAAAATTAAAACTGCTTCGTTCATCTATTTTTTCAGTACGCCTTTTTTAATCAACTTTGCTTTGTTCTTCATGTGTTGACTTTCAACTAAACTTTTGTTTTGTCCGTAGTATTGAACAGCATATCCATCTGTACACATTTTTAAATTAAGGTTAACACCGTTGCCGAACAGTTCACCTAATATTCTTCCAAACTTTCCTGTCTCAGAACCTTTATGTGTTTTCACTATCAACTTTTTAGATGAACGAAGCAGTTCAGTAAGATATTTTTTAGACAGTTTGCCTCTGACTTTTTCTTCTAGATTTCTTGTTCTTGATTCTGGTGTGTCTATTCCAAACAATCTAATACGACTCTTGTACATGATATCAAAACCCATGTCTATGATTACATCAATGGTGTCACCATCGATGATTTTTGTTACTTTGTTTATTCTGTAACTGAAGTCTGTGTCATCGCCCAGTTGAGGTCCTCGTCTTGCCATATTATATTGTCCAATCTTTAAGTTGTTGCTTGGTTGGTTTCATCGGTTTACATTTTTCAACCTTGCCACCTTTTGCTAAAAATTCTTTCATCTTAGCATCTAAATCTCTTTGTTTTTCTTCAGGAGACTTTTCAATGTCTCCAGCAACGTAGGCTCTGTTTATTCCCATGTGTTTCGGCATTGTGTTTGTTCTCCTATTTCTTTCTTTTTTTAGTTTTCTTTTTCTTTTTCTTCTTTGGTGCTTTACCACCTACCCATGCTTCGTTGTAGTTTTTTGTAGATTTATCGTCTGCTTTGTATTTGCCTTTGACTCTGGCACGTTTAGGTTTTACTTCCCATTCTGGTTTTAACATTAGAGTGGTGTTTCTTTTTATTAAGTTTGCTATCCATTTAAACATAAAATAATCCTTTGTTGATTTAATTTATCGTACTTATCATATAATATAAAAGTTGAAAGATATACTGATCCTTGTTCCTTTTGTATTATGCGGCTCTACATAATGATCTACCCAACTAGGAAAAACTAGTCCTAAACCTTCTCTAGGTTTAAAAATCATTTTTGTATCTTTTTGAAATATTCGATTATTTTTAGCCCCTGGTCTAGGATCTAGAAAACACAGATTTCCTGGATTCTCTTCAGGTACTTTAACATAGTATACTCCGCTTAAATCTGCTCCGGGATGACAATGCACTTGACTTTGTGCATCTCCTCTCATAATCATAGCCCAACAGGCTGTGTTTGCATTTACTTCTTTATCAGTTTGTACACCGGTAGACTGCAAATAAGCAACACAGTTTCTTTCTATGATTTGTTTTAATGATCTACTCCACTCATTATCTAATGAAGTTAGGTTACTATCACTATGCCAAGAATCTTTACCGATCAAACTGTGTCCGCCTGATTCAGTTTTATTTTGTTCTTGTTCTAATAGATATTTTTCAATCTTTCTGTTAAGATCAAAGAATGATTCTTGTTCAAATTGATGTATGTATGTGGACCATAAGTTAAGCATATCTTTATATTATTTAATTGTTTGTGTGGTAGTCCCTAGGAGAATCGAACTCCTCTTTGCGGTATGAAAAACCGCTGTCCTAACCGATAGACGAAGGGACCAATTTGGCGGACCATACGAGAATCGAACTCGTGATCTTTCCCGTGACAGGGGAACGTGTTAACCGCTACACTAATGGTCCGTGTTGGCTGGCCCTCAAGGACTCGAACCTCAAATATCTGTACCAAAAACAGATGTGATACCATTTCACCAAGGGCCAATAATTATTCAGTATACACTGGAACAATCACAAAGTCAAGTCTTGACAATCAAGACAAAATGTAATATATTAATAAGTGCGAATGTGGTGGAACTAAACACAACTCTACTCCAAAAGGTAGAGTGCCGGGAGACTGGCATTGTGAGTACCCAATCTCACCATCCGTACCATAGATCCTAGTTGGGGGTGTACTAGGCACCCCCACTTAACTTGAAAGGCAAAACATGACAAAAAGAAAATTATTGAAAGCATTTGTACAAACCAAGAAGACGGTATTGGGATTATTAGCAATCCTTTCTGTGTTTGTTGTGATTGTGTTTGTGCTTAATCAAATGAATCCTGTGTAATGAAAGACTTATACAAGTTGGTTATCACATACAGCAGTGATGATCCAATGAAGTATTGCGAAGTTACCACATTTGTTAAATGCAGTGCAATCACATTAGAGAAAAAAATTATGAACTACTACAACACAAAGTATGATTATCATGGTAAAGCAGAAGCAGTTGAAGTAGAACTGCTGGAAGAAAATATAAAATGAAGACAGTGTAAAAATATGATCCTTGATAAAATTAAAGACAAAGGAGAAAGTATGTCTGTGTTGGAAGGCATGGAAAGATTGCAGTACATAATTGACGAAGCAAAACAAGTTGAACCGTTAGCACCAGAACACAAGACAGAAGAAAACAAAATACGAGGTTGTATATCCAATCTCTGGGTTACAGGAAAAGTTTTAGAAGACGGCACTATGCAATATCAACACGATGCAGACTCGCATATGACCAAAGGCACTGCCAAAGTGATACTGGACGTTGTTAACGGAGAACACAAAGACGAAGTTGCACAATTAACATTAGAAAGTTTTCAAGCATTAGGTATAAGAGAATTACTCACAATGCAAAGACAAGTAGGGTTTGCAAGTTTAATTGACAGAGTAATAAGTATTAGTAAAGCATCGTAATGAAAAAATTATATATTATAATCCTATCGCTGATGTTGACATCTTGCACCACAATGCATTGTACATCAGATGTTGATTGTGAGAAAACAGTTGATAAGAAAAAAACATTTAAAGTTCTTAGATCAATCATATCAAACGGGATTTCACTTGACTAAAAAATTCTTTGAACAATTAGCCAACAACACACCAAACTCTGAAATGATGGAGAGATCATTACCAGATATAAAAAATGAGTTAAATGAAGAGTATCCAAAATTATTAAAAGCAATCGACAATAAAAAATTAACCCAAGCACAAAAGAAAGAAATTGCTATGGAGTTTACTCGATTGTTGGAGGATTTTGTAGATGCATTCAACGATAAAAAGAAGCATAAATTTATCAGTGAAGACTAATACGGACTCGTGGTGGAGTTGGATACCACATCTGTTTGCGGAACAGAAGGTCACAGGTTCGAATCCTGTCGAGTCCGCCAAAATTTAAAGTAAGTATAGATATGACAAGTTACACACCTGAACATTTTGCTCCAAAAAGATTGTTTACATTTGGTTGCTCGTTCACACATTTCTTTTGGCCCACTTGGGCAGACATATTGGGGTCCACATATGATCATTATGAAAATTGGGCTTGTTCAGGATACGGCAACAGAGCCATTGTGGAACGTCTGAGTGAATGTGTCATGCACAACAACCTTACCAAAGACGACACCATTGTTATACAGTTTACAGATTTCCATAGACACGACATACACCAAGAAGGCATAGAGCATAACAACATTTCCAATTGGCGATTGGGCGGCAACATCTGGGTAAAAGAAATTGAAATGGAATGGGTAAAAGATTTTTGGAGTGAGTCCAGTTATGTGTATCACTCTTGTAACTTTATCAACATGGCTCTTGCACTATTAAAATCGTTGCCATGTAAATTTCACATCACCAGCATGATTGATTTGCGTGATGATATCAAACATCTACATCCTGGTTACATGAAGATGTTCGATGATCAGATTGAATGGAAACAATCTTTTCTTGGTTTTTGTGCTCAAGAAAAATACAAAGGCATTCCCCACAAACAAAGAACTTGGGATCCTACAATTAAAAAGTTAATAGCCAAAACAAAAATCGACATGCACCCAACATCTAAAATGTATCTCAAATGGTTACAACAAAATTTCAACTTCAATCAAACAAATGAATTTATAGAAAAAATTAAACAGATGCCAGATGATGTCATTGACTCTAATGAAGAAACAATGTATGAAACATTGGGTTGGCATCAAGATCAAAACAGGATAAAAGGCATATGAGAACATTGTTACAAAGAACCATCATAGACAAGGAACCAAATCTCTATCCCGTCTGGTTGATGCGTCAAGCAGGAAGGTACATGCCAGAGTACATGGCAGTTAAGAAAGCCAGCAAAGGATTTTTAGACATGGCGTTGGATCCTGTCAAAGCCAGTGACATCACCATGCAACCCATTAATGCATTTGACATGGATGCCGCTATAATATTCTCTGACATATTGATAATACCTTACGCACTAGGACAAGGTTTAGATTACACACCAGCACCTAAACTGGATAAGTTTGATCCTAAAATATTTGACACTGACTTTGAAACATTTTTCAAAAAATGCGAACCTGTGTATGAAGCCATTAGAAAAACAAGACAGCAATTGGATCCCAGTAAAAGTTTGATAGGATTTGTTGGAGCACCTTGGACCTTGTACAGATACATGAAAGGCAATAACGATGTTGCCAGTATGGATCCTTTCACATCAAGAGATCATATTCAAAGTCTTGTGAGGTTTTGTGTAGAACATTTAAGCAAACAGATAGAAGCAGGTTGTGACACTGTGCAGGTGTTTGACTCTTGGGCAGGCGATCTTGGAGAAGATTTTATTATTGATTATTGTTTCGATCCCACAGCACTAATTGTGTCAGAAATAAAAACAAGGCATCCAGATGTAGGCATCATTGGTTTTCCTAGATTGATAGGAAGAGAAGTCAAAAACTTTTCAGCATGGTGCGACCCTCACCTCGACTGTATTAGTCTAAGTGGTGATGTGCCTGTCAAATTTTTGTACAAACATCTAGGCACTGTTGCATTGCAAGGTGGAATTGATCCTGAATCATTACTCAATAAAGACAAAGAATCTATAATGAGAGCCACACTGCCTATACTAAGACAAATGGAAGACATGGCTTATGTGGTTAACTTGTCGCATGGTGTAATCAAAGAAACACCTGTGGACAATGTGGCATTTTTAGTTGAAGTCATAAAACGTTTTCGAAACCAACAAAGGAAATAATTACTGTATATGAGAATAGAAAACCTATTAGGATCTAATCAATACGGATATGTGTTGAACAAATTGGACACTCCTGGAGTGGCTTGGTACTTTGCTGAAACCACTGCCAATCATTTTGATAAAAAATTACCTTACAACAGCAGTTTCAGTCATTTAATGTTTAAGTCAGACACAGGACCAATCAGTGAACTGTTTGAATGTGCCTTTCCAATTCTATTGGCGGCGTTGGATCATCAACAAAAGACATTGAAAGAATTGATCAGAATCAGAATGGGGTTGGTTACTAGAACACCATACCAAGTGATTCATGCTCCACACAAGGATCATACAGAACCTCATCATACAGGATTATATTATTTGAACCAAGCAGACGGCGACACTGTGGTTTACAATGAAACTGAAGAATCAAAAGAATACACAATCAAAGAAAGATTAACACCCAAGGCAAACACTTGGCATCAGTTTGATGGAGCTCATTATCATTCCAGTTCTGCTCCTACTCAACACGAAAAAAGAATCACATTAACTTTTAACTACACAACCACAGACGACAAATGAAACCGATAGAGAAACCATATTTTTGGCAATATCCAGCAGGCACTATTCCAGACATATTGATAGAAGACACAATCAAGTTGGCAGACAGCAAACAGAGAGAAGACGGCAAAGTGTTGGACGGTTCAATTGATAAAAATATTCGCAGTGTGGAACGAACACCGTTGGATGAGTTTGATCCTATTGGAGTTTTCATGTTTGGGTTGGCAGTCAAAGCCAATCAAGCATTGTTTAGATATGAATTGGGAGGCCCTTGTCAATTTGAAATGTTACACTACGACAAGCAAGGTGATCACTATGACGGACACGTGGACACTGTGGAATATGATAACGGATTCAGTCGTAAACTTACTGTGATGGGATACCTCAATGATGATTACAAAGGTGGTGGATTTTATTTTCAAACTGATCAAGGAACCAAACACACAGTTGAAGTTTCCAAAGGCACAGTGTTGGTGTTTCCTCCATTCATCATGCACGGAGTTGAACCTGTTGAAGAAGGTGCAAGACAAAGTGTGGTAGGTTGGGTTACAGGACCAACTTTTAAATAACATGCAAGAAGATACACTCACAAATTTTGATAAAGATTCTTATGTGATTATCAGAGGATTGATAAGTCCAGACTGGTGCAAAACTCTCTACGATTATTGTCGATACTCTGCTTCACGTTGTGAACTAAAACAACACAACGACAAAGAAAAATACAGAGAAGCATGGGACGGAACATTTCATGACAAACAATGTCCAGGCAATTATTCTCAATATGGTGATCCTTTGATGGACAGCATGTTGATGTCCCACGGAAAAATATTTGAAGAAGCAACCGGTATGACATTGGCTCCTTCCTACACCTATTGGAGAATGTACACCCACGGTGCTGTGTTGCACAAACACAAAGACAGACCCAGTTGTGAGATCAGTGCCACAGTGTGTATTGATTGGGACGACTCAAACTGTGAAAAACATTGTACACCTTGGCCCATATGGTTAAAAGACAAAGACGGTAAAACAACTGCCATAGAATTAAGACAAGGAGATGCAATGATCTACAAAGGTTGTGACGTAGAACATTGGAGAGAATCTTATCATGGTGTAACAGCGGCGCAAGTGTTTTATCATTATACAGATGTGAACGGTGAACTGTTCAACCCTTGGGACGGCAGACCACATGGCGGAATACCTCACGGATTTCAAAGACCAAAACAGGAGAAGAAAAATGATTGATGACAGCAATGTGATACCTTTGTTTGCTGTGCCCTTGTGCAAAACAAAGATAGAAGAGCCTAGTGCAGAGATACAGGACTATCTCAAGAACAAAATTAAATTTGTAAGAAGAAATTATTCTGATGCAGACAATTCAGAAGAGTTACATGTGTTGAACGATTCCATTTGCAAACCTCTCAAAGATGTGTTGGTGAACAAGATGTATGAATATTTAGATTACCTTGATGTAGATTTAGACAAGAATAAATTCTACATGACCACCAGTTGGATGAATAGATACAGCAAGGATCAATGGTCGGATCTGCATTATCATTCCAACAGTTTGATCAGCGGAGTTTTGTATTTTGAAGACTGTGACGACACATCGGACATTGTGTTTTACAAAAGACAAGGATTGGACAATATATTTTCAGACACTGTCAACATTGATCACAAAAAAGAATTTGATACCAGTAAAAAATCATATCTGTATCATCAAAGAAAACTCAACGTCAGTCCTGAGAAATGGGATCTGATAATGTTTCCTAGCAATCTCAATCACAGTGTGAATCAGAACATACATGCAAACAAAAATAGATACAGTCTTGCATTCAATTCATTTGCCACAGGACAATTGGGAACATCCAGCAGTATAATGTTTCTGGATAAAAATAAGAAGTACGATTAGATCTTTTTCTTTTTAAAATAATCAAACACACCAGCACGGTGAGCCCAGGGTTTTTGAAACTCTGTTTTTAGATAGCCGACTCTATCATTCATTGCTGAACGATCCAGTTCTTGATCAATAAATTCATCATTGTCGAACACTGATTTGTCCAACACTTCTTTGGTCCAACTCGGAGTCAACAGATCGATTGGTTGCTGATTGTCTATGGCTTTGGCAACCAATTCTGCTAAAATTTTATGATTGGATTTAACCATGTGATTGTATCTGCAATCGTACCCTTGCCACAAATCATATTCGGATAATCCTTTCACCATCTCTGGTTGTTCCACATGAGTCAACAGATCACCTTGGCTGATTTTCAAATGACTGTAATTGTCCCAATTGATATGTTCTTCCATGGGGAATGGTGTTTTGATGTACAATGGAAAAGCACAAAGGATCTGTGCAGGTTTTAATTGATGCATTTGACACTGTGCTTGTAGCCAACCCAGTCTATGACTCAACTGTTGAATATCCAACGGCGGTCTCTGAATCTGCATCATGTAACCTTTGACTGCTTCCAACTGTTCTGGAGACAGTTCACGATCAATGTTCACAATGTTGGGATTGGTCATTTGAGGTTTGTCATCAAAATACCAATATCTTCCTGGGTGTGTCAGCACCACTAGAATTTGATCTTCGGGTGTGATTTTGGGAAAGTCTTGTGCCAGTTTCCACCAACACCAATCTTGGCTGACTCCTATCATGCTTTTGTTTTCCACATTGATGTTCAGCAGGTTTCCAACCTGAATGTACCAAGGATGATATGTGTCGCCCTGTCTGTTTGGAGAGCTGAAACTGTCTCCCACCAAATAAATCTTTTTGCTCATATGTTGTACTTAATTGTTTTTGTGAGCCTAAAAAGTCTTTTTGAATCTCCACTGGAATTGAAAGTCTCCATCTTGGTCCACATTGAGATTGGAATCATGATTTTCACCTTGATGAGTGATGCCCAACTGATCCAGTGATTGTAGGTTGGTGTCCCAAGTGAATTGACTGTTGTCTGGTGTGTATTGGAAATATTTGAATCGTTTCAATGCAACATCTCCTTGGATGTCTGGCATGGGAATATCTCGGAAACGCTCAGGTATCAAAGAGTTCACATAGTGTTCAGCCAATTGTTCTACGGTGTGAGGTACAGTCAGTTTATCACTGTCTGCTTGAACTGGAGCAGTTAAAAGAAGCAACAATGTAATCCCATGTTTGATCATACACTCTCTTTCAGTTTCGCCTACATAATATATAGCCGAGTTAAGTAATATAGTAGCAGGAATACCAAAAACTGTCAACCTACGTGATACCAATTGTAAGGGTCATTTAGTTGACACAACCAAGTAGATATGCTACACTACTAAAATAGAAGGACTTGTTAATTTACAGGGGTCTATGAAGCAACACAGGCCCACATAACGGTACATTACAATGAGGAAACACAATGAACAACAAAAAAGATTCCAAACGCAAGTCCAAGTCACGATGGCAACAGAAAAAAGAGAAACAAGAACAAAAATATTCACAGTTCGATCCCAAAATACACAAGATGAGTAAAGTGGGCATCGGATTCAGTCTCAAGAAAGACTATGTAGACAAACCTGGAGAAAATGCAGGTGCCAATCTCAAAAATCTGTTTGACAAGTGGAGTTGGAACAATATGGAACAAAAAGACACAAAAGAAAAGACGTTGCATGAATTGGCCATGGAAGGCTATGAAGAAGAAAAACGTCAACGGGAATTAGAAGAAGATGATGAATAAGGATCATCCCCGAGTCAATCACGGCAAACAGGGTGTGCTACTGGTAAATCTAGGCACACCTGACAGCCTCAGTCTGTTGGACATCAGACGTTACCTAAAAGAATTTTTATCAGATCAGAGAGTGATCGAACTGCCCAAGATAATATGGCAACCCATATTGAGAGGCATCATTCTCAACACCAGAATATTCAAAACTCAACGTGCCTACAAAAAGATATGGAGAGAAGAAACCAATGAGTCTCCACTGAGGTACTACACCAGACGACAGGCAGAACTGTTGGGTCAACGCATAGACGATCCCCGAGTGATTGTGGATTGGGCCATGAGATATGGTAACCCATCCATAGACAGCAGATTGAAACGATTGCAACAGCAGGGGTGCGAAAGCATTGTGGTATTGCCACTGTACCCTCAATACTGTGCGGCAACCACTGCCACTGTGTGTGACGAAGTGTTCAGAAGCCTCATGCAGATGAGATGGCAACCCCAGGTACAGATTGTGCCCAGATACTATGACCACCCCAAGTACATAGAGATGTTGGTGGGACAGTTGGAACGCAGACTGGAACGTCTGGAGAACCCCCCACAAAGAATCATATTGAGTTACCATGGTGTGCCTCAACAGTATCTAGACAAGGGCGACCCCTATCACTGTCAGTGTGTGGTCACCACCAGATTGGTGCGAGAAGCATGGCCCCACAATGACATACCCATAGAACACACATTCCAATCCAGGTTCGGACCTAAGAAATGGTTGGAGCCCTACACTGATCGGGTGCTGGAACAGTTGCCCAAAGAGAACTGTTATAGAATCATGATTGCTACCCCAGGATTTGTGAGTGACTGTGTGGAGACCTTGGAAGAAATAGGCATAGAAGCCAGAGCATCATTCCGTGCTGAGGGTGGAGATCACATGGAACGTGTGGCATGTGCCAATGATTCGCCAGAGCATATCCGATTGTTGGAACAGTTGGTGCGACCCCACCTTAAAGTTTAATCCTTAGATTTTAGAAATAGATTGATTGTGGTCCTACCCTGAGTGTGGGTGTTGCCAAAGTGACCATACCCTGAGTGCAAATAGCCTCCCGAATACATCACCAAACGATTCTGCACATACTTGATGTCTGTGACCATCTGTTGATTGGTGTCGTAGATACGTGTGCCTGAGTTGTAGTTGGTGGGGTTGATGTAGATGATGCCTGCGAGAGGTTCATTGTCCATGTGTACCCAGTCTTCTGTGCCCAGACCCCTATAGTGTATCATGCAGTTGAATTGTAACCCTCCGAACATGGGCAGTCTATGGATCATTTGGTGGATATGGTCATTTAGGTCGGGTTGGGCCACACTCAATATGTCGCTTCTGCGTCCGGGCCAATCCTCTGATCTGTTGTACTGCTGGTTGTATTCGTCACACTCCATCAATGGGGTGGAGAATGCTTGACTTCGCACTGTCTCCAAATCGGGAAAGAAGTTGTCGTGTTGTAGCAGAATCATATCTTCAACTCTGAGCCACCCTTGGGATCCAGTGTGCCTTTCACAAAGGTGTTGAATGCTATGGTGTGTCTCTGGGTGTCGCTCTCGTTGGGTGGTACTGAATGTGAGAGATGTGAGGGCCACATGATGAGTTCTCCCGCTTTGGGTATCACGGTGATCACATCTATGTTGAGTGCATTGTGTTGTTTGATGGGTAGGTTGATGGTGTTGGGCCATAGGTTCACATAGCCTGGTGCTCTGTGGAACTGTATGGGTGCTGTTTCATCACAATCCTCCAGATAGTACACCCCTGATATGATGCTGTTGCTGTGTGAATGCTGATGGGTGCTGTCCCCTTTCTCATACAGGTTCAGCCATGATGTGGTTATGTTCACGGAAATCTTCTCCAGGTCCACTCCCAAATGATTCATGTATTCTTGAATGCCCAGATCAATTTTACCACGTAGTTCACGCAGTTGTATCACGTCCAGAATGTGTAGGTTGGTGCTGTTGAGTGCTGTGCTTCTGCCTGGGGTCATGGCAACACCTTTGATGTGTGTGGTTTCTGATTCAGTGGTTGTGCCTATGATGGTTCTGTACAAGGGTATGGCAAAGAGATCTAGATGTGACATTGACAGTATTTAAACTGCCCATATTAATCACTGTACGAAAGCGACTGTGTTACCAAACGTACACGCCCAGATAGAATGCCACAATCACTAGCACAATGATGATCATGCCCTGTATCACATATGACATCAGTCTCTCCCCATGTAGTCGTCTTCCCATGCTTCCAAGTGGGTTTTCTTTTTTTTGGAATTGCGAATGCGTTCCAGAGTGAGTCGGCGTTGTTCTGCTCGACGCTTTTGATAGGGTAACACTCCTGCACGATAACTGGATATCACACCCATGATCACAGGTATGCCGATGAATATTAAAAGGATAGTGATGATGCCTTTCATAATAATAGTTAGTCAGATTCACTACCAAAATAGAGAGGAGCAAGAGTCCTGTTCGCTCGCAGAGCGGCGACGCCAAAAATTTTGGTACTGAGATAGACCCCAAGGTGTGCGTAGCACACGCGGTAGCGTCAGAATGCCCTTTGGCGCCTTTTGACTTCTCTATTGTCTCCTAGTGTATCTCTAGTGTGTCTGTATCATATCTAGTGTGCGTCCGTCTGTGCTTGTACTGTGTGTATGGTGTGCAAGAGGTTCTGATTGACTGTGTGTATAACAAGATGTCTTTTGGTCCAATCACCTTCAGATGATTTTGGTAGTGCAGTGCTGTACCCTAGAGAACCACTTGCTCTGCAAGTGTGATCCCAGGCCTCGCTGTGGGGAGTGGGTATCAGGGTAGGCCTCGCTGTGAGTATTTGAAAGAGCTCGCTGTGAACCTTTGACATTTGGGGGATTGAAGTGGATTGGTTCAGAATTGACTGTGGTGTGTGTGCAGTGTCTATGAGCATGAAAGTATTTGAACTATGCCTGTCGTCACCTACCGTTTCCAAAATTTTTACACTATTATTTCAGCCATTTTCTATGCTTCCTGAGCCATATGCATGATGTGAACCCCATTTGGTACCCTTTGGTGACCATTTTCAGTTCGGTTCATAAGGTGCTATCGGTTCAGAACCGTACGCTACCCGGGCTACCGTGTGCCCGCTGGGCATACTGCTGTACAGTGCTCTGGTTGCTTCACTGAGTGACTGTGTGTATGCCTCTCCTGCAGTGCTGTGTGTATGTGTGCATATGCTGTGTGTGGTGTGTGTGCTGTGTTATGTGCTGTGTGCCGTGTGCTCTATGTGTCCACTCCGTGTGTTTTGAGCTGTGTGTACATTATTTTGGTAATCTTTTTGGCATTATTTTCCGAAAAGTCAAGGTTTATGCGGGTCATTTCACCTACCATTTTCTTGACTTTTTTGGCATATCCATGTTATAATGTATTATACATTCAATCAAAAGATTGGATACTATTATAAACTCAAAAAGGAGATAAGTCAAATGGATAATAGAACATTTAAAGTGGCTGGTATCAGTACAGATCCCAAGGGGTCGACTAAGATCAGATTCGCGAACGACTATGTGGCAAGAATCAAAATCTTGAACATGAGAAAACACACAGAAGTGAACTTGGTGGAATTGGCATCACCAATGAGCAAACGAGAGATCTGTGAATTCTTGGCATCGCATGACAAGTTTCAATCAGAGGCGGCTCAGACAGCGATTCAATCGTTTGTGAAGAGAAACCTATCTGGTGACAATGTTATGGTGATTGAAGAAACTTCAGCACCGGTTGAAGCCACAGTAACAACTGAACAGGCATAGTATGATTAGACTCATAATAGGCATCATCATTGGGGTGGCATTGGCTACTTCTATGGCACAGGCAGACGACAAGGCGAACACTGTAACACCACAAGAGTTTGTGAGTTCAGTGGCGGCTGTACCAGGCAAAGTTGGCAATCACTTCAAGAACGAGTGGGTTGACATCAAGGCATATCAGGCAAAGAGTTGGGAAGACAGCAAGGATCAATTCCAAAGAACAGTGGAGTCGATCAAGGGTCTGTTTACCAAAAAGTCCGAATCCACCAACTAAACCAAATCATTCTGATTGGGGGGTCCAGAATCCCCCATTCTTGGCGACTTCTTACTGGTTGACTTTTTGGTAATCAGGCATTATTATTATATAATAAGGAGAGCTCTCTCTCTCTAAAAAAAAAATAAAAAAAAGGGTAGTTAATAACCTTAGGTTGTATCCAGCCACTTTATATATACATCAAATCTTTTTTCAAAAACTCAAGAAACACGTCAATCTTTTTGGTTGACTTTTTGGTAGCTCAGAAGGTATACTAGTATTATGACAGCAAGGTTGCAAGTTCCAGAGACCATTTATAAAAGCCACGTTGGTGGTCAATGCGAGGCGTTTGCGGCTGTCATCTTTTTGGTTGACATTTTGGTAGCTCAGGATGTATACTTAAACTATAAACAAAGAAAGGGCACATGATAAAAGATATAAAACAAGTAATACAATTCATTCACTCAGCAAATTCTGAGGACACTGATTTGATAGTACAGGCAATCAAGTACAGAAGAAACCAATTGCATAGCAACAAGGCACAGTCATTCAAGATTGGTGATGTGGTTTCATTCAAAGGCAGATACAACAGACAGGTGTCTGGTACTGTACAGAAAATCAAGATCAAATATGTTCACGTAGATTGTGGACCGCATGGTAAATGGAATGTTCCAGGCAACCATTTGACATTGGTGAAGGAGACTGCCTAATGTCAGACAAACTGAGGTATAACCTTACGGATCACCTTACTAGTAATGAAGTGGATAGACTGTTCGACTTGTTCAACAAGATCAAGTTGGACCTATCCGACGACAGTTTTCCCACAAGGACTAATAGGTTGGAGGCTGTGGAAAACATGAAGAAGGTGTTGGAGATCCACAACTATCAAATCACGGAATACACAGGGGAGGAACTGTAATGGCAACAAGAGCAAGAATAGGAATAAAACAGAAGTCAGGCAGAATCATAGCCGCTTATCAACATTGGGATGGCTACCCAGGAGGCTTAGGCTACAACCTATGTGAGAACTGGGAAGATGCTAAGAAGGTCTCTGAAGCAATCAAGTTGGGGGATTCATCATCGTGGAAATACATGGTGGGTCAGCAGATTGATTTTGATGACAGGTCCAATCCTTTACACGAGGTTCAGAACTGTTATTATGGCAGAGACAGAGGCGAGAAGGGTACAGGTTATAAAGTGTACAAGGATGAAGCCGATTACATTGAGAATGGTTTCCGTTCTGGGGAACAGTATGTATACCTAATGAAAGATGCTGGCGAGAAAGACTTCTTGGGCAAGCCAAAGATGAGTTGGTTCTATGTTGAAAGCAGATACACAGACAATGGCAAGGAAGTATTCGACAAAGAGTTTAAACCTTTGGAGAGATATGCTATACTTGAACACATTGACATCCTGAAAAGACACATGGAACAGATGGACAAGGAGTCTGCTTAATGCAAAGACGAACGGCATTAATTGTTGGCACAACCATATTCAGACTTGGAGCCTGTTACGGATTATGGCTCCAAGATGACATAGTGTTAAAAATGGTGGGATTATTCTTTGCTTTGGCAGAAATCATGGCAATATTAGCCAAAGTGGACAAATAAGTCAAGGTTTACGCCATTTCTTTTGGTATTGACATTTTTGGATTTTGGCATTATTATTAATATAATAAGGAGAGATCTATCTATCTAAAAAAAAAAGAAAGAAAAAAAGATAGATTTTGGTATTGACATTTTGGTAGTGATATGTTAATATTAATTAATAACAACAAAGAAAGGGCACATGAAAACATTTTTTAATTTATTAGCAACAACAATGGTATTCTTCGGATTGGCTATGATGGCTGGTTCCGCTGGAGACTGTGACGGCGCTTGTATGGCACAGTCAAACACGATGATGGAGATGCTGACACTTGCAGGCTTGGGACTGGCGTTCTTTGTATGCGGTGGAGCAATATTGGTTTCCAACTCGAAGGAGGCAGTATAATGAGAAACTCTACACACAAGGCACAGGTACTGGAACAGATGGAAGATATGCTGGCACAATTGAATGGCAAGTTGAAGATTCTTTCAGCATTGGATTCAGACATGACGGATAGTTCTGCAGGAGACTTGCACGATCAAATCACAGGAATGGCAGATGCGATTGACAGTTTAGCAGGCACTATCGGAAGAGCAAAAAGAGTAAACCCTCAACACAAGGAGACAGCAAATGCCTAATTGGTGCGATAATCAGGTTACCATCACAGGACCTAATTCTGTGATAGACAAAATAGAGAAGATCACAAAAGAAGAAGACGGAGTCACAGATTCGTCAGATCCAAAAGGGTTGCTTCAGTTCATGCACCCTATGCCGGCGGAGTTGAGAGACACGACAGCAGATGGTTCTAAAGACAAAGCAATGATAGAGAAGACAGGCTACTCAGACTGGTATAGTTGGGCAGTAGACAACTGGGGAACCAAGTGGGAAGTGTGTGAGTTCTATGGTGTGGACAGACAGCACCTGAATGATTCATTGGACGAATCCACAATATCATTTGGATTTAGTTCAGCCTGGGGACCACCTCTTGGTGCTTACGATCAGTTCCTAGCAGACAATGAAAATTGTACTCTGAAGACATACTACTACGAAGGTGGATGTGACTTCATGGGTTGTTGGGACAACGGAGATGATGAGTGTGTTCAACCAAGCGACTACAAATCAGATGACTCATTCTGGGATACAGGACTTGGATATGACTTGGACGAAATGTTCAACATCACAGATTCAATGAGAGAGTATGAAGCAGAAGAGGAAACAGAAGCAGAGCAAAAAGTTAGAGAACTGGTTGTGGAAAAGAAAGCAGTCAACATTGGGGAGGATGTATAATGGGAACTAGACTCGCAGACATTGTGTTTGATAGACATGAAGACTTCTTGTACGAAGATGATCGTGCAATGAAGTTGACATCGTATGTGATGGCAGAAAGATGTATTCAGGTTGAGGTTGCTAAGATTTACAATGACAAGGAAGAAGGTGACTACTCGTCTTTGACTTACATAATAGAAGGTGGCTTCAAAGGCTTTCACAACATGGAACCTAGCGAACTGATAGAAGAATACAAACAGATAGAAGAACAGTGGTATGAACTGGAGTCTTGTGATGGATTGTATTGGGACGCATATGAAGAGGATCCTATTCACACTCTCAATGATGAAGTGGTTGCATCATGAAGCAGTGGTACATCAAACTGAAAGCAGGCAATTTTGAGAATGGTTACTATGAAGTGGGTCACAACTTTGACTTGGTGTTGGAGTTGGTTAAAACAGAGTTCAACAAAGACTGTATTGCTCTTGGATTTACGCCTGTAACCTCTGAAATTGTGTACATGGAGCAGAATGAGATATAGAAAAGCCAGTGTTTATGCGACTTCTTTTGGTATTGACATTTTGGTAGTAAGAAGGTATATTAGTATTATATAACATAAAACGGAGGCACAAAAAAATGTTAAAAAATATAGAACGACAAATAATGCTTTTCACAGAAGCAACAGGAGTGACAGAGAGAGCAGAAGTAATACACGGAACTCTTTTTGTTAAATTCCACAATCCAGAAGACAAAGAATGGTTTAGAATTTCTTTGAAAAACTTCTGCAAAATATTCATTAACAACGACACAGGAGTTAATGCGAACGAGGTAGGTGACGAGGTTGCTTACGATATCGTTCCAGCAAAAGACGAAACAACTTGGAACACAACTGAAACTCAAGAATCAAAAATATCAACACACATAGACCTACAGGAGGGCAAATAATATGAAAACAGATTGCACATTTACACAGAACGACCTAGGTAAGAACTTGTACACCAAGAAGACTTACTACACGGTGATGATAGAACAACACGTCATCGCAGACAACAAGGATCAAGCAGACGAAATGTTTTTAGAACATGGAGGCATTGACCATTCAGCAGTGAACAACATCGCAGAAGATGGCATGGGAGTTGAAACAACTGTTTGTGATGCCAACTACACAGACTCAAGCAACACAGAATACCTGGGCAAGGTGGTTCATGATGAAGACAATGAGTATGCAGTGGAAGATGGCGATGTGGTTATTGATCCTGATGCAGACGAAGTATCAAGTCCAATGAAGGATCTTGAACAGAACATCACATTGGATGCAAGAGATCAACATTTAATCAGACAAGACTTAACCAAAGCAACAGGAGGCAAGTAATATGATTGAGTTTGAAATAGGAGACAAGGTCAAGGTTATAGGACACAGCACAGTGGGAGAGGTGATAGACATCGACTACGGTGAGAATCTTGTGACCATATCAGATTCGTATGCTGAGACCAACAATTCAGAACTTCAATACAAAGCAGATGAATTGCAATTGCTTACAATGGATCATGATGAAGACATGGACAGTCTTGATGAAATGAGAGACATGGAGATGAGAGACAACGGCTACAAGTGGGAAGACTGGAACTAATGAAAACAGTTGAGTCAATGACTTGGGATGAATTGCAATCAGCACTCACAGAGTATCAAGTGAATGGCAATGGTGGCGGTATGGGTGTAAGGGACGTACAGATTAAACACAGCATAGAAGATGAGGTTGCTTGGAGACTGGAGAAAGGTTACACTGATCTCTCACCCAGAGAGATAGAGATAGAATTGTTGGAGCAAGGCAAGATAGAACGGAGATATCTATGATGCTGGCATTGTTGATATGGTGTGCTGTGATGGCTATACCAGTCTGGATGCTGTTGTCGTGGAACAGAGAGGATCCCAAGTGATCAGAATGCTGTGGGAGGCTTTTGTGGATTGGTTGTGGTATGCAGGTATTCCTGCCATAACCATCCTGAGTTTTGGGTTATTTGTGGTGGCCCTGATCAAATTCATCGCATAAACATTGACGTTTTTTGGTATTGACATTACTACCAAAAGAAGGTATATTAGTACTATGAAGGGCACAAAAACAATTTTAAAAATATTCATTATTATCTCCTTTGTTCTATTGCAAGGTTGTTCAGTGCCCTTTGCTAATGGCATCACAGGCAAGGACTTTATCAAACTAGCCAATGCCAGCAAAAACATCAAGAACATCACCAAAGAAGGTGCAACAGAAGAATTAATCACAGAAACAAAAAATGTATTGAGATCAATACAAAATGGGGGCAAAGCACAAAGATGAACATAATCAATGAAGCGGCAATGACCATCATGATCACAATCATGACACAGTTTGGAGCAGACAACAACCTCGAGATTGATCAAAAAGAGTTGTGGTGTCTATCACAGAACATTTACTTTGAAGCCAGAGCAGAATCATATTCAGGCAAACAGGCAGTGGCAAATGTCACAGACAACAGACGAGATTCAGAAGCACATCCTAACACATTCTGTGGAGTTGTCAAGGAAGCCAAGATGAGAGAATCATGGAAGACCAAAGGCAAAGATGTACCTGATTCAGAAAGAAAGTTTTACCCAGTGAAGCACAGATGTCAGTTCTCATGGTGGTGTGATGGAGAGAAAGACACCATATGGGTTCAGTACATGAATGGCACAACCATAGATAGTAATATGAATGCCTGGAGAGATTCAGTTCACATAGCACTTGACACAATGAGCAATCACTTGTATGATAACACAGGCGGGGCCACATACTATTACGCCCACAATATCGTATATCCAAGTTGGGCCAAAGTGTTCGAAGTGACTGAAGTGGTGGGCAATCACACATTCATGAGACCAAATTAATGGTTGACATTTTGGTACAGAAATGCTATTATTAATTAATAACAACATAGAAAGGGCACAATGAAAATCAAACCAATAGCAAGTAACATGACAGAAGCAACTGTTAACGGAATCACTCTGTTGTACAGTTACGAAACACCTGTGGCAGGCTACGATGAGCATGGCGCATTCAGAACAGATGAGAAGTTTTCTGTTACAACTAGTAAACACATCAACAAGTATCTTGGTGGCAAAGACGTGGGCAGAACGATTCCACAAGCCTACATAGAAGGGATGGTGCAGTAATGAAAGCACTATTGATCGTGGCGGCATTGAACATGCAGTTGGTTTACGATGACATGGCAGTGTGCAAATCAGCACTGTCAGAGTTGAAAGACAACAACATCGAAGCCATATGCATACCCAAAGGTGAAGATGTGAAGTCGCATGACATGATGGCACAGTTCATGGACATGGTGACACAATTGCAATCAATTGAACAAGGAGAGTAGACTTGAAAACAAGTAAACAGATATACGTGCTGGAAGGCACATACCGAAACAGACGCATAGAGAACACACAGTTCGAACTGATCAAATGCTATCAACCATATCCGCACAAGGAAGGTGGCTTTGTGACTGTCAAGATCAAGGACCTTGCACAGTACCAGGCTCCCAAAAGTACTATCAGGATCTCAGTGGATTCGGAAAGTAAACTGAGGGACAAGGCACCAGAACAGAAGCGAGACGAAACAGATGAAGAGACCATCGAACGTATGAGACAACGTTTTGATATCTTGACAGACATGACCAAAGCCACCAAACGTGGCGATGTGCGTGCCATGATCGTGTCAGGACCTCCTGGTGTGGGTAAATCATTTGGTGTGGAACAGGTGCTGGAGAAGTACAACACACTGAGCACACTGGGCAACACAGCACCCAAGTATGAAGTGGTGAAAGGTGCAATGTCACCGATTGGGCTGTACAGCAAACTGTACAACTTTCAGAACAAGGACAATGTGCTGGTGTTTGATGACTGTGATTCAATACTGTTGGATGACTTGAGTCTTAACATATTGAAAGCGGCATTGGATTCAAAGAAGGTGAGACGCATATGTTGGAACACTGACAGTCACATGTTGCGTAGAGAAGGTGTGCCCAATGCATTTGAGTTTGCTGGCTCAGTGATCTTTATTACCAATATCAAGTTTGACAATGTGAAATCCAAGAAGTTGCGTGATCATCTGGAAGCACTGGAGAGTAGATGTCACTACATAGACTTGACCATAGACACCCTGCGTGAGAAACTGTTGCGTATAGATCAGATTGTGAAGGATGGCATGCTGAGCTCGTATCAGTTTACTCCTGAGGTGCATGACGCAATTGTGCAGTGGATCAAGGCACATGCAAGACGTCTTAGAGAAGTGTCATTGCGTACAGTGTTGAAGGTGAGTGATCTGGCAAAGGCATTCCCAGACACATGGCAGGCAATGGCCACCAACACAGTGCTTAGACCCGTGTAGGGTTACAGCACTAGGGGAGTGTGTCCGACGTGCCCTCGTTTACACACTCCCAACCCTAATCCGACATCAGGGGCATCACAAATAAAAAAACTTTTCGGTGGTGGGCCGACGTATAAACACAAAAATTAAAACAGCAATTTAACAACTGTACCGGTATCAAATCACCACCTCGAAACTATAAGTACTTCTCTTTAATTTTTTGTAATTTGATTTTTTGGTATACAGGTACCTTTTGGGTACTACTTGCTCACTACCCAATAGCCTGATCTCACCTTTTGTTCTGAAGGTTGCCATGCACGTGCAGGCTGTCTAGATCTCAATTCATCCACTGCTTGTATAACACCTGGGTGTGCTGGTCCATAGTCATCGCCACATATAATTGCTGTGTCTTCATAGTGTGCAATCTCTTGCGATACTGCTGTGTATGAGTGATCACCGTCCAAATACACCATGTCATATGTGTTGTGTGGGTGCTGTTTGATGTACTCCACACTCATCATTTGATATGCTGTCACACTTGCATTACGTGGGTGTTGACTGATAATGTGATCCCAAAAGCCTCTCTGTCCCATCTCTTTCATCTGGTGTAGGTGTTTGAACAGTGTGGGATCCATGGTGAGTGCTTTGCGTTTGTAGTGTTTGAAATGCTTCTTGGCAAACTTGTTTGGGCTCAAGTGTTCAAATGTGTCCACTGTGTGCAACACACTGTCTTTGGGCATGTGTGTCAGTATTTGATATGTGCTTCTGCCATAGCCACAACCAATCTCCAGTATGCGTGAACCCGGCTTCATGCTGTGCAGTGTTTGAGCCAATCTGTCTTGATGTCTTTGGTTTATCCAGCCTGGTATGTGATTGGGATTCATTGTGTGTGTATTTAACTGTTTTTGAGTTATCCACAGGGTCACAGCAAACCAAACCAACCTCCCACACCTAATGAACCAAAATAAGTATCTGTATATGTTTGAACGCACACACATACGAGTCAACAGTGAGATGATTGCTCGGGATCTACAACATCACACACTGCAACAGGACTCATGGGACTCCATGCACAAACAGGACATCAATCACTGTGAGGGCAATTTCTTTTATGATGCATGGCAGTTGAAACCAGAATTTGACACACCCATCATGCAGGATCTCATGCTGAAGTTGGGACCAGTGGGACAAGCCAAAATCATAGTGGTTCCGCCAGGCACCTGTTACCAAGCACACGCAGATGTGGAAGACAGATATCACATCACTCTGCAGGCTGATCACAGTTATCTGATTGATTTGGAGTCTGATGAAATGTATCCCACTCTCCAAGATGATTGGTGCTATCTCATGAACACACAACGACTGCACACAGCGGCAAACTTTGGTTATCAAGACAGATGTCAATTGGTGATACGCAGACTGTTGACACATCATACGTTGACGGATCCTCAACACATACACATCCGACCCCAGCAGTTGGACCAACCTTTCAATCAAAGAGCATGGTTTGACAGACACATATTGGTATGGTTGAACGGAGCCAACAAACGTGGCATCATGGACAATTTCAATCCCATGGGAGAAGAAGTGGAGATAGAATTTGATTTGGCTGGTGCACACATGGAAGAACTTCAAGCACAATTGGCACTGTGTCCATTTGATATCGACTGCAAAACTGATCCCCTAATTGCGTAAGTACCCTGATAATTTTTTTTTTGACAGTGATTTTTTGGTACCCTTAACCGGTTGACAACTGCCAATTAATCTGCTACACTATGGATAGTATTGACCACATCAGACACGGTCAATGCCTTCCTTAGGCAACTCGAGTTGAGTTCTGCGGCAGTCATGCAACACTGTCGCAGAACACACGCAAAAAGTGTATAGACACTGTCACAGAATCATGCTATAATCCACACAACATTAATTAACCTATAGGAGTAATAATGTTTAAAAACGTAGACAAATCAATGCTGATGAAATTAGTGGCACTGCACGTTATCGTGATCACAGTTTCAAATGCGTTAGTGGCAATACCTGTAGAAATACTGGGTGTTAAATTGACGTGGGCGGCATTCACTTTCCCATTAGTTGTGATAGCAACAGACTTGACTGTTAGACTGTTGGGCAAAACAATAGCAAGACAAACCATCGCGGCGGCTTATCCTTTGGCAATCATTGGATCCATAGCAGTTGTGTTGGCAGAAGGAGCACCGGGATCGGTCGCAGTAAGAATTGGTTTCGCAAGTGCCACTGCTTATGCAATTGGTACCATGCTGGACGTGTATGTGTTTCAATACATCAGAGAAGGGTTTAAGAACAATTGGTGGTTAGCACCAGCGGTATCAACTATCGCGGCAAACATCATTGACACTTACACTTTCTTTGCAGTGGCTTTCAACAACAGTGCCGACGAATACATGGCGGCTAACTGGATGGAGATTGCAGGATCACAAACGGTGATCAAAATTGCAGTAGGACTAATAGTATTTTTACCAGCATATGGTATCTTACTGAACAGACTACAGAAGACATACAAACTGAAATAGTATGATAAACACCTTATACACAGCGGCTGGTGTAATAGCAGTCATTGTTGTGTTAGCAAGTTTATTGCTACTTTAGGAAAATTCCTTGCGTTGGAAACAACGCAGGGTTTTTAATCTATTATGTTGTCCATTAGACTTGGGTTAATCCATACTTTGCGGCAAATGAGTTGTGTAGTGTGGCAAATTCAGTTGCCGTCAATGCTCTTCTAAATATCAATACTACACCCATAGCACCCGTTGATACTCCGTCGCTCGGCCAATTTGATTTACCTATGAAGTTTGAGTTTCTGCTTACGTTGGTAGGTACTTCTGCGTAGTTGGCTTGCGTGCCTGCTAGAGTACCATTTGTATACAATCTACCATCTGTTCCGTTTAGGGCAACACCATAACTTGCAAATGTTGAGTTTTGAATAGCGTTAGCAACTTCAACAAATGTTCCACCTGTGCCGCCGTTGTAGAGTTGATAGAAGAATGTATCCGTAGTGCCTTTGCGTCCAACAATAATATTGTCATCCGCTTGTCCTTGCCCTAGATCAATAATACGTTCATAGTTTGATGCTGTACCAAAGTTCCATATAGCAAACAATCCAAAGCCATTGGCAAAGTCGTTTGCAAATCCTGTTGGCAATGTAGCATGGTCGCCACCTGCTAGTGTAAAGTGTGCATTGGCTCCTGCAACGAATGGTGGTGCTCCTACCAGTGTAGCATTTAAACTATTACCTGATATATCATTCCACGCTGTGCCTGTGCCTGAATAACTTGATGTTGATCCAGCATCAACATACACAAAGGCATCATCTAA
>Ga0209631_10001977_pt1 | contig 25135 bp, 8 predicted proteins | sample COG_08_FD_184752 | JGI IMG/M metagenome (GOLD analysis project Ga0209631, IMG submission 184752) | Pelagic Microbial community sample from North Sea - COGITO 998_met_08 (SPAdes) (version 2) | ecosystem: Environmental > Aquatic > Marine > Neritic zone/Coastal water | place: Helgoland, sampling... | reverse complement strand
TGTACTCGCCCGCGACGTTCGTTTGAAACTCGAGTGAAACCCGGCCTTGGCTCGTCAGCGCCAGCGACGGAGTCGTGACGTTCGCGCTGGGAAACACAGAGGCGCGGAAGTAGTCCGCGGAGGTAGGAGCCTTCGGCGCGCCGTTCGTATCCCTCGCCTCCAGCAATATGCGACTCGTGCCGCCCGCGCGGAAACCGAGGTCGTTGGCGGCATCAGTCACCAGCGGCTCGAGGTACCTGTTCAGCGCTATGGACTTGAACGCGCTGGGCGTCGCCGCCGCGGACACCAACACCGTGTGCCCCGCCGGGTCCGCCGGAACCCCGTTCGCCGTGACCACAACCTTGACGTAATACGCCTGCGTGTGACTGGGCGGGGTGTAGTATATCGAGTACACGCCATCGCCGTAGTACACGGTGGATTGCGTCGATGTTTCTACTCCAGACGGAACGGACCCGCCGACTGTGGAGAAGACGCACTTGTACTCGATGTCCCCGGCGGGCTTGACGGTGTACGGGTTACCGTTGGCGTCCGCGGCGCGGATGTTCACCACGTTAGCCTGGCCCATCGCCGCGACGCCCACGCCGCCGCCGTACACTTTAGTCTTTGACGCGACGGGGTCGCCGGGATTCACCGTCGCTTCCCACGGCGAGCCCGTCACCTTGTTCACGAGCGGCTCGCCCGTGTTCGTGGCGAACGTGATCGCCAGCGACCCCGCGTGCGTGGACGTGAAGTTCACGTAGAACATGCCCTTCTTCATCGTGTCATCGCCCGTCGACGACTCTGGGTAATACGTCTCCACGTGCGACACCGCGTGTTCAGAGTCGTACCCGTCGGTGAGCACCAGCGATAGGGTCCCGTCCGATAGGTCCGTCGACGTATACCGCTTGTTCCCGCCGGCGTCGAAGAAGACGATCGTAAACTGCGAGTAGACCGTGCCGGCCGTGTACGGGCCTGGCGCGTACGTCCCGACGCCGTTTACCTGCGTCTTGGTCAAGTCCAGTTCGCCCGCGACGATTTTGAAATTATGATCATCTCTCTGAAAAGCGCCGCCCACGCTTCCGACGAACTTGACGTCAATCGCCCACGCTCCAACGTTCGCCAAGTTGAACTCGGCGACGTACGTGCCGTCGTTGGCGTCCGTCACGGGGGTCAGCGCGACGGACTCGTTGAAGCTCGAAACAGTCACGGCGTCGGCTTGGATCGTGGCGTTGAGCCCGCCGGCGATGAGCTGGTTCCCGAACGCATCCCTGGAGACGACCGCGACGACGTGCGCGACGCCCGCGGTGGCGTCAGGGAACGAGTCCGAGGTGGCCTCGCAGTCCGCGGGGGACACCGGCCCGGGTGCGATGGACGTCGCCACGAGCGACACCAGCGTATCGCCAAGGGTGACGCGAATGGCCATCGAGCCCGAGACTGTCGTGTTCAGAGTCGCGAGATACCGCCCGGGGTTATCCGTTCCAACCTCGTTTGCGACCCGCCACTTGGCGTAATTCCCCGCGCCCACCGCGGAGTAGTAGAACGTATCGCCGTCGATCGGTCGGGTATCCGCCGGTCGCGTGTTGACGTTGCCGTGTGCGTCCCTCGCCACGACGTGAAACTTCGCCTCGACGCCGACGACGGCGACGTCGGACTCCAACGGGCACACGGATTCCTCGCCGTCGATGCACTCGAGCGTGCTCCGCGCCGCGCTGATCATCCCCGGGACGACCGTGAACAGATACGGCGAGCCGAGGATCGCGACGCCGCCGCGCGTGATGAACGCGAGATACGTGCCGGAGACGGTGGGGGTGAACGTGGACAGGTAGGTACCGTCGCCGCGATCGAGAAGCTCGGGCGGCGCGACGTACACGGATTTAGTGTCATCGACAGTCCACTGCGTGGCGTCGTCGTCGACCCCGGATCCCGTCTTGATCGCGGGCCTGGCGAGGAGGTCGAAGACGCTGCCTCCGGAGGACAAGCCGTTTCCGAAAACGTCTCGCGCGTGAACCGTCACCGAAGTCGCCCGCCCGGCGACGGCGGGCACCGCGCCGGCGCCGAGGATGGAGCCGGCGGCGGTGCACGCGGCGGTGGTGGCGTCGCCGACGGTGACGTCCGTGCCGAGGTAGTCCGTCGCCATCGTGATCACCTGCCCGTAGAGCAAGACGACGAGCGACGAACGGCCGGACTCGGTCGCGTTGTAACTCCCGATGTAAACGTCATGCTCGTAGTCGTACTCGATCGTCGCTTGCACCGTACTCGTCTCTTCCAAACGATGCACTCCGTGCCAGGCGATGAACTCCGCCTCGCTGACGTCACCGCCGTCGTCGGTGTCCATCTGGGGAAAGAGCACCTTCCTGATGGTTTCGGTATCGACCGTTCGGGTTTCGGTGTCCCCGGCGTTCTCGCCTTCGACGGTGGCGCCGACCATGTTCCAGCCCGCGGGTCCGTTTGAATCTTCGCGCGTCTTAGCGTCGTCGAACTCAAACACGCGCACGTGCCCCGCGTCTTTGTTCAAGTGAGCGCCGATCGCCACGCGCGTGCCGTCCGGGGACATCGATACCGCCCAGCCGGACTGGTCCCCGGCGGGATCGCTGCCGAGGTTAGGATTCAGCGTTCCCACCTCGGTCCAGTTCCCGTCGTTCTCGTCGTACAGGGTCGCGGTACCGGCGAAAATGGCGTTGTTCCTGTTCGCGCCGATCACCAGGCGCGTGCCGTCCGAGGACATCGATGTCGGCTGCCCGGAATCGTCGTTCGAACCCGCGACGTAGACATCCGCGCCCACCCGAATCCAAGCGCCGGTTTCATCGTTTCCTGTTAGATTGAATACAGTTTCGTTGTATTCGGACACGCGCACGTTGATGTAGTCGGTGCTGCTGTCGTTCCAGTACGTCAGGTACGCGGTGCTCGCCACGCGCTTGCCGTCCTGTGAGATGGATACGTACTGCCCGGACATGTACCATTCCCCGGGGGGCTCGCTGTCGATGTCGTCGCCCACCTGAGACCACGTCCCGTTGCTCTCGTTGTAGACTCGCACGTAGCCGCCGTCGACGATGGCCACGTGCGTGCCGTCCGAGGACATCGACACGTCCCACAAGGACCAATCCCCGGCGGCTTTACCGTCGATGTCGGCACCCACCTGGGACCACGTCCCGTTGTTGTCGGAATACACGCGCACGTAGCCGGCGTCGCTGACGGCCACGCGAGCGCCGTCCGAGGACATCGACACGTCCCATCCGGACCAGTCCCCCGCGGCATCGCCGTCGATGTCGGCACCCACCTGGGACCACGTCACGTTGTAGGAGTACACGCGCACGTGGCCGGCATCGGCGCCGGCGCCGTCGTTGTAGCGAGCGCCGATCGCCACGCGGGCGCCGTCCGCAGACATCGACACCGACCGCCCGAATTGGTCCCCAGCGGACTCACCGTCGATGTCGCCGCCCAGCTGGGACCACGTCCCGCCGCTCTCGGAGTACACGCGGACGTGGCCAGCGTCGGTACCGCCGCCGTCGTTCAAGTAAGCGCCGATCGCCATGCGCGTGCCGTCGGAGGACATCGATAACGAGTGCCCGGCGATTGAGACCAAATTGCGTAATTCGTCCAGGGGCAAGCCGGAGAGCATGTTGATCCCGTTCGCCAGCTCGTCCGCGTTCAGCTTCCCGCTGTTGTCCTTGTCGAGCTCGTCGAAGATGGCGCGAAGCCGCTCCTCGTTCTGAGGCCGGGAGGTATCGCCGTACTCCTTCCCGAAAGGAACCAACCTCGCCTCGACGATTGTGGGTTTGGTGCTGATTCCGGGAAGCGGGTGATTCGGGTAGATGCCCAGGTCCGACGGCGCGATGTACTCGCCACGGCCCGCGGCGTTACCCCGCCGATCGAACAACTCCACGCGGAACCACGAGAGCACGCCCGTCATAGCCTTGGCCACGCCATCGCCGGAGACCACGGACGTGTCCACGCTGGCGGTGGACGCGGCGATGTCCATCGTCTGCGGTTCTCCCACCGCGGTGTACGCCCCGTCCTGCGCGTCGAAGTGCACGGTGAACGTGTACTTGCCAGCCTCCGTGGGGGTGTACTCGCCGTGGAAGTAGTACGTCGTGGGGCCCGGTCGGGACGAATCGGGTCGCCGGGTCAACGTGAACGCATCGGTTCCCACCGCGTTGATATCCACGGAAACGCCCAGTGCGTCGCGGGGGAAGACGTGGTAGTCTATTTTGTTACCGTAGGCGTCCTCGGGGGTGATTGACACCTCGATCTTATCCCCGACGTAGCCGTTACCTACGCGCGCGTGACCGAGCCACTCCACGGTCGCGGTCGCGGTCGGTCCCGAGTACACGACGACGTCCACGAGGCCCGCGTCGACGAACCCGGATGCGGACACGACGGGACCGATGCCCCTCGGGACGCCGGCGCGAAAGTTGGGGTTCTCCGCCTCCGGGCCGATCAGCGTCTGGAACAGCCGCGTGCCAGCCTTGGTCTGCGTCAGGGACACGACGTACGTGCCGTTGCAGTTGTCGAGGATCGAAGCGTCGCCCGCGGGTCCCGTCCCGAGAACTTCGTTGTCAAGTTTCACCTGAACGAACCCTCGAGCGGCGGACCCCACGACGCACGGGTCCGCGCCGCTCCATTCGTAATCCGCGGATGCCGGAAACCCCGCACCCGAGTCGGTCACCAACTCGACCAGGTACCGCGTCTTCTGCCCGGCGTACGAGCCAGTCAGCGCCGGCCCCACCGCGCGCGACAGCAGCGGGTTGATGTTCATGTAGAGCGGGTTGGCGAGGATGTTAACCGTCTTGGGCGAACCCGGGATGTCGACGCCGTCGAGCTTGACACTCACGGCGACGTCTCCAGGTAACTTTCCGGTCCAACTGGCGACCAAGTTATTCATCCCGTCCGTCGCCGGCTGCGTCGTCACCTCGGCTCTGTGCGCTGGGGAGACGGAGATTGCGTACCTCGCCGCGTCGCCCGGCTCGAGCGCCGCTGGGTTCCCTCGGCTGTCCCTCGGCGTGATGATCACTGGAAGTTCCACCCTCGCCGCGGCGCCGTCCTCGGTGCCAAAGCCCGACATGGACCCGCTCGACATCAAACCACGCACTGCCGGCGCCGGGTGGGGCGAGTCGGTCACCACGTAGTTTTCGCTGTACCAGAGCGTCCGGCCGTCCAGCGGATCCTTCGCCTCGACGACTCGCTCCACGTCCACCGTCGCCAGCACGAACCCAATCTTACCGACGGTGTAGTTGACGAGGTACGTGCCGTTGGTGTGGTTGTTGGTGGCGTTGAGGATCGTGTTGGAGCCGGCTAGGGTTCCGTGCTGCGACATATCCGGGGCGTCGGGATCGAACAAAACGGTCACCTCCTCGGCGGGCACGATGTTTGACGTCCCGTCGAAAATCTCACCCACGCGCACGTCGAGCTCGACCCCAATCTCGAACCCTTTGCAGTTCGCAATCTCGGAGTAGTGCTGGTAATACGCCGCGCAGTTCCGTTGCACCGGGACGATCAAAGAGCCGTCGTGCACGACGTTGTTGTGGAACCTATCCCTGACCTGAACCCTGAAGTAGTTGGGCTGGGAGACGATGGACGGCTCGGTGATGCCCGGGCCCCACACCGCGAAGTGCGGCGGGGACAGCGCCGCCGGCTCGACGACGACGGGAAGCGCCACCGCATCGTCCCCGACGACCGTGCCGTCCACCGTGACCCACAGCGTGTACGGACCAGCCTTTGTCGGAGTAAACGAAAGCCGGTACAACCCGTCGAGCATGTTCGTCACACGGACCACAACCTCCTCCCCGCGGTTCTGGTCGATGTGGCCGTCCGTGCCGTTCAGCCGAGCCGTGACGGTCACCTGCGGCGCCGCGTACCCGTCGTACCCGGCGTCGTTGCTGAACGCATCGCGCGTGTGCACCACGAGCCGTTGAGGCTCACCCGCGACGAACGTGTTGTCCCGCATGGAGCGGGTTGGATCGTACCCCATGACGCCGCTGTTGGTGTGGTACACGAGCGTCTTCGTCGCCACCGCGCGGGCCGGTGAGATGACAAGCGTGAACGGCGAGCCGGCGATGTGCGTCCCGCCGAGTCGCACGCTGAGTGTATACGGAGACACGACCCCGTCAACGTCGTACTGGATCCGGTCAGCTCGCCACTTCACTTCGTACCCGCCTTCGTTAACCACCTTCACCGCGGTGGAAACCCCGCACTCGGTGGCGCCGTCGGTACCGAGGGACCCGAAGCTGTTTCCACACGGCGTGATGGCGACGTCGAACGTATCGTCCACGAGGTTGACGTCCTGCGCCACGCCGTGGACGTTGAGAGGTTTGATCGTGAAAGAGTTGGTTTCACCCGCGACGCCGCAGATGACGTCTGCGAACCCGCACTTGACGTAGCTGTCAACCTGCGCCTGTTCCACGTACGTCGCGCTCGCGTCCGTGACCGCGGATGTCACGGTGAGGTTGAACGGGGAGTTCTTGACGTGCGACGTGCCGATCTTAACCTCCAAAGTCTGGTTCGTACCCGTCACCGGCGGCTCAAACTCGAGGGCGTACGTGCCGTCGGCGTTGTCTGTCACCGCCGCGTGCACCGTGACCGTGTCCAGCACGAGCTGCGCGGACACGACGTCCCCGCCCACGGTTCGCGCGCTCCCAAACTCGTCGCGCGCGGTGAGCGTGAACGTCGTGAGTTCCCCGGCGACGGCGGCTAAATCTTTCGATAAATCCGCGAGGGTGGACGTGGACGCGACGGGCGGGCCGGGTGCGAACGAAACCTTGGTGTACGGCGAGTCACTCGCGTTCGTACCTCCGATCGCCGCGTCCCCCGCGCCAGCCGTGCCGCTGAGATTGACGGCGAGGGTATACTCGCCGGCGGTGAACGATCGAAGCGTTACGTTGAAAACGCCGTTGGATACGTAGTCGCACTCGGCGGTGGCGTTCGCGTCGGTGACGGAGTCGTCCTCGTTCGTCAACGCCACGGCGCAGTCGCCGTCGACCAAGCCGCTCGTTATCGGGTTACCGTGCGCGTCCCTGGCGACGACCCGCGCGTAGTGTTTGACGCCGGAGAGGCCGCCGAAGAGAGCGGAGCCGTCGACGGTTGACGCGCCCGCGTTCATCGCCCCTTCCGATACCACCGTGGACGCCAGTGGGGACGTCCCGATTTGGACGTTCCCGAGGGACACGTCGAACGCGTAGGTTCCCACTTTGGTCGGGGTGAAGGTAAAATCGTAGTATCCGCCCGTTTTGTTCTGGGTGATCGTCACCGGGACTTCGTCGACTGAGACAACTCCGTCGATTGAAAGCGAGGGGACGAATACGTCCAACCCGTCGCCGTCGTCGTCGTAACACTTCGCGTTATCGTTGCCGTCCCTCGCCAAGACACGCACGGTGAGCGCGGTGCCCGCGGTGGATGTGGCGGGCAGCGTGTTGGACGTATCCACGATCGATTTTGTAACGTCGGTGGATCCGGGATGAACTGTTACCGACGCGGGCCAAGTTCCGCCGATGGCGGTCGATCCGCCATCCTTGACGTCCAGCGCGTGCGTCACCGCGGCTGTTGGGGTGTACGTCACGGTGTACGTCCCGTCGCCGTTGTCCAGCACGGTATCCGTGTCGTCCGCGTTCGCATCGCCGGCGTTCTTCTCGGTCAGCGTCTTGGTCTGTTGACTCCCGCCGGATGGGGTCCAAGCGAGCGTGACGGTGAAGTCGCGGCCGCCGGTGCCCAGACCGATGCCGTCGGCGTCGGTCGCCTCGATCGTGAACGTCGCACGCTCGCCCGCGACCGCGCGGGTCAGGCCGTGGCCCACAGCCTCGAACTTCGCGGGCGTCGCGGACCCGAGAGACGCAACCGCTTTCACGCCCCCGTATGGACTCTGACCCACCGCGCCGCCCTTGAGGATAACGTTGAGCTCGTACGACGTGCCCGCGACCGACGGCGTCCACGCCGCGCTGTACGTCCCGTCGTCGTTGTCGGTGATCGTCACCGTAGGGGACGCGAGCGCGCCGTTCGCGTCGACGACGTACGCCCGGAACGGGTCGCCGCCGGTGGTTTTATCGTTGCCGTTTGCATCCCTCGCGTGAATCGTAACCTTACCGGCGCCGTTGACCACCGCGCCGTGAACCCCCGAGCCCGTCACGGTACTCATACCCGCGTGCGCGGTTCCCGGAGTCACCACGCCGGCGAACGGGGAATCGCGAACTGAATCCCCAGTGCCGAGTTTGACCCGAACGCTGGACGGTCCGGAAACTAACGGGGTGTAAGCCACGTCGTACCTGTTCATGTTCGAGTTCCAGGTCACGGCGGGCGCGGGCGTGACCAAACTCACCGTATCGCACGCGCCGTCGCCCCCACGCGCCGTCACCGCCACCTCCACGGTCGGCGTCGACGCCGCCGCGGACGTTAGAACGTTACCGTAGCGATCAGACGCGACGATTGAAAATCGAGCTTCGGTTCCCGCCGACGCCGTCTGCAAACCCACCCCAGTCGCGGTCGTCGTGCGAGCGTCCGGATCGTTCGCGACGATCGTGAACGTCTTCGCGGCGTCTGATCCGCCGATGCGACGTCCCGCGACGTACACCGCCACCGTGTACGTCTCCGCGATCGGGATGTTAAACTTGACGACGTGTTTTTTGGCGACCGAATCCCAGGAAATTCGAACCGCGCCCCCCGTGCCCGACGCGGACGAGTCGTCGGTGCTCGCAAACTTGCGATTGGACTCGAGCGACGGACGCATGACCACCACGAGGTCGTCGGTACGATCCACCTCGACGGTGTTACCGTTCGAGTCCTTGAGGGTGACGTCGACGGTGGCGTCCGCGCCCGCCGACACCGACGAGCCGGGGACGGTCACCGCGGTTGAATCCAGATGCGGCGCACCCGCGACGATCGTCACGTTGAACGCGCCGTTCGCACCCACGACGTGAAACGCGTTACCATCCGGGTCCGTCTGCGTCACGCCCACAGTGTACACGCCGGAAGTCGCCAGTTGGTACTCGTACGTGTGCGTGCCGTCGTTGGCGGTGGAGTCGTAAGTCATCGCGTCCATGCTCTTCACCGCGGAGTTATCCGAGATTCGCGTGACGTTCACGGCGTACGCGCTCGAGTCCTTGGTGATGACGTTGCCGTGCGCGTCGAGCGGGACGACGACGAGGTTCACCTTCGTGTTCGCGACGATCGTGGCGTCCTTCACGGCGCCGCTTCCGATCAATAGAGACGTCGACGCGGACGCAGCGCCGACGGTGACGTTCGCGTCCTGGATGCACGAAGCCGCCGGTGTGAGTAAAGCCGCGGGGTATCCGCCGCAGGACGTGGAGTTGCACGTGCTGTTGGAGACGCACAGCTGTGTACCGTCGATCTGCGCGGACACCGCGTACGTCGTCGCGCGGGTCAAGACGGCGCGCGCTTTGTATCCAAACAGGCGCGTCGTCGTACCCGGTACTGTCTTAAATGGGTGCCCGGACTGGTTGTACCCTGGGTCGGCGACGGTTCCCTCGAAGTTCCGCTCGACGCTCGCGATGACAAAGTCGTCGCCGCCGCCGCCGTTACCGTTGGTGTCCTGGAACTTCACCAGCAGCTCACGGTTCTGCGTGTCGATCGTCGCGACGTTGCCGAACCTGTCGCGGAGGTCGATGTCCATCGAAACCTCCGTCCCCGCCGCGTACTCGTTAGTCGCGCCCTCTACAAAACTCGACAGCTGATCGGACGAGTCGCTCGGCCGCACGCCGTTGTACACGATCGTCGTCAAGCCTTTCGTGGACGCGTAGTTCACCGGCGGCCCGCCCTTGACGTGGATCGTGTACGGGCTATCACCCAGGTGCGCCGCGCCGAGCTTGACGTGGATCTCGTACTGGCCCGCCACGGTTTTCGCGAATTTAAAATATCGCTCACCCGCGGCGTCGTCTCGGGAGATGACCAGCGGCGTGGGCACCGGCTCCCGGTACAGGTCGTGCTGGTCGCGGTACCCCATCGTCGCCATCCAATCCGTGCGGTTCAACCCGCCGCTCGCTGCGCCGACGCCAAAGTACTGAATAGTAGCCGTGATCTGAGCCTCATCGTCAAACACGTGCTCCAACCCGTCACCAGCGCGAACCGTAAAGTCGACAATCTCCTCCACCACGGCGCTTCCCTTGCTCGCATCGTTCACGTGAAGCACCGGGGAGGTGACGATGTAATCCACCGGTAGGGCTTTCCTGGGCTCGACCCTGAACCGTTGTTCGACGGTGTGCGGAACGCCCCAGAAGGAAACCGAGAAGAAAAATAAGCCGCTCTTCCCCGGTGAAAACGCGACGGTGTAGTTGCCGTTACCGAGGTCCTCCGCGGTGCCGTACGTCTCCATGCCGTAGTTGGTAATGAGGTTCAGGTGGTAATCGTACGACTCCCAGTAGTGCTGAATCTTAACCTCGATCCCTTTCGCTTCGCCGCCGTTTGTATTGTTCAGCCCGGCGCCGTCCTTGCCTTGTACCAGCAGCGTCGTCGTCTGTTGAATCTGCACGACGCTCGGCACCGGGTCCACGACGGACATCGCACCCAAACACATCGTGTCGACGCCCTGTGTTAACAACGGGTTGCCGTCGCGGCCCGGGCACGTGTACTCTTCGTCGTTTTTGGTGACTAACAGCCAATACGTCGCGCGGCGATCGTTCCCTCCGTCGCCGGATGTCACCTCGATCTCCACCAGCGTCGGGTGTTGTCCGTCCATGAGAAGCTTAACGCCGCTCGCGTTGCGCACCGCGCCGCTCGCGTGATCCGTGGCATTCACAGCGTTGACCCACCCGTCAGTCACGTCTGCGTTCAGGTAAGAAATCATCGCGCCGGATGATGCATCAGTAACCCTCGGGTCCCCCGACCTCATGCGAACGCTGGCGTCTGCGTCGTTCACCTCCACGGCGATGTCCAGCGTCGGCGCGTCGTACCGCGTCTCCACCGTGTACCCCGCGGTCACGCCGGTGCCCCACAGCGCGGGATGGCACGTCAGCGTCGTGTTGATGACGTAGTTCGGGACGTGCGTGTCGTTGATGTGCTGCTCGGAAAAAGCGGACGGGTCGGCGCATTGCGTCAGGGACTCGGCGTCCGCCAGGTTCGTGAGGTTGGCGTACGTCGTCCTGTCCAGCTGTGTCGCCCACGTGGTCTTGGCGAACGACGTGGACAGCGCGCTCGGGGAGTAGTCGCCCCATATCGGGTCCACGTCCTTGAAGGCCGTGAAGGCGACGAGCCTGACGCTGCCGTCGACCGCGACAGCCTGCGGCCCGGCGACGTCGTCGTGGCTCGACGCGTGGGCTCCCGGGGGTATCGCGCACGCCAGCGCCATCAACGCGAGCAGCGCCGATCGCGCCAGCTCGGCGACGGACGATGCGCGGGGCCTGGACGCGCCCATCGCGCCAGCCGACCGGGGGCGAGCCCGATTACTCATCCTCCGGCGCCCTTCTCTCATCATCGCCATCGGTGCCCTCTCTTTGGCGAAGCCTCGGGCACCGACGCGTGGGGTGCCCCGAGACGTGCGCCCGCGCGAGTCGAGGCTCCCGGCTACGTCCGTGGAACCTACTCCGCGATTGGCGCGTGAAGAGGAGTCGAGGACGCCCTGCTAGTCAGCGCGCCGCTCTGTGCCGACCGCGTCGCGCGGCGTATCGGAAACGGCACAGATGATTGCGAAGCACAACGGCAAAATCCTCGTAACAACGTGCATTTACGCTATTTGGATCGGAATTAGGATTCTGTGCGGGTGAACACCCATACGTGCGGAGTACGGAGAAATAAGCTTACACCAAATACGGTCCATAGTAAACAAGTCAGACTTTGGGCGCGGCCTTTTTGACCGAGACTATCCTCTTAAAGTTGGCACCGGGTGCATCGTTTGACAGTTTAAACGCGCGCCCCGACGCCCCTCACCCGCCGTCGCTCGTCGTCATGAGCGACGAGCTCGGGTCGTGGGTCGTCGCGCTGTACACCCCACCCGGCAGCCGGCCCGTCCACAAGTTCCGGCTCAAGGCGTGGGCCGGGTTCCTGCGCGAGCGCGGCTGCCTCGTGGTCGTCCCAGCCGAGGATCTCAGACGCAAGGCGACGCACGTGCTGCTGGTGGACCCGCCGCCTTGTGACGATGCGGACGCCGACAATAGGTTCGGCACGTACCTCGGCTCGATGCCCGCGTCGTGCGTCGCGGGCACCAGCGGTGCACCGCCCAAAATCCTGCGGCAGGAGTGGATATACGACAGCATACGCGAGAAGCGTCCGATGCCCACGGACGCGTACGAGGTCACAGCGCGGAACCCGGGTCAGTCGATGACCCGGGCGCCGCTGACCGCCGTCCAGCCGCGCGCGCCCGCACCGGTGACGTGCCACAACCCGCCCCCACCTAAACCATCTCCCGACGTCCAGGAGATCCTACGCGCCATCAACGACGCCAAGAATGACGCGTGCCTCGACGCGTGCCAACCATCAAACAGAGACGAGACATCCGTCGACGTCGGTACCCTCTCCGGATGCCTCGCCGCGGAGTGCGCCGCCGCCGCGCGATCGCTCGATGCCAACCCACCGGCAAGTGACCTACTCACACGAACGGCGTTCCAAGCGTTCATGCGGGAGGGGTACCCCGGGTTCGTGGGAAGGACCAACGTCGTCGAGGATGTCGTGGAAGCCGCGCTCGGGAACGAATGGGACTCGAGGGAAAAAAACGCACTCGCCGCCGAGGACGCCCGATGGCTCCGACGAAGGGCTTCTAGAAGCGACGTGACGCTTCTGGACCTACCGGACGGCGTCCTAGGGGAGGTGATGGAGCGACTGTGCATGCGAGACGCGCTCAACGCGGGAGCCGCGTGCCGTCGTTTATTCCGAGTCGCGTTCGGCGAAGTAAACAAAACGACGAATGAAGATAAATCGTTACATCGCCCGCGGGTGTGTCCCGCCTGGCCGGACCGCACTGGCGGCGTGGGCACGACGCGGTGCGTGAGGGTCATGACCTGGAACCTCAAGAACAACGACCCGAACCCGGCGTGCCGCTTCATGAACCAGCCCGGCGCGGGTGCCGAGGACGGCGGCTGGCACTGGTACTCCCGCCTTCCGATTGTCGCGCGGGTAAGTTCATTTTACAAGCGCTCGTACGGGCAATTAGTATGACTGACGCCGTGTTTTGTTTGTGTACAGGCTATCCAACGCGATAAACCGGGCGTCGTGTGCCTCCAGGAGGACCTCGGGTGCATGGCGGTGGAGCTGATGTGCGCACGGGAGATGCGCGCGGCGGCGTCATCGGGCGACGACCTAGGTACTACACGCGTCGAGTACAAGTGTTACCCTCCGCCGGTTCGAAAAATTGAAGAAGCGTGTATCGCCGCTAAGTCGCGCCGCGTCCTGTTGTCACCGTCCGACACCGACCCGACATGCGATCCCGACGACGTCGACGTTCTCATCGCGGATGCGTTGACCACGCGATCGCGTTGGGAGCAGAATTCGGTGTGGTGGAGGGAGGATACGTACGAGGCGGTGGACGCCGGTCAGTTTGAGTGGCTCGACGGGCGCACTCGGGCTCGGTTCCGAGGGTCGGTGACGCCAGGGACGGTTAATTCGGAAATGTTAGCCGGGAGCTGCATCGCGTTCACGTGGGTGCTGCTGCGGCTCAAGGGTGACGAGCACGGCGGGTTTGGGCGCGTGAACCGCGCGTGGAACGAGCGCGGTGGGAACCGTAAGTTCAGTTCGTTGGATCGGAGAATATGCGTGTGCTCCACGCACCTCGAAGCCGGCCACGACCAAAACAAAGACGTCCCGGCGAAGAGGAACAGCGCCGTCTGCGTGCGCGCCGCCGTGCGCAGGCTCCAGGCGCGGCACGGCCCGACCGTCCCGGTCATCGTCGCGGGAGATTTCAACATGCAGAAGATCCAGCAGCACTACAGGCTGCTCACGGGGGAGGGCGCGGGGATCTCCCGGGGGTTGAAAAACGTCACGAGCGTTTCGCCTTCGCGCGACTTTGCATCGAGGGTACCCGAGGGGAAAGGCGGCGACGGAGGCACGAACGCGTCCACGCCGACGCCGCCTGCAGGTAAGAAACGCACCGACCGCGAGTGGGACCTAGCGGAGACGAACACGGACAGGTCGTGCGAGCTCGTGGACGTCTTCGACATGCTCGACCGCGACAACCCGGATGCAAAGTTCGATCCGAAGTATCTCGGGGTCCGATCGGGCGGGCATAATGGTACCACCTGGCACGGCTGGAAAGGACCGAGGCACGCGGAGATGATCTCGCACACCATCGCGACGCACTGTAAGCACAACGCGCAGCTCGGGTTCTGGGATCCAAGCGAGCGAGCTGATGGAAACGGCGGCGGCGGCGGCGGGAATGGGGGCGGGTACCGGCCTCCGAAGAAGGGTCGGAAGGATGACTTCTCCATGCTCAGCGACTACTCGGGCGTCGGCGGAGGTTTCAGCGGGCAAATCGGCGGGGTCGGTCGCAAAACGCAGAAGATCGGCGCCGTGGGCCACCAGCGTCACATCGACCACGTGTTTGTCGCTAAAGGCGACGGCGTGAGGGACGACGGGCGTATGGACAAACAGTGTCGAGCGCGGTGCGTCCGCGCCTTTGTCCGAACGGACATTTGCTCGGAAAACTTCAGGTTACCCGGCGAGTCCAGGTGCGCGTGCGGCGCTTTCGCCGCATGGTACTCGTCACCGGCCGTACGCACGGGCGGCGGGTCCAGGTGCACGTGCGACGATGTCGACGGGGTGTGGGCGAGCGATCACTTCCCCGTCGTCGCCGATCTTCGGCTCTCATGGGCGGTGGGCGAGGGCGAACCGAGTTCGCGGGAGTTGGACTCGAACGGCCGCCGCCCCAACACGCCATAGGCATCACGCGTCTAATAGCGTAATAGAGCACACGCATATAGTTTATCAACGGCGTTGTTACAGCGTGTTAGTTAGATCACTAACGGTGAAAGAATGGTTAGCTTGGCGTTGTCACCTAGCGGTGGGTATGTTCTTCGGCATGGAGAGGTGCTTCGCCACGTGCTCGGACTGTTGCTTCGCGAGGTATGCGTTGATCTCTTCCGGGGTCATCCCCGCGTACGGGTCTCCGTCCGGCGCGTTCTGCTTGAGCAACGCCTCGATCTCCTGTGGCTCCATCCCCTCGAACGGATCGTCCCCGTCCGCGAACGACTTGCCCTCCAACGCCGCCTGCATCGCGCGTCGGTTCTCGCGCAGATCCGCCTCCAGTTCCTCCTTGGTCTTTATGCTCTGATAGTGCAACCGTGCCCTGTTACCCGCGAGGAACAGCACCGCGGCTCCGAACGCCGCCCAATACAGCTTCTGCCAATTCTTCATCGGCCCTTGCTGCCGCCCGTCCGACAGCACCGCGCGCTCCCACGGAAACATCGAGATCGCGATGGGATTGGCGGGTTCCGCCTCCGCCGCGGGGTTCTTGTTGACTGCCGTGGCGGCCGGGTCGGCGGCGCCCTTGCCGGGCTTGGGTGGCGGGCCGCCGGATCCTGAGGCGGAGAAACCCCGGCCGGTGCCGCCGGCGCATCGGCCGGACACCAGCCGCGACAGTCGCCTCGCGGACAGTCGCAGCGCCATCTCACTATGACAGTTGGCAGTTTGTTCCGGCGGTCAAGGTTATAAAAATATCATCGAGGTGACGACGGGCCGGTTGTTCACACTCGGTGGCGCGCTCTCTCTCGGTGGTGTCGGAAAGCGAGATGGCGCCGAAGGTCAACTTCGAGCTGGCCGCCAAGCGATCGACGGACAAGCGTCTCCTCCACTACGATGTCGACGCCAGGTGAGCGTCGCCCCTTGGCATGCCCCGACGTCACGACGCGACGACCGTTCCCCGGGGATAAAAAAGATACTCCCCGGCCCGAACCGTTCCAACGACCACCCCGGTCCTGACCCACCTCTCATCTCATCTCCGAACAAACACCAGGAACGTCGCCATCGCGGGCACGGGCAGGCCGTTCCCGCTGGAAGTCTCCCACGCCGCCATAGGCAAACACTCCGAAGGCCTCGCGCTGTACTTCGAGACCATCAAGTTTTTCTTATTCCTCATGCTGGCGCTCCTGCTCTTCTGCGGGCTCTCGCCGCTGATGCACAGCGCGAACAACAACAACCTGAGCACCGACTACACCGTGAACGTGCAAACGTCTAACGGCAAATACAGGGCGCAGACGTGCACGCGCGAGACCGCCGCGTCCGCCATCGTCGGCACCTCCATCGGCGCGCCGTGCAACGATCCGCTCACCGCGTCATTCTACTCGTGCCCAACCTTGTGCGACGTGCTCGTGGACACTAACGCGGACCCGGCGACCCTCGGGGACCTCTGCGCGCAGCACCTGCCGTGCAAGAACAGCGCGTTGACCGCGGCGGAGAAGGCGAACTGCTGCGAGGAACGGTTGATGCCCGAACTCGAAGCGGGGAACATGCCGGCCGGGAACCTCGCGTGCGGTCTCTTCGTCTCCGTGCTGACGCTCCTGTTCTGGACCGCGTTTTACCACAAGAAACAGCTGGAGAACGCGCAGCGGATCAATCGCAACGCGGTGACCGTGGGGGACTACGCCGTGCTGGTCCAAGGTCTCGGCGAGAACACGCTGACGCGGGCACAGATGGCGGAGTACATGTCGCACTACGGAGAAGTAGCCTCGGTTTCCTTCACAAAAAACGTCGGCTCGTTGCTCAAGGCGGAGAAGGACCTGAGCGAGGCGAAGATGCGATTGGCGGAGCTCAAGGCGTGGAACGAGCACGGCAAGGCGGGCGGCGACGGCGGCGGGCGGCCCGGCGCGTCCTTCCGCGCCATGTTCACGCGTTTCGTCGACTACTCCGACGCGTCCGTCGCCAAAGCCGAAAAGATGTGCGTTAAACTGAAACAAGACGTCGAACGTCTCGCGACGCTCCCGGTGGTCAACAACGGCGAAGCGTTCGTCACCATGAACTACGAAGCGCACGCGAACAACGCGTTCATCGACCACAGACGCGGGTACGGCGAACTGGCGCTCGATTACCTCTGCGGCTGCTGCGGTTTCACGTGGGGAGCGCCGAGGTGAGTTTCTTGTTATTCACGTACTGGCAATTAGACTGACGTCATGTTTTGTGTACTTGTACAGGCTCGGCGGCAAGCGACTCGCGATGGTGGTGCCGCCGGAACCCGACGACGTCAACTGGGAAAACGTCAACATCCGCGGGAAGGATTGGTACGTTCGCAGCGTGCACGCGTGGCTGGGGCTGGGCGCGGGCCTGGGCGTCGGCGCGGCGATTCAGATCGTCTTTGAACAGTTACGCGAAGACGCCCGAGCCGAGGTGATCGACGCGGATATTCGAGCCGCCGCCGTCGGGGAGAGCGTCACGGACGATGGATCGATCGGCGCCCTCACCGCCTTTTCCGGTTTCATGATCGTCGCCATCAACGTCTCACTGCAGTACCTCGCCAAGGTGCTGACGCGGTACCAACGATTCCACACGAGGACCAACTTTGAGGCTTCGCTGACGCTGAAGATTTTCATCGCGCAAGTCGTCAACACGGCGATTGTTCCCATCACATCGTCGCGATGCGATCGCGACGTGGGAACGGAGGGCGAGTGCCTGTGGTACGCGCCCGGTGGCTTGATCGAGTCCGCCTTTTACCTGCAGCTCTTCAACGCCTTTCTCCCAGATTTAATCGCGTATCTGGATTTCGCCGGAAAGTCCCGAGAGGCGATGGCCAAACACGCCAAGACCCAGGACATGGCCGAGCTGGCCATGGAGCCGACCGAGTTCATCCTCGCGGAGAAGTACGCGGCGACGCTCAAGACGGTGTCCCTCGCCGTCATCTACGGCCCGGTGCTTCCAATCTCCTACTTCATCGCGCTGTGCGGTTTGTGCATCACGTACTGTTCGGATAAGTACATTGCGCTGCGAAGGGCGCGAAAGCCGGTGCGAATGAAGACGCAGGGCACGCTGTACGTGGTGATGGGCATGCGCGTGTTGGCGTTCACGCAGCTGATGATCTCGTACGATCTCTGGTTCGGGGAGGAGAAGAAGGCGGCGGACTGGTTCTTCGGCGCTTTGGTTATTTGGATCCTGTGGATCCTGTTCCTGCCCCTCATCAAGGCGTGCATGGGCATCGATCGCGACGAAGCTTTCGAAGACGGCGGCACCGGTGGCATCTCCTACCACACCAACATGGGCAAGGGCGACGGCGCGGCGCCGCCGCTCCCACCCAGGCCCGAGGACGACGGCGAGTCCGAGCTCAGCAAGGCGGACAAGCTCATCAAGTGCCAGCTCCTCAACGTCAAGCCGGAGGATTTCGAGAAGGGACGGCTGGACATGTATCATCCGCCGTTGCCCGCGGACGCGTCGCAGGGCACCGTCGGGAACCTGGTGGCGGAGTACCGACTCTTCGACGCGCCGACCAAGGGCAACCAGGAGTTGATGCGGGGACAGAAACCTCGCACCGGAGGTTTCAACGTCAACCCGCCAGGTCACGCGCCCAGGCCGCAGGCTAACATGTTCTCGTTTTTAAATTTCGGGAACGCCGGCGGCGGCGGAAACGGATGGTTCACGTCCGCGCAACAGGCAGGGCCGCCTCCTCCTCCGCAGTACCAGCACCCGGGCCATCCCACGCCGCAGTACGCTTCCCACGGAGGGGTTCAGATGCAAATGATGCCGCCGCCGGGAGCGCCACCGGGAGCGCACGTGGTTTACATGCAGCCGCCCCCAGGTGCCCCTCAGGGGGTCTACATGCAGCCGCCTCCAGGTGCCCCTCAGGCGGTCTACATGCAGCCGCCGCCAGGTGCGCACTACCCGGCGCCGCCGCCGCCGCCGCCGCCGCAGCAGCCGGCTGGGATGTTTCCCGCCCCGGGGCAGATGCTCATGCAGGCGGCGCAGAGGCGCGCGCCCGCGATGTTCGGCACGGGACAACCCACGATCCAGCAGCACCCGCCGCAGCCGGGGCGGTAGACGAGGGCTTCGTTATCTTATCTTATCATGTTATTACACAGTTATGAAAATCTTGCTAGTAGCTGTGCGCGTAGCTGTGCGGCGGTTTCCTCTTCCGGTGGTGGCGCCAGTTCCTTTGGCGTCAGGAAGAGTTCCCACATGGACATGGGTAGCCACCGCTTCATCTGAAGCGAACTCTGAAAGTGACTCATCGGAAACGGGTCCATGAGCTCCATGGAGAGTCCAATCACGGCGTTGCGAACCAGCCATCGGTGCGGGGGCAGCGCGGTGTACGCCTCAGGGCTCGTGGCATCCTCATTCATGGGATAGGTCGCCCGGTCGACGCCCTCGCCCGTCCCCTGCCTGTGGTAGATGATGAAGAGATTATTGAGAATCCTGGTCACCACGTCCCTCGCGGACGGAACGAGGCTGTGGACACTTCCGTGGTACGGTGTCATCCGAACGTGGTCCACCGCGTCGACACCTTCGAACGGGTCGGATGAGATGAGCACGTCATGGTACTCTTCCAGCCCTTCATCGTCTGAATCGTCGGGAATCGCCGGAATCTTGCCCACTACGCCGCATCGGAAATGCCCCGGCTGGTTTATGAACTCCACCTTCAGCCCCCCGCGCCTCGCGACCGCCGCCATGACGATGGAGAGCGTGATCGGGATACCCACCCTGTTGTGCAGGACGCAGAAGAGGCTGCTGTTCATGGGGTCGTAGTAGCCAACCGCGACGGAGGACTCCGCTCCTTTCAAACCCAAGCCGTGCTCCCTCGGCATCTGGAACTTCGGATGAAGGAGATGCGGGTTAAGCTCGTGCACGTTCGTCGGCATCTCGTCGAAGTCCATGTCCGCGACGTGATTCGCGCCGTCGTTGGGGTACTCGCCGCAGAGAAAATTTGTGAGAATCGTCAGCGCCTCGTGAAGTACGCTCGGGTCCTCTGACTTTGGGTCCACGTTTTTTTCTTCGAGCCTTCGCTTGAACTCTGCGCCCATCCTGTCGAGCGCTTCGACGACGCTCTCCTCCGGGAACAGCGGGCGGTCGGAGGGATGCGCCTTGAGGCTCGAGCCGAACGATCGGAAGTCCCGGCGAAGCACCCAAAGCCACTTCTCCTCCGCATGCATCTCACTCGGATCCGCGACGATGTCCGTGAACCCATAGTAGTTCATTAACCCATCATCGACAGGGTCGCCCCAGTTGCGTTCAGAGCTGCACAAGTACGGATCGATGATGCCCGAAATCGCGGCGGCGCATCGCTCCACCAGCTCCACGCATCGCTCGTGCCCGGGGATGTCGAAATCCGGATCATCCAGCGCCTCTTTTATCGTCGCGAACGCGCGACGCTCGCCCTGCATCACGGCAAGGTCCGCCAGCCATTGCATTTTCAAGATCTCTCTGACGTGCACTTGCGGCATTCTCTCCAACCTGGCCATGATGTCTCGGTAGTAGTCCGCGAGGTCGGCATGATCGTGCCGCGCGAGCTCCGATTTGGTGTCCACGACCGTGCGCGTCTTGACCCACTCGCGAAGGCGGAGAGGGACCTTGACTGGGCCCTCGCCGTCCTCGCCCGTAGAGGCGAGGACGTCTGCGTGGCACGCGCTCAGGAACTCCCTGCTATCCCTCCGGCGTATCCATCGCGACGCGACGACATCGCATACACGCCGACCGTCGGATCGCGGGAACTTCATCTTCTCGTCGCGGCTCATCCCGCATTCCGCGCCGATGTCCCACCAACGCTCGTCCATGTTCCCCTCGCAGATCAGGCGTCTCCACGTCTTGCACGTTCGAAGGCAGGCGCCGAGATCATCCGGACGCAACATCTGGAACACGCAGACGAGAGTGTCATCGGTGAGGTCGGCGAACGACGGAGCGTCGTCGGTCGCGGATCGGGACCGCGTGGCGACCATGGCGCGTGTCGGAAGTGTCGTTCAAGGTCGAGGTAACATTCCGATATTTTGCTGCTCGTTGGCTCGATCAGCTCGCTCGCTGTGGAAAATCCCGACCCGAGGGAGCCGGAAAGAAGGCCGGGGCACGACCCGCGACGCATTCCCGGACGCGACGAAGGGTGCGCGCGCGCATCGACACCCGCGTCGACCGCACACGCCGCGCTCGACCGGTCGAGAACGCCGCCGAGGCACAGCGCGAGGGGCGTCGGTCGGAGGCTCGCGGGTCTAAATTTAGGAGCAGAGAGCAGAAGGAGTCAGCTGTGGTGAGATGAGCGAGCCCGCGTCGGGTCGCGCGTCGCCCACCCTGGGCGACCGGCTCACCGATGACTTCAACAAGGTGCGCATCTGCTCGAGACTACGGGCACGTCATCGAACCCACACACGGCGCGCGCCATCCGGCCTGAACGTCCGCGCGTCCACGCCCCGAGCCCCCTCCCATCGGAAGGACCCGTTTGGCTCTCCCGTTCATGCATCTCCCTTTTTGGGCACCGGCGCCGCGTCCGTCCGTCCCGTCCCCACGTCCTGACCGAACGCCACGCCACACATCCCCCGAACCCCACACGCAGATCATCGCGGAGCTGGAGAACGACCCGGCGATGGGTAAGTTCAAGGAGGAGTACGAGAAGGTCTTCGGCGCGCTGGTCAACTCCAACGACAGCGAGAAGAAGCTCATCCAGAAGTGCCGCGACCTCAACGCCGAGATCGTCGCGAACGCCGCGAAGGTCCAGAGCGCGCTGAAACTCGCGGACGAGGACCAAGGGACGATCGATAAGCTCAAGGGCGAGGTGGAGAAGGCGTGGAAGATGGTCGACGCGTCCAAGGAGAAAGAGACGCGCGCCAAGGAGAACGTCCAGGCGCTCAAGAAGGAAGTCGCCGATCTCGGCAAAGCCGCCGCGCAGGGCGGCGGCGGCGGCGCCAAGCAGCAGGAACAGCTCAAGGACATGATGCGACAGCGCGATGAGCTCGCGGCTGAACGGGACGAGCAGGTGAACCAGATCGTCATGCTGCGCGAGGAGGTCATGGAGGTCACCGAGCGGCTTCGATCGGCGGAGGCTGAGAGCATTCGAGTGGAAAACGAGCTCCAGATTCTCCGCGACGACGCCACCGCCGCGAAAGCCGCGACCGATAAGGAGACCAAGCGCAAGGAGAAGATGGAACGGGACGTCAAGGAGCTCAAGACGTTGCTGGAGGAGAAGACGTACGAGATCAAGCAGAAGGCGCACTCGCTGAAGGAGGGTGACGACGCGGTGAAGCGCCTGGAGAAGCTTCTGAAGGATCAGCAAGGCGCGACGAGCAGGGCGCAGAAGGACTACAACGGTCTCAGCGATAAGCTCACCAAGCTGCAGCGCGACCTCACCGACGCGGTTCAGTCCAACGCCGCGCTGGCGCAGTCCAACGCGAACGCGCAGATGGAGCTCAAGGCGAAGGATGACGAGATCAACCTCGCCAAGCTGGAAGCGGGTCGGATCGACAAGGCGAAGGACGCCGCGCTCGGGAAACTTCGCGCCGCGGAGGCGGCGCGGGAGGATGTCGAGAAGAACCGCGACGACCTGAAGCGAACGATCGCGGACCTCGAACGCGACATCGACGGCATGCGCAAGCAAGGTGAGCTGGAGAAGAAGAAGCAGGAGGAGCTCATGCGCGAACGCGACGTGCTGACCAAGCTCAAATCGCAAGCGGAATCCGCCACGCAGAAACAAGCCGATTTGGTTCGAGTCACCGAGAACAATAAAAAGACGCTCGAGCAGGAGATCGCGGGATACCGCTCCGAGGCTTCGAAACAGTCGAAAGCGATCTTCGCCCTGGAGCAGGAACGTGAGAAGTTCGCGAACGAGGCGAGCGCCACGACGGCTAAATTCCTGGAAGCGCTGGAGGAGGTTAAGATGCGCGAGATGGCGATTACCGATTTACAAAAGAGCATCGCCGACGGCAACGCGAAGCTCAAGGCGCAGCAGTCGATGTACGAGGCGGTGCGCACCGACCGCAACATGTACAGCAAGAACCTGCTGGAGGCCCAGGATGAGATTGCCGAGATGAAGCGCAAGTTTAAGATTATGAACCACCAGATTGAGCAGCTCAAGGAGGAGATCGGGACCAAGGACTTGGCGCTCGTCAAGGAACACTTCGATCACATGAAGGTTGAGAAGGAAAAAGAAAGCCTCCGGTTCGAGCTCAACAAAGCCGCGATGAACATCAAGGAGACCGAGTCCGCGATCGAATCCCAGAAGCTGGAGCTCCAACGACTGAACCAGATCATCAACGAGAGCGACGCGTCTATGAACAAACAGTCCAAAGAACTCGCCGGCGTCGTCAACGATCGCGACGTCCTCGGCACCCAACTCGTTCGACGCAACGACGAACTATCGCTCCTGTACGAGAAGATCAAGATCCAAAGCTCCATCCTCGCCAAGGGCCAGATCCAGTACCAAGACAGGCTCAACGAACTGAGGGTGTTGAAGATCAAGCTCGGGGATTTGAAACGCGAGTTGGGTGTGTTGAAGCATTCGGTTGGATCCATCGACGCGTTGAAACGCGAAGTGCACAGACTCGGCAAGGAGTGCCTACACGAGCGCACGAAGACCAAGGCGCTGACTGAGGAGCTGGAGAACCCGCTGAACGTGCACAGGTGGCGGAAACTGGAAGGTGCCGACCCCACGGCGTACGAGATGATCCAGAAGATCCAGGCGCTTCAGAAGCGTCTCATCGCCAAGACGGAGGAAGTCGTGGAGAAGGACCTGCTGGTGCGCGAGAAGGAGAAGCTGTACAAGGAGCTCAAGGCGATCCTGTCGCGGCAACCCGGGCCGGAGGTGGCGGAGCAGGTGAGCGTGTACCAGCGTCAGCTGCGGGAGAAGACGCGGCAGATGAAGGCGATGGCGAGCGAGCTGAACATGTACCAGGCTCAGACGAGTGAGTACAAGTACGAAGTCGATAAACTGACGCGCGACCTCGGCGACGTCAAGAAGCGGTACTTTGACCACAAGCGGCGGCAGGAGGCTGACCGGGGCGCGGACAGGGAGAACATGGGGGGCAAGAGGCAGACCGCGCAGGCGCGCGCGAGCAGCGGCCCGCGCTTCACCGGCGGCGGCTTCGGCCTCAACTGATGTTAAGTGCGCACGCGACGCGGCTTTCACGAAGTCGTCGGAGATATAAATTTAATCTGTGATACAAAACGACTACACCTCGAACGATAAAGCTGGTACACGACCCCGCCCTATGCGGCGGGGTCCACATAACGTCGCCCACAACCCCCCTACGCCTTGCCACTCACGGCGCTCTCCATGGCCTGCGTCACCTCGATGCCGATCTGCGCCGACGCCTTCTCGTAGTCATCCTTGGCGTTGACGAGCTTGGCTTGGTAATCCGCCAGAGCCTTCTTGACCGCCTCGCCGTCGAGCTGCTCGAGCGGGATGGCCTCCACGGCCATGACGTCGGTGACGGAGTTGGCGTGGACGAACGCGAACCCGCTGCTGACGAAGTACTGTTGATTGAGTTTGGGAGGAAAGGGGCAAGGCGGTGAGTCACCGGTGGTTGGGTGGAAATAACAATCTGACCGTGGCGCCATACGGAGCTTAGGGTTTGTTTTTGGGCGGATGATGGGTGACGCGCGGAGACGCGCAATCGCGACGCGACGCGACGCGTGGACCGTCTCACACTTTGCGGGATGAAATAAAAGACGAGTCGACGTACCTTCTTGGTCTCCTTATCGTCCATGTTGACGGCGACGACGCCCGGCCTGAGCTGCGCGACGGTGGGCACGTGCCCGGGGAGCACGCCCATGTCGCCAGTCACCGCGGGAATCTGGACGCTGTCGACCTCGGCGCCGTCCATCTCGATCTCGTGCGGCATGTAGAAGTTCAGCGTGAGCTTCGCGGGCGGCGTCGCGGGAACCTCCTTCTCCGGCTTGAGGAAGTCGGAGGGCACGTTCGGCAGGTCCATCGTCGACGGCGCGTTCTCCCTGAACTTGTCGAGGAACTCCTTCACGGATTCCTTGGCGCTCTCGGTGGCCATCGTTCGCTGCGATCCTGCGACGGCGAAGACGCGGGTGGCCTGCGAGGAGGCACCCGCGAGGCCGGCGAGCCGCTGTGCGACTTGACGAAGAGCCATGTCGATGTGTGGGTGTCGGCGAACCGCGTGTGCAGTGGTCGCGCGCGACGGCTAGTGGCGCTAGTCACGCGACCGCGGAGGCACGGATTAGTCCAAACGGGGAGAATATCTGCGAATCGCCGTGAGAGTTACATGAAGTCTCTCCAAAAGCCTCTCCAAGAAAAGCCACGACTGAAAGCCACGACTCGCTCACTCTCACCCTCGCGACGTCGCCATTTCGACCTCGAGCGACATGTCGG
>Ga0209631_10001971_pt1 | contig 25197 bp, 27 predicted proteins | sample COG_08_FD_184752 | JGI IMG/M metagenome (GOLD analysis project Ga0209631, IMG submission 184752) | Pelagic Microbial community sample from North Sea - COGITO 998_met_08 (SPAdes) (version 2) | ecosystem: Environmental > Aquatic > Marine > Neritic zone/Coastal water | place: Helgoland, sampling... | reverse complement strand
TTTATGGTTTGAATATCTCTGTTAATAACCTTCTCTTCTTCCTTTAAGAACTCTTTAACAGCATTTCTAAAATTTTTATTTGCTATATAATGAGAGCTGTAAGTTTTTTCGGGCATATAACCCCTCTGAATTTTATGTGGTCCTTGAGCGCCACCTTCTACAAAGTCATATTTATTATTGATAGCCCATTCTATCGCTTGGTAATAACATAGTTCAAAATGCAAATATTTAATATTTTTATTAGAACCCCAATATCTTCCATATAATGTATTTTTTCCAATAACGTGCATGGCAGCAGCTACTGTAGTACCTTTTTCTTTTGCAAAAACTATAAGTATCTTTTCTGCAAAATTTTTAGCTAATAAATTAAAAAAGTCTTGTTTTAAATAAGCATTTCCCCATTTTTTATCAGTTGTATTCTGATAAAATGTATACATATTTTTCCAGTCACAGTTATTTAAATCTTTATTTGATTTTAATATAATTTCAATATTATTTTCTTTGATAAATTTTCTTTCTTTAGAAATTGCTTTCCTTTTTCTTGATGTAAGAGAACTTAAAAAATCATCAAAGTTTTTATATTTATTGTTTTTCCAATGGAATTGTTCTCCTATTCTAGTAAGAAACTGACTTTTACTAAATATTAGACTTTCTTTTTTTGTACAAAAAGTAATATGTGCTGAAGAAAAATTACTATTAGTAATTTTTATTATATATTCTGCAAAATAATTAATAACATTTTCTGTTTCTTTATTTGTTAAGCCATCTTTAATTAAAATTCTATTTCCTGTAACCGGAGTAAAAGGAACAGATAACTGAATTTTAGGATAATATTCTCCTCCAGCATTATAATAAGCATTTGCCCATGCATGGTCGAATACATATTCACCTTGGCTATCGAGTTTAATATACATTGGAGATACAGCTACAATAACATCATTTTTTTTAATGCATAAGTAATTAGGTAACCATGATGTTCCTTCACCAACAGAATTAGAATCTTCTAAATTTTTTAAAAAAATATATGATAAAAATGGATTATGACCCTTTGCACATTCATCCCATATATTTCTCTTAATTAAAGAAATTTTTTTAAAAACTTTGCATGAAAACATTATTTAAATTCAAATACTGCATCAACTTCAACAGGAACATTTCTGGGTAAACTATTTGTTCCAACTGCAAATCTAGCATGTTTTCCTGCTTCACCAAATATTTCAACCATTAGATCAGAAGCACCGTTTGCAACCTCTGGTTGATTATGAAAATCATTAGTACAAGCAACAAATATTCCTAACTTTACACATTTAGTAACTCTTGATAAATCGCCATCGAGGGCATCTTTTAAGACTGAAATGATATTTAAGCCACATATTTTTGCTATAGTTTTAGCTTTATCAATATTTATATTTTCTCCAACTTTACCTGTATGTTTTATCTCACCATTTTCAAATGGTACTTGTCCTGCAATAAAGATTAAATTATTACTTATGACATAAGGTATATAATTTGCAGCAGGTTTTGGTGAAGATGGTAACTTAATTCCTAGGCTTTGTATTTTTTCATCTATAATATTCATATTTAATCCTTTATTTATATATTCAAATACTTCTATTTTTAGTTTATAATTAGTATAAAAAGTATTTTATATCCAACCATAATGGAGTTTATTTTGAAAATAATGATATATATTGTTTTTACCATATTATTTTTTAATTTAAACCTTTCTGCAGATGATAAATATAGTAATTTAGTATTTAATACACATGAGGCTATATATAATTTAAATATAGGTAAAGTAACTAATTCATCAAAAGTACATAATGCTATAGGGCAGATGCATTTATCTGTTAGAGACGTTTGTGATGGATGGGCAGTTAATCAAAATACATCCATTGATATAACGGATAAAAATGGTTCACAAGTAAGAAATACGTTTAGATATTCTTCTTGGGAATCAAAAAACCATGATATTTTTAGGTTTACTTCAAAGGTTATAATTAATGATGAGGAAGTAATTACATATGAAGGAAAATCATTTAAAAATAATAATACAGCTGAAGTTATGTATATTAAACCAACCAATCAAGTGATTAAAATGCCAAAAGAAACTTTATACCCAATGCAACACTTTTTTAAAATTTTGAATAATGATTTAAGTGGAAAGTTTTTAAATAGCATAGTCTTTACTGGTGAAGACGAAGACTCATTAAATAATGTAACTTCATTTGTATTAGATAAAACAAACAAATATAAAATTATACGATCTGCCAATTTTGCCTATGACAATGTTATATCAAAACCTAAAAATGAAATTGAAATATTAGTTAATTCAATAGATGGAGTCGTTCACAAAGTAGTTTTTGATTATTTTGAATATCAAATAATAGGCTCTTTAGAAGAATATAATTATTTAGATAAACCTAACTGTTAAATATTTTTAAGAATAATTTTTTTTACATCATTCCAATTATTAACTCTATAATTACAATCTTTAACTTCAGGAATAATCTTAATTAATTTTTTATTTTGAAGAAAATGAATAGTTATAATATTTTTACAGCTATTACTAACTGATGCTATTTGACTTGGAAGGTCATCTATAAAAAAAATATTTTTATTTGTTAATTTTTCTAACTCCATACATTTTATATTTTTAGGGCCTTCATTGCATATAAATGTATAATGCATATCATTTTGTTTTAAGTAATTAATTCTACTCAATGATGAAGCTTTTGGAATATTAGATAGAATAATAATATTGATTCTATAACTAAGTTCTTTTAATACTTCCTTTGCATTTTTAATAAAAGGCATTTTCATGGTGTAATGCTCAAAAAAATTAGTGATAATTTTAGGAACTTCATTGCTACTAATAGGTATATTATTTTTTTTTTGTAATATATTCCCATTTAGTTTGAACGTTTCATAGGAAAAATACATATTATTTACATTTAGAAATTCATCAAATGAATCCATAAAATTAAAGATTACCTCATCTGCATCACAAATAAGCAGGGGTAGATCTTTATCAATTATAATATTATTTTCCATGAAAAATTGGATCAGTAGTTATTCTATTTAATTTTATCTTCTTTAAATAAAACATGCTTTCTTGCAATTGGATCGTATTTTTTTACTTCCATCTTTTCTGTCATAGTTCTACTATTCTTTTTTGTTACATAGAAAAAGCCAGACTCAGTACTTTTAAGTCTAATTTTTATAGTAGTTGGTTTTGCCATTTTTGCTTCCCTCTATTTTGATCGTGAGAATACCTAATCTTTGTGAGCTGTCAAGATTAGTATAATAATTAATTTATTTTTTTATTTTTTTTCTTGTGAATTTTCTTCTTTTAGAAGGATTATTTTCTTTTTCAATAATTAAATCGATTGCTCTATTAATACCTATAGTAAATACATCATCATTATCATCTTTAATACTAGCAAAAGTACTTTCATGTTTTACATATGGGCCAAATCTACCATTATTTGCTGTTATCATTTTTCCAGATTCTGGGTGGAGCCCTATATCTCTTGGTAACGCAAGCATTGATAATGCTGTTTCAAGTGTAACACTTTCCATATCTATATTTTTTGGAATAGATGCTCTTTTGGGTTTAAGTGCTTTCTTATCTCCTTTTTCTGGAGTTTCTCCGGCTTGAACATATGGTCCATAAGGGCCAACCCTTAGAGTAATAGATAAATTATTGTCATTTACTCCTAATGTAATAGGCTCAAATTTACTTGATTCTTTTCCTTTTCCTACAACTAATTGTGCTGTATGGTCACATACGGGATGATTGGAGCATCCTATAAATCCTCCGCTTCTTCCATAACGAATATTAAGTCTACCATCTGCACACTTAGGACATTTTCTTGGGTCAGAACCATCTTCAGATTGAGGAAAAAAATGTGGCCCTAAATCATTATCTATTCGTTTTTCTACATCTCTTACTCTTAATGAAGAGGCATCATCTATATTAGACTTAAAAGGTAGCCACCATTTTTGAAGCGTATCCTTCCAATTCTCTTTTCCATTAGATATATTATCAAGTTGGTCTTCAAGTTTAGCGGTAAAATTCTCTTCTATATAATTACTAAAATAACTATTTAGAAATGCTGTAACTATTCTTCCTTTAGTTTCTGGTTCAAATCTTCTTTTTTCATATTTGACATAACCTTTATCTTTTATTACTGACACTATAGAAGCATATGTTGAAGGTCTTCCTATTCCAAGTTCTTCTAATTTTTTTACTAGTGAAGCTTCAGTATATCTAGGTGGAGGCTCAGTAAAGTGTTGTAAAGACTTTACATCTGAGAAATTTAGATCATCACCTTCAACAACTTTAGGAATATTATTATTTTTATTATCATCTTGTTCATTATCATCTACATCTTCAGTATATATTTTTTTATAACCATCAAAAATAACTATTGATCCTGAGGTTCTAAATCCAATATCTTTTTGATTTGATAAAATATTAATACTAACTTGATCTATCTCTGCACTTTCCATTTGTGAAGAAATAGTTCTCTTCCATATAAGTTCATACAGAAGTCTTTGTCTTTCATCTAAGAAGTTTTTTATATTATCAGGTAATCTATTTATATCTGTAGGTCTAATTGCTTCATGAGCTTCTTGAGCGTTAACTGACTTTTTTGAATACTTATTTGGGGATTGTGGAACATATTTATCTCCGTATTTTTTAGTAATTAAATTTCTTATCTCTGTCATTGCACTATCAGATAAATTAACGGAATCTGTTCGCATATAAGTAATTAATCCTACTGTTTCCCCATTGATTTCAATACCTTCGTATAAACTCTGAGCAATTCGCATAGTGTTTTTGGCTCCTATTCCCAATTTTCTTGAGGCTTCCTGTTGTAGTGTAGATGTAATAAATGGAGCAGTTGGATGATTTTTCACTCGTTTTTTCTGTATTGAATCTATATTAAAGTTATTCACTTCTGTAATTGTTTTTACTGCATTATCAGCAAGTATTTTGTTATTTATATCAAATTTTTTTAATTTGTTACTATTAAGGATAGTCAAATTTGCAGAAAATGCTTCGCTATCTTGCTTTTTAAATAATGAGCTGATTGTCCAGTATTCTTTTGGAGAAAATTTCTCTCTTTCAGTTTCTCTATCACAGATTAATTTGAGTGCGACAGATTGGACTCTACCTGCAGATTTTGCCCTTGGAAGAGTTTTCCATAAAACTGGAGATAAAGAAAAGCCCATTAAATAATCTAAAGCTCTTCTTGCTTGATATGCATCCACCATATTAATATCTATAGTATTAGGTTTTTTAAATGCATCTAATATTGCATTTTTAGTTATTTCATTAAAAATAACTCGTTTTATATTTACATCTTTTAATTTATTTTTTTCTTTCAAAAATGAATGGATATGCCATGCAATTGCTTCACCTTCCCTATCTGCATCAGTTGCTAACCAGAGAGTATCACCTTTAGTAATAGATTTGCTAATTGCCAAAATTTGCTTCTTTTTATCGTCTTGTACTTCATATTTCATTAAAAAATTATCATCGGGTATTACAGATCCTTTTTTATTTGGAAGATCTCTTATATGTCCATATGAAGCTAATACCTTATAATCATTTCCTAGATATTGATTAATGGTTTTGGCTTTGGCCGGTGATTCTACTACAACAATATTCATGATAACTCTTGTTAAATTAAAAATATAAATTCACAATTAATAATCTTTTATCATTTTAGCAAATTATTTTTTTTAAATTATTAAGTTTATTTATATTTTTGACTCTTTACCTGAGATCAGTCTTTTAATATTTGAAATATGATTTATCCATATTAAAATACTTATTATTAGTATTAAATAAACCTCTAAAATTGAAATATTTGTTATATAAAAAAGGTTTTCAATAACATTTATTTTATATAGAAACCAAAATATTATGGGGGCAATAAAGCTTGCAGATAGGGCTCCTAGAGAAGAAGTTTTATATTTTAAAGCAACAATTAACCAAACAAATAGTATAACAGAAGCTCCAATCCAATTCATAAAAAAAAGTATGCCAGCAGAAGTGGCTATTCCTTTTCCTCCTTTTAGTAATAAAAAAGGACTAAACATATGACCTAGTAAAGACAGTATAGAAATAAGTGCATATAAAATTATTAATAATTCCTTCTCCAATATAAGTATAAAATTAATTTTAACAAAATATAGAAAAGCAAAACTTTTAGATATATCTAATAATAGAGTTAACAATGCTAATAATTTATTACCAGTTCTTAAGACATTAGTAGCTCCAATATTTCCTGAGCCTATTTTTCTAATATCACCATATCCTGAAATTTTTGTAATAATTAATCCAAATGGAATGGAACCTATAATAAAGCTTGTAATACAAAAAACTAGAATTGATGGATAATTGAATAATTCTAAAACACTATTAAGCAGAATAGTCATTTTTTTTCTGCACTTTTTTTAAAATTTGGATCTGAATATACTATTCTACCATCCACTATTGTATATAATATTTTTCCTTTTCCATCATAATCATCAAAAAGAGAATTTTTAGATTTGCTAATCATATTTTCTAATTTTAACTTATGGGGAGTATTTATATCAATTAATGTTATATCAGCAGGAGAACCTATTTTAAGTTTACCAGAATTTAAATTTAATAATTTAGCTGGTTGATAGGTAAGTTTGTCAATTAACTTAATAAGTTCCATTTTACCATTAAAATATAAATCTAATGAAATTGGCAATAAGGTTTCAAAACCTATAATACCAAATTCTGCTTGTTCAAATGGTAATCTTTTGCTGTCTTGATCTTGAGGGGTATGATGACTAGAAATAATATCAATTTTATCATTAATTACTGCATTATAAATTGCTTCTCTATCAATTTCACTTCTTAGAGGAGGGAAAACTTTTGCAAATGTTTTCCATTCATCAACAGCAGTTTCATTCAAGGTGAAATAATGTGGGGCAGTAGAACAGGTTAAGTTTAATTCTTTATTTTTTGCGTTTTCAATAGCAATAATTGCTTCTTTAGTGGTGATGTTAAAAAAATGTAATTTTCCACCCGTATTTTCAAGTAATCTAATATCTCGTTCAACCTGTAAAATTTCCGCTACTTTAGGTATACCTGGTAAACCTAATTTATTAGCTAAGGCCCCTCCATTCATAACTCCATTCTTAGAAAGATCAGGGTCTTGAGGTGATATCATAATAGTAGCATCAAAATTTTTAGCATAAGTCAAAGCTTGTCTCATAACTTTAGTATTTTTTATAACTTGATTTGCTTCTGAAAATAAAATTGCACCTGCTTCCAATAATAATCCCATCTCAGTAAGTTTTTCCCCTTCTAAATTTTTAGTAATAGATGCAGAGGCATATATTTTTACTCCATTTGTTTCCTTAGCTCTTTTTTCTATATATTGAATAATAGGTATTTGATCAATTATAGGATTAGTATTTGGCATACAGACTATACTTGTAATTCCGGATGCTAATGCTGCATCAGAAGCAGTATTAACATTTTCTTTAAATTCTTCTCCAGGTTCTCCTATATTTGCATTTAAATCTATAAAACCTGGACATAAAATATTATTATGACAATCAATAATCAAAGCATCATCTATATTATCATTTTTAAATAAATGTTTTCCAAAGTCTTTTATTACTTTATTCTGTACTATTAAGCCTGCCTTATCATCAAAACCTGAATGAGGATCAATTATTCTAGCATTTTTAAAGACTATTTTATTTTTGTTTTTAGATTCAATCATTTTTATGTTCTAAGTTATTTATTAAATGCTCAATAACTGACATTCTAATAGCTACCCCTAACTCAACTTGTTCAAGGATGAGTGTTCTATTTATATCATCAGCTAACTCACTATCTATTTCAACACCCCTATTTATTGGGCCAGGATGCATAACTAAGGCATCACTTTTAGCTAAGCTGAGCTTTTCCCTATCTAACCCATAAAATTTAAAATATTCTTTTGCTGAAGGTATATATGATCCCTGCATACGCTCTTTTTGTAATCTAAGTATCATCACAATATCCACTTCATTTAAGCCGTCTTTAAAGTTATTAAATATATTTGCCCCATAGTCTGATAAGCCTTCAGCCATTAAAGTAGAAGGTGCTATAAGGTTAACTGAGGCACCCATAGTTATAAGTAATTTTATATTTGACCTTGCTACTCTGCTATGTGCAATATCTCCGCAAATTGCTATATTTAATCCTTTAATTCTTTTTTTTCGTCTTCTTATTGCAAGAGCATCTAATAAAGCTTGAGTAGGGTGTTCATGCTGTCCATCCCCTGCATTAATAACGCCACAATTAATTTTATTTGCAAGTAAATGAGGTGTTCCACTAAGAGAATGTCTAATAACAAGAATATCAGGTTGCATAGCATTTAAAGTCATAGCAGTATCAAGTAAACTCTCACCTTTTCTAATAGAAGAAGTTTCAATTTGCATATTAATTACATCAATTCCTAAGCGTTTTGCAGCTAATTCAAAAGAAGTTTTAGTTCTAGTAGAGTCTTCAAAAAATAAGTTTACAAGAGTCTTTCCTCGGTATTTTTGGTTTACAGTAGGTTCAATTCTATTTTCTCTTATAATATCATCTGCTCTATTTAATAATGAAGAAATTTCGGATTCTTTTAAATCTTCTATTCCAAGTAAGTGATCCTTTCTATATTCGCTAAAATTATTATTTTTATTATTCTTAGCAATATAAAAATTTGATGGGTTAATTTTACCATCTGTATAAGATATAATTTTTTCCATAATCTCTTGTTTGGGTATTCTATCGCCAGATAGATATCTAGATAAAGATGCAATAGAAATATTTAAATTATTTGCAAGTATTTTCCTGCTTATTGAGTTATCTTTAATCCATTTATCTAAAGCGTGCATTTCTAACCTTGACAATTTACTATATTAAATTACCGTTTTGGTAAAATAATGTCAAATTTAATTAATTTTTATTCTTTTAAGAGCACCTTCTAATATCCAAGAGGCAGCTGAGGAGTCTATTAAATTCTTTCTTTTACTCCTAGATAAATCTAGTTCTTGTATCATAATTTTTTCTACGGCTTGTGACGAATATCTTTCATCCCAAAATAGTAATGGAAGTTTTAAAGTTTTATTAATCTCTTCTGCTAATCTTCTTATAGATTGAGCTTTTTTTCCAGGTTTACCATTTAGATTAACTGGTCTACCAACTATAATTGCTGATATATCATTATTAGATATAACACTTTCAATAATTCTTATATCATTAATTAATTTACTTCTTTCAATATTTTTTAAGCTTGTGGCAAATGACCTATTAATATCACTTATTGCTACTCCAATCCTTTTTTCTCCTAGGTCTAACCCTAAAATACATCCTAAATTTGGAATAAGCTTATTAAATTCATCAATATTAAAAGTAAATAGTTTTTTAAATTGCTTGCTGTTAGTCATTTAGAGTAGTAATCAATCCTAAAAGTTATTATGTATATTATTTATATTTATATATATATATAATATTATCAGTATTTTTTAATTTATGGATAGGGTTTTTTAAATATGTCTTTAGATAAAACAACTTTAGAACGGGTAGCATATCTTGCGAGAATTAAAATTGATGCATCAGATCTTAATAAGATGATTTCTGAATTAAATAATATAATGAAATGGATAGAAGAATTAAATGAAGTAGATATCGAGAATGTAAAACCTATGACTGGCGTTTCAAATGAATATTTAAGAGAAAGAGAAGATGAAGTAAATGATGGAGGGTATAGTGATAAAATTGTAAGCAATGCTCCTGAAAATATTGATAATTCATTTACTGTACCAAAGGTTATAGAATAAATGACAAAAATTTCGAATTTAGGAGTTGTTGATACCTTAGAAGGATTAAATAAAAAAGAGTTTTCATCTGTAGAGGTTATTAAGGAATATTTAAATCTAATAGAAAATGATTCTAAATTAAACGCTTATATTCATTTTAATGCGGAAAAATCTTTATCATCTGCTAAGCTTTCTGATGAAAGAAGGTCTAAAAATGAAGCCTTACCTTTAGATGGTTTACCTATAGCAGTAAAAGATATTTTTTGTGTTAATGGAGAGAGAACTTCAGCATGTTCCAAAATCTTAGAAAATTTTATTCCTAATTATGAATCCACTGTTACTTCTAAATTATGGAATGCTGGAGGAATTTATATTGGTAAAACTAGCATGGATGAATTTGCTATGGGTTCATCAAATGAAACTAGCTACTTTGGAAGTGTAGTAAATCCATGGAGTAAGGAGGGGAGTAAATTAGTACCTGGAGGTTCTTCTGGAGGATCTGCATCTGTAGTTGCCGCAAAATTAGCTCCTATTGCCTTAGGGACTGATACAGGAGGTTCTATTAGACAACCTGCTTCTTTTTGTGGAACGGTTGGAATAAAACCTACTTATGGTAGGTGCTCAAGGTGGGGAATTATAGCTTTTGCATCATCATTAGATCAAGCAGGGCCTTTAACTCGTTCTGTAAAAGATAGTGCTTTAGTATTAGAAAATATGGCCGGGTTTGATCGCCTAGATTCAACATCTGTTGATATAAAAGTTCCAAAATTTACTGATGCTTGCTCAAAATCTGTCAAAGGAATGAAAATAGGTATACCTAAAGAATATAAAATTAGTGGGCTTTCATCTGAAGTCGAAAATATTTGGAATGAAGGAATAAAATGGATGGAAGATGCTGGAGCAGAAATTGTAGAAGTTACTCTTCCGCACACTAAATATGCTTTACCAACATATTATATTGTTGCTCCCGCAGAGGCATCAGCTAATTTGGCTCGCTATGATGGAGTAAAATATGGATTTAGAAAAGATAATATTCAAGATTTAGAAGATATGTATTCTAGTACAAGAGCAGAAGGTTTTGGAGAGGAAGTAAAAAGACGCATATTAATAGGAACTTATGTTTTGTCTGCAGGTTATTATGATGCCTATTACTTAAGAGCTCAAAAAGTAAGAACAAAAATTGTTGAAGACTTTAATTTAGCTTTTAATAACTGTGATGCTATACTTACTCCTACTGCACCCACTGGCGCATTTAAAATTGGTGAAAAAAATATGGACCCTATAACTATGTATATGAATGATATTTTTACGGTTCCTGCAAGTCTTGCTGGACTTCCAGCAATGTCGATTCCATCTGGTTTAGATTCTAATGGATGTCCTTTGGGACTTCAGTTAATTGGAAAAGGTTTTGATGAAGAAAGTTTATTCAGTATAGGTGCTGCTATAGAGAATGCTGCAAATTTTCAAAGTATATAATTTTTGAAGGTAATAAAATATGAGAAAACCAATAACGTTAAAAGGTGAAACTGGAACATGGGAAATGGTTATAGGTTTAGAAATTCATGCTCAAGTGAATTGTAAATCAAAATTATTTTCTGGTTCTGCTACTGATTTTGGAGCTAGTCCAAACTCTCAAGTAAGTTATGTAGATGCAGCTATGCCTGGTATGCTTCCAGTAATTAATAATGAAGCAGTTAATCAGGCTATAAAAACAGGACATGCTTTAAATGCTAAAATTAATAATCTATCTATATTTGATAGAAAAAATTACTTTTATCCTGATTTACCTCAAGGTTATCAAATTTCACAGTTTAAATCTCCTATAGTTGGAGAAGGGTGGATTGTTATTGATTTAGGGAAAGGTGAAACAAAGAAGATTGGAATAGAAAGACTTCACTTAGAGCAAGATGCAGGCAAATTAATGCATGATCAACATCCAAGGTTATCATTTGTAGATTTGAATAGATCTGGTATTCCTTTAATGGAAATTGTTTCAATGCCTGATATGAGAGATTGGGAAGAGGCTGGAGCATATCTAAGAAAATTACGTTCCATAGTAAGGTATATTGGTTCATGTGATGGCAATATGGATCAAGGATCATTAAGATGCGATGCAAATATTTCAGTAAGAAGGCCTGGCGAAGAGTTTGGTACACGTTGTGAGTTAAAAAATATTAATTCGGTAAAATTTATGATGAAAGCAGTTGAGTATGAAGCTTACAGACAAATTGAGATAATAGAAAATGGCGGAGAAGTAAAACAAGAAACACGTTTGTACGATCCTAATAAAAATGAAACAAGATCAATGAGATCAAAAGAAGAAGCACATGATTATCGATATTTTCCTGATCCAGATTTGTTACCATTAAATATAAGTAACGAAAGAATAGAAAAATATAAAAAAGAATTACCAGAATTACCAGATCAAAAAAGAGAGCGTTTTCAAAAAGACTTTGGCTTAAGTTTTTATGATGCTGATGTATTAACTGCAGATAAGAGTTATGCCGATTTTTTTGAAATTGTATCAAAAAATAGAGATACAAAATTTGTAGCTAATTGGATTATTACTAATTTTTTTGCAATGCTGAATGAAGTAGAAAAAAGTGTAGAAGAAAGCCCAGTTAATGCTGAACAACTTGGAGAACTATTTGATTTAATTAAAGAGGGTACAATTTCTGGAAGAACTGCAAAAGAAGTTTTTGAGGAAATGTTTACTAAAGGAGGTAATGCTGGAGATATTGTAGATGCAAAGGGTCTCAAGCAAATTAGTAACACTGACGAGTTAGAAAGTATGGCAAAAAATATTATTGAAGAAAATCCAGACCAAGTGTCTAAATTTAAAAATGGAAATGAAAAACTTTTTGGATGGTTTGTTGGTCAGATGATGAAAAGTACTGGTGGTACTGCTAATCCTAAAGTTGTAAATGAAATTCTTAAAAATTTATTGAATAAATAATATAGGATTTAATTATGTTTTATGAAACAGATAAAAATAATCATGGATTAAAATATAATCCATTTAAGTCTTGTATCGTTCCAAGACCAATTGCTTGGATTACTACTTTAAATGACGATGGCACTCATAATTGTGCCCCATATAGTTTTTTTAATGGAGTTTCTGCCGATCCACCAATGGTAATGTATGCAACTAATGGTAAGCAACCTATGGGAAATCATAAAGATAGTATCAGTAATATTAGAAGAAATGGTGAATTTGTAGTTAACGTAGTACCTTATGCAGCAAAAGATAAAATGAATGAAACAACAGCTCCTTTAAATCCTAATGAAAGTGAAGTAGAGGTTTCAAAATTAGAAACTAAATTATCTAAAATAGTTTCTCCTGTAAGATTATCAATTTCCCCAATTCATATGGAATGTAAAGTATATAAAATAATAGATCTACCTACATTAGTTAGTAATGAATATAATGGTATGGTATTAGGAAATGTTGTTGGAATTCATATTAATGATGAAGTTATAGAAGATGGAAAAGTTAATTTAAATAAGATAAAGCCTTTATCGAGATTAGGCTATTTAGATTATTCTGTTGTAGATAATATCTTTGAAATGCATAGGCCAGAGGGCTCTCCTCGTCCTGATCAAGTAAAAAATAGAAAGGATACATAGATGATAGATTTATATACTTGGAGTACACCAAATGGCAGAAAAGTATCTATTATGCTTGAAGAGTGTAATTTAGATTATAACTTAATTCCTATAAATATTATTAAAGATGAGCAATTTGAGGAAAAATTTTTAAGTATAAGCCCAAATAATAAAATTCCTGCGATATATGATCATGAAACAAATATATCAATGATGGAATCAGGATCTATATTAATGTATTTATCAGAAAAAACAGGAGTATTTCTTCCTAAAGAAAATTCTGATCGTTGGAAAAGAGATGAATGGTTAATGTTCCAAATGGCCTCTCTTGGCCCTATGCTAGGGCAAGTTCATCATTTTGTTAAGTTTAATGCAGGAAAATCTGCTTATGCAGAAGAGAGATACTATAATGAAGCTTTGAGAATATATGGCGTACTTGATAAACGCTTAGGCGAAAGCCAATTTGTTGCTGGAAGTGATTATGGTATTGTAGATATTTCAATTTGGCCATGGATATCAAGGTATGAATGGCAAAATATAGATTTAAATAAATTTTCAAATATTTTAAGATGGTATAAAGAAATTGCTTCAAGAGAAGCAGTTATAAAAGGTTATGATGTACCTAGCATGGGTGCAGAAATACCTATTCCATAGATTAAATATAAAAATAATACATATCTCGTTTGACACATTGGCTACGACATTTTAAAAGCATATTGGACACGTGGCCGAGCGGTCGAAGGCGCGCCCCTGCTAAGGGTGTAAACGGGAAACCGTTTCGAGGGTTCGAATCCCTTCGTGTCCGCCATTAAATAGGTAAAAATAATTTATATGAAATATTTGCTTAATATATTTTTAATACTAATTTTTTCTCATTCTACATGGGCGGATGATATTAGCTCAAATGGCTTAATATGTGAGATAGAACAAAATCAATCAAAAAGAGCACCAAATAAAAAATTAATATATCATTTTGACAGTGGAAATGTTTATGCAGTTCAAGTTTCTAAGCAAAATTCCCCAATTACAATTAATAAAATTTTAGTTTCAGAATATAGATATGATAATGAAAAAATTTATTGGGAAGGGGAGAATCCTGCAAAAACTATAAAATATTATGCCGAAGTAAATAGATTGAATCATATTTTACAACTTGAATATTTCTTTGTCTCAGGTTCTAAGACTGAAGATAGTACAAAAAAATCAATGTACTGTAATCTTCTAAATTGGAACGAAATTGAATCTTCCATAAACAATTAAATACATATCGTATTTTTATAATTGACTTAAAATAGTTTTAGTGTCTAGAATTAAAGTTAATTATTTTTATTAAATTAATTTATTCAGGGGAAAGACAATGAACAAAATAAAATATATTTAATAACTTTAATCTTATCATTCTTTTTTGGTAATGTTGCTTTAGCAGATGGACATTCTGGTTCATTTGATTTTCATACAGGTTGGTCTGGAGATGTTACAGCTATGCAAGTAGCTGAAGGTCATATAATGGGGACAGGCAATTTTGTAGGTGCAACCTTTAATGATAGCGGTTCTGGTTATCTACATAATGGAGAAGCGCAATGTTTTGCTGCTTTTGAAGTAAATAATGGCGTTGGTGAAAATAAAGGATGGTGTGCTTGGGCAGATTCTGATGGAGATAGATTATATACTAGTTTTGTCGGAGATACTCAAAAAGGTGTGAATACAATTATTGGTGGAACAGGGAAATACACTGGATGGACTGGAACCGGTCCTTGGGCTTGTACCGATACAGGTGTGAATGGATCTAATTATTGTAATCAAACATTAAACTATACTAAACCATAAAATTAGAGATACGGTAATTTATTGCTATCTCATAACTATAATACTGGGATATAAAAATATCCCAGTATTTCATAATCTATAAAGGAAAATAAATGTTTAAACTAAAAACTATAATTATAACTGTCTTAGCTACTATGATATTTGCTAAAATATCTTCTGCTGGTCATCATCAAATGACAATGATGTATGGGGGAGAGTTTACTAATATGAATGTAGTTGCAAATGGAGATCATATGTCAGTATCAGGAGCTTTTATTGGCACTAATAGAATGACAATGGAAAATGGAGACGTAATTCAAACTAACTTTATGTGCCCAGCATTATTTATTAATGGAGATGGAAACGGTACATGTAAAATGAAAGATGCAAAATCAGAAGATTTTTGGGTTTTAGTTTGGCATTGTGGAGTAGATGGGCAATGTAAAGGTGATGCTGTAAATGGCACTGGTCGTTTTGAAGGAGTCACTGGAAAAATGAGTTGGTGGAATGATAGTGGCTGGGGTGAAGGTTCTGGCACTTTTATAATGAAGTAAATAATAGCTATAATTTTTATTTAAAAAGGCTTCTAGAAAACATTTAGAGGTCTTTTTTTTATTTTAAAGCAACAATAATTTTGATATGTTTTTATTATGAGTTATGGGTCAGAAGAAAATGATATGCAAAATTATCTTAAAGCCGGAGAGAAACGTGCTTTAAGTCTATCAAATCGTGGTCCAATAAGATTTAATAATGATGGAACTCTTCATAAAGAAATAATTGATTCTTATTCAAAAAATGGTTTTTATATATTTGAAAAAGTTTTTTCTAATGATGAATTAAATGATTGGGAAAAAGATTATTTAGATATTTTAGAGAAATTTCCTGTAAATAGAGCATCGAAAATTGATATAAAAGGTAGACCTGCAATTGCTTCAGATTGTAAGGCTAATATTTTATATTGGTCAAAACCTTTAGCAGATCCTTTTGGTGGAACGGATTTAGCAAATGGGAGACATCCAGTTAAAATGATAGAACCAACCCCTAAAAAAGATGACCCTAAGGAAATAATATATTTGACTCAAGGCTTTCTACAATTTTCGGATACTTTTTTAAGAGCCTATGGTCATCCTTTATTATTAAAAGTTGCCGAAAATATTAATGGAGAAGATTTCGTTCCTTTCACAGAAGGTTATTTTATAAAAGATCCAGGACTAGGAGCATCCGTAGCGTGGCATCAGGACGGAACAACTCACTGGGATAATCCTGATTGGGATCAATATACGCATGGATTTAATTTTATGGCACAGCTATATAAAAGTACGCCTGGCAACGGGGTGTGGGTAGTGCCTGGAACTCATCAATTAGGCAAAGTAGATATTAAAAAAATAGTATTAGAAGCAGGCACAGAAAGATTGCCAGATGCTGTTCCTATAGTTTGTGGGCCAGGAGATGTGGCTATTACTAATAGACAAGTGCTTCATGGTTCATTTGCAAACACTAGCGCTGATAGAAGAGTAACTATAAATTATGGTTTTCATAAAAAATCATCTGTACTGAATGTTTTAGGAGGAGGTTTACATGGAAGACCTCAAATTTATGATGAAAAGCATATTATAGAAAGGTCAAGATTAATTCAGTATGCTATAAGTGCTAGAAGTCAAAAGTATCCTAAAGAAACTCCATATATATATAAAGCTCTTGAAAAAGATAAAAAAAAGTATATTTGGGATGACCAAGCAAGAAAAGATATTAAAGATTATAGTCTAATGGATATGAGTATATAAATTTTAATTTTATCAAAGTAATTTATTTATACTTTTTTCAACTTCTTCAAGTGGAATTAGATTAGGGTCAACTCCTCCCCATTTTTTGGAATCTATTATTAGTAATTCTTTAGCATTAGGTGCATATTTAATAGAATTATGTTTACTAAATAATGATATTAGTTTTGTTTCGGCAGCAGCAAACATATGCCCAGTACCTGAATCATTAGCGATAGCAACATCAATTTTTTTAGCCAAAGCTATTACAAGTATTGGACCTTTAAGACCGCTTTTTATTGAATCATCTGTCCATTCAGGAAAAATAGCTTGAGGAACATCTTTTTTAATAATTTCTAATAAATTTTTTTCATCAGGACCTAAAAAAAATACTGGAGTTCTTTGCTTATCAACTTGTATTTGAGCTAATTTTATAAACTTCTTTAAGGGCCATATTTTAGTTTTATCTCCTGCTCCTGGAGCTATTCCAATATAAGTTTTTCCACTAGGTAGAAGTATATTAGATAATTTAGTATATTTCTCTTCTAATTTAATATCATTCTTACAATATTTAATTTCATTATTATTAATTAATTTTATAAAAGTGTTTAATCTATCATTTAGAGAAGACCTTTTTATTGCAAAATCATTTGGCTTTAAATCTGAAAGCATCCATTTTGCAGATGCCGATATAAAAACTTTATGTTTTATTTTTTTTAAAACTAATGTGGTCAGTAAAACTGTTTGTGTATCTATTATAACATCATATTCTTCTTTAATTGGGCTAGACTTAATTATTTCTCTTACTGGCTTAGCACCTATTCTAATATTATCTATTACTTCATCTATTAATTTGTATATTAAAGGCTTTAAAGTATAAGAATATTCTGTTTTTCCTTGTCCTGCTAACCATGTAATTTTACTATTTGGAAAATTATATCTAAGGTTTTGTATAAAATTTAGTTTATAAAGAGCATCACCAATTGCTTCTCCTCCCGAATAAACTAATATATTTTTATATTTTTTTTTCATATATTTCCTACCTTTTTTTATATGATTATAATATAAACCCTTACATGGAAATCTTTTTTATTGTTAAATAAATATAAACAAAGGTGTTAATAATGTCAGATGAAATAAATGTACCTATATCTCCAGGTGAATTAGTAGATAAAATTACTATCCTTGAAATTAAAAAAGAATTTATTAAAGATGATAATAAACTAAAAAATATAAATCATGAATATAATCTACTTATGCAAATATATAGTGAGCATATTTCCAAAACTAAAGGTGTAACTGAATTAAAAAATAAATTGAAAGAAATTAATTTAGAACTTTGGAAAATAGAGGATGATATAAGAGATTGTGAGAGAGAAAAGTCTTTTACTGATATTTTTATAGAATTAGCTAGATCAGTTTATTTTACAAATGATAAAAGGTCTAAGGTTAAATTAGAAATCAATTTATTAATGAATTCAAATTTAGTGGAAGAAAAGTCATATAAGGATTATTCATAATTATTATGAATAATTATGAACATCTTAAAGATGGATTAGGCTTATGGTCAGAATTAATTTCTAAAAATAAAAATTTAGAAAATAGACCAGCTTTATTTTTAGATAGAGATGGAACAATTGTTAGATATGAAGAGTACCTTCATGATCCTCTAAAAGTAAAAATTAATAATAATATTTGTTCATTAATCAGAGAATGTAATTTAATTAATATACCTATTATTGAAATAACTAATCAATCCGGTATTGGCAGAGGTAAATATAGTTGGAATGATTTTAATAAAACAGAGAAAGAAATAAGAAAAATATTATCAATGCAAGATGCCCAAATTAATATGCTTTGTGCATGTGCTTTTCATCAAGATGCAAAAAATACTTATAGAATTAAAGAACATTCTTGGAGAAAACCAAATTCAGGAATGATTGAAGAAGCTGTAAGTATTTTTAATATAAATCTTCAAAAGTCATGGATTATAGGAGATAGTATATCTGACATTCAATCTGGTTTCAATGCAGGGATAAAAGGTGGTATTTTATATAATAATAAAGACACAAGTTTCAATCCTAAGAGTAATTTTATTGTAAAATATGCTGATACTTCTCAAAATTTAAAATGGTTAATTAATGAATTTATTGAATAGCTTTTTTAAAAACTTTTGTATCAATATTTGATCCAGATAAAACTATTACAATAGTTTTATTTTTTAGTATTGTTTTTTGATTCAAGATTGCGGCAAGACCTACAGCTCCTCCTGGCTCCAAAATAAGCCCTAAATTCATATAAGCATATCTTATAGCTTTTAATACCTGATTGTCAGTGACAGTTAGCCCCTTTTTTATAAGGTTTTTATTAATATTAAACGTCATTTCTCCTGGTTGATTTGCTAATAGTGAATCACATATAGATTGATTATTCATATTATTTTTATATATTTTTTTATTTTTTATAGATTTAGAATAATCAGCAAATTTATTCGGTTCAATACTATATATATTGGTATTATTAAATTTATTTTTAATAGCTGTTGCAATTCCTGCTATTAAGCCGCCTCCTCCAGTAGGGACTAAAACTTTATCTGGAAATAAATCGTATTTAGAAATTTGCTCAATTATTTCTAAACCTATAGTGCCTTGTCCAGCTATCACATCTGGATCATCATATGGTGGTATTATTAATAGATTATTTTTTCTGGCAATACTGTTCCCTATATCTTCCCTATTTTCAGTCTTTCTATTATAAAATACAATATTTGCCTTTCTGGATTTAGTACCGTTGATTTTATTTTGTGGTGCATCTTTAGGCATTACGATTGTGGATTTTATATTAAAGATATTAGCTGCCTCAGCTACACCTTGAGCGTGGTTACCTGAAGACCAGGCTAGTATACCTGCAGGCGTATCATTTTTAATTGAATTATAAATTTTATTATATGCACCTCTTATTTTAAATGACCCCGTTCGTTGAATATTTTCAGCTTTATAAAATATTTTGGAACCATATTTTTTACTAAGATAAAAATCATATATAAGTGGTGTAGTAACAATTTTACCATCTAAAATATTTTTAGCTTTTAAAATTTCAGAAATTTTTATAGGATTATTATTTTTCATGTAAAAATAATTCCTTAATATTTGTTTTATTTTTTATTGCTATATTTATAAAAACTTGTTGGTAGACTATATAATTTTCAACTACTCTTTGCACATAATTCCTAGTTTCGGTAAAGGGTATTAATTCAATCCAATTTATTAAATCAACACCTTTATCTCTGGGGTCACCGTGCAGTTTAATCCATCTATTTACATTTGTTGGACCAGCATTATAACTAGCAATTGCTAATATTGTTGATCCTTCATAATAGTTCATAAGTGAGTATAAATATTTAGAACCTAAATATAAATTGTATTCTATATCAGTTATTAATTTGTTTTTGTTATATTTTATTCCTAATTTTTTTGCTGTACTTTTAGCAGTAGAGGGCATTAACTGAACTATACCAAGTGCACCAGAGCTACTTCTTGCATTTGGATAAAATTCACTTTCCTGTTTTGCTATCGCCATAATTAAAGGGTCATTTAAAATATTGCTATTTACATTATAAGGATATGGAAATAAATATTTTTGAAAACTTTTATCTATCCTTATAGCCTTTTTGCATGCTCTAATAAATAAATCTGTTCGTTTCTTATTTTTTAAAACTTTAAGAACTTGTAAAATTTCATTTTTACTTAATTTATTTTTAAATAAACCATTAATAAATTTTAAACTATATTTTTTATCAGATGTGCTGCTTAAAAGTCCTAATACGCGTAATTTCTTATTAATATTATTTTCAGGACTATCTGTAAACATTTCTATATCTTGTAACTCAAAATTAGGTTCATTATTAATTATTTCATTAGATAATAGACCGTAAAATGTAGTATTATATTTGCTTGCAATCCCATAATAGGAATTGGTATTAACTTCATTGAGTAAATATTTTTCTGTTTTTGCTAACCAATAATTAGCTCTAGATATAGAAATAGGCATTTTGACTATATCTCTCATATTTAAAAAATGCTTTAGTGCCTGATCTGGTTTGTCTAAAAATTCTAAGGATATCCATCCAAGTAACCATTCTGCATTAGCTATATTTGAAATTTTAGTTTGTTGATGATTAACTAATAAATAGTAAGCTTGTTGATACTTCTTTTGATTTAATAAGTTTCTTGTATGCCAATTTATTTCTTTCCACCAATAGCTTGGTTTTATAAGAGTTTCTGAATGTTTATTGAGATGATTTAATAATAATTGATAGGATTCATTAGGTAGACCGCTTGTTCTTCTCCATTTTACTCTTTCATAAACTAGTCCTGAATCATTTTTAAGATATTCAGGAATTATTTTTATTGCGTAATCAACGCCATATTCTTTTCTTGATAATTTTATTTTTGCTTTTGATAAAATTTGATAGTCATTACTAACTCTTTTGATTTGTCTATATGCACTTGCCCATTGTTTCTTGAAAATTAAATTATCTAATCTTTGGATATTATCTTTTTCATCAAATAAATAGGAAAATTTTTTGTAAATATATTTTTCATTTTCTTTATTAAATGAGCCATTAATCCAATTTTCAATAATTATATTTTTTTGATCTAAATTATTACTGTTATTATTAATTAAATAATTTGCATATTTAATTTTACCTATTCTTGTAGTAGGTTTCTGTGCTTCATATATCTTATAGAGTATATTGTCTGTTATATTCCAATCTGTTTTCTCTTCTAAATCTATAACGAGATTATTTATATCTGGCCAACCTTCATATTTTTTAATAGTTTTTTCTATATCGTCTATCTCTATATTTTTGTTTGAAATCATTAACCAATTTACTAAGTCATCCAAATTTACATCACTATTTTTATCTAATAACTTATTTATTTGTTGTAACTTATTGTTTTCTGCTAAGCTAATTATCTTAAGAATTAATTCTGTATTTTTATCTTTTTCATTTGTATTTGCTAATAATTGTTTCGTATGAAGTACAAAACATAAAGTAATTATGTTACAAAATAATAGAATATATTTTATTAATATATTTGATGAATTGAACATAGTATAATAAGTATAATTACTTTTTTTATTAATAGATATAAAATTATTGAGGCAGAAATTATATGAATATTAAATATAAAGGATCATTTGTAGCACTTCTTACACCTTTCGCTAATGGACAAGTAGATGAGGTTGCGTTTCAAAAGTTTGTAGAATGGCAAATTATTCAGGGTACAAGTGGCCTTGTTCCATGCGGAACAACAGGTGAATCTCCTACATTAAGTCATAATGAACATGAAAGATTAATAGATTTAACGGTTGAAGTTTCAAATGGAAGAGTTCCAGTCATGGCAGGAACAGGATCAAATTCGACTGAAGAAGCTATAAATTTAACTGAATATGCAAAAAAAGCAGGAGCAGATTCTGCGCTAATAGTAATGCCTTATTATAATAAGCCTACTCAGGAAGGAATGTATGCTCATTTTAAAGCAATTAATGACGCGGTAGAGATGCCTTTATTTATCTATAATATTCCTGGAAGATCGATAGTTGATATGTCTATTGAGACAATGGTTAAATTAGCTAAATTACCAAATATTATTGGTGTAAAGGATGCAAGTAACGATCCAATTAGACCAACCTTATTGAAGAATGCATTAGATGATAATAATTTTATTCAGTTTTCTGGAGAAGATCCTTCACAGCTTCCATTTATGGCCTCAGGAGGGGATGGAATAATATCTGTGACAGGTAATATAGCTCCTAATTTAATGTCTGAATTTCATAAATTATGGGGTGAAGGTAAATTGATAGAGGCTAGAAAGTTACAAGAAAAACTTATGCCTTTGCATACATCATTATTTTTAGAAACTAGTCCTGCTCCAGTTAAATATGCAGCATTTTTAAGAGGTATAGCTAATTCTGAAGTGCGATTGCCGTTAGTAGAACCAACTAATCAAACAAAAAATGTAGTGAAATTAGCTTTAAAAGACCTTGAACTTCATAAAATAGAAATTTGATGAGTCCAATAATATCAAATAGACGTGCTAAAAGAGAATATGAAATTTTAGAAACGGTTGAAGCTGGAATTATTTTATCTGGACCTGAAGTTAAATCTTTAAGAATGGGTAAGGCAAATATAGGAGATGCTTATGCTGATCCAAAAGATGGAGAAATGTGGCTAATAAATTGCCATATATCAGAATATAATAATGCACAAAAAGAATTTCATACCTCTCCGACTAGACCTCGTAAATTATTATTACATAAAAAAGAAATAAAAAAATTACAAGGTAGTGTTCAAAAACAAGGATTAACATTAATAGTTTTAAAAATATTTTTTAATTTTAAAGGTGTTGCTAAAATTATTTTAGGATTAGGAAGAGGTAAGAAAGATAAAGACAAAAGAGCTGATGAAAAAAGTAGAGATTGGCAAAGACAAAAGCAAAGATTGTTAAGAGCTAAAAATTAAATTAATCTAAATATATTAATGTTAACGTAGAACTAATATGCTGAATTTATTAAAATTTATATGTTTATTTTTTATGTCTTATTTTTCTGTAAGTAGTATCACGAATGCTAAAAATTTAATTTTAGCGGATACTGTTTTTGAGGATATAAATGGTAATAACGTAAAATTAAGTGATTTTCCTGGTAAGGTTTTACTTATCGTAAACACAGCAAGTTATTGTGGGTTTACTAAACAATATGAGGGGCTTCAGGAATTAACTGCTAAGTATTCTCCTAATGAACTCTCAATAATCGCTATACCTTCTAATGACTTTGGTGGACAAGAGCCTGGAAATAAAGAAGAAATTAAAGATTTTTGTGAAGGGATATATGGTGTTACTTTCCCTATAATGAGTAAGCAAAAAGTTTTAGGTAAAGATAAGCACTCATTTTATAAATGGATAGAAAATAATTATGGATCAGGTAAGTTACCTAGATGGAATTTCCATAAATATCTAATTAGTAGAGAAGGAGAGTTACTGCATTCAATTTCTAGTCGCGTATCTCCTCGTTCATCAGAATTCATTGGAAAAATATCTACTAGCTTAGAGTAATACTATTTTTTTACTTATAGATTTAATAATTTTATCAAACATATCTGGGGTAAGTCTCTTTGTATTAATATTATATCTAGAACAATGATAACTATTAAATATTAATAAAGTTTTATGAATATAATGTATTTTTCCATGCTCAAATTTATTCAAAGCAATTTTTAAATCAAATATTTTTAAAACTTCTTCATGAGCTATTATACCAAGTGTTAATATTATTTTTAAATTTTTCATATTCTGTATTTCAGATCTTAGAAATTTTCTACAATTTATTCTTTCTGAATTAGTTGGTTTATTGTTAGGAGGTACACACCTAACACTATTTGTAATTCTTATATTTTTTAAGGTTAGGCCATCGTTATAATTTTCTTTATAGGTTCCTTCTGCAAGTTTATTTTTTATTAAGGATGGATATAAGGTATTTCCTGCATGATCACCTGTAAAAGGCCTTCCAGTTTTATTTGCTCCTTGTAATCCAGGTGCAAGGCCAACAATTAGTATCTTAGAATCTATATCACCAAAAGATTCTACAGGCGAATTATGCCAAGTAGGTTCCAATTTTTTATACCTATTTCTATAATTTTTTAATCTATTACAAAGTGAGCAATTTTTATTTGGTTCTATCATAATTTAACTTTTTATTTATCAGGCTCTATTAATTTTAATATTATAATAAATATTTTTTTTATTGAAATTAAAGACTATAAATAATTATGTTTATTAATAATAATATTTTTATATCTATAGGCTCAAATTTACGAGGCCATATGAATAATTCTAAAGATATTATGAATATAGTCTTTTTTAACTTATCAAATGAAGGACTAAGGGTTAGATCTGCTTCAAAAATATATGTTAGTAAACCAATGCCTTCAGGCTTAGGACCTACTTTTTATAATAGAGTGATCTTAATTAATTCAGAGCTTAAGGCTAACTATATATTAAAAAGACTCAAAAAAATTGAAAAAATTTATAGTAAAAGGTCTTCTTTAAGAAACTCTCCACGAGTTCTAGATTTAGATATATTGGACTATAAAGGAAAAGTAATTAAA
>Ga0209631_10001970_pt1 | contig 25199 bp, 19 predicted proteins | sample COG_08_FD_184752 | JGI IMG/M metagenome (GOLD analysis project Ga0209631, IMG submission 184752) | Pelagic Microbial community sample from North Sea - COGITO 998_met_08 (SPAdes) (version 2) | ecosystem: Environmental > Aquatic > Marine > Neritic zone/Coastal water | place: Helgoland, sampling... | reverse complement strand
CTCTGATATCCGATTTCTATCTTTTTTTAGCACTCACTATTGGAACAGCACTCGCGGCCGGCGGTGCCGCGGCCCTTAATCAGTGGATGGAAAGGGAAGAAGACTCCCTGATGCCCCGCACATCGGAAAGGCCTTTACCGTCGCGCCTCATTGAACCCGAAGTTGCATTAATTTTCGGTGTTGCACTGTCATCTATCGGTCTTGCCCTGCTTTGGATTGGAACCAATCCTTGGGCTTGCTTGCTAACCTTACTCACTCTGGTTTTTTATTTGCTTATTTACACACCCCTAAAAAAACGCTCTCCTTATGCAACTGAGGTTGGAGCAGTTTCTGGTGCACTACCCCCACTTATTGGTTGGGTAGCGGCATCAGGCGAACCATCCCTATATGGGTGGATTTTATTTGGAATACTATTTACTTGGCAATTACCTCACTTCATGGCAATCGCTTGGAATTTTCGTAAAGATTATGAACAAGGCGGTTTTAAATTGCAAAATCTTGGCAGTGCAAATGGATTTCATCTTGCTCGAAAGAGCCTAATTTATTCATTTTTACTTACAGGCTTCGTATTTTCTCCTTATTTTATCGAAACAACTCAACCCGCACCAGGTTGGCTCTATTTTATTTCCGCCTGTTTACTATCCGTTTATCTTCTAAAACCAGCATTCAATTTTTTGCTATCCAAAAATCGAGATAAATCTGCCAAGAAACTCTTTTTCGTAACTATTATTTACTTGCCTCTGTTATTTGCTATACTAGTCATTGACCGATTTCTTTGATACTACCAAGAACCATGAAAAAACCGCTCAACAAGCTCAAAGTCTTGTCACTTACAATTTTACCTGCACTCTTGTTTTTTGCTGGAGGATGCTCACGAATTGATCATAAGCAATCTGCCCTTGATCCGAAAGGTTTGGTTTCTCAAAACCAATATGATATTTTCATGCTTTCTGTTTGGATTACCATTTTTCTGTTCTGCGCAGTGGGCGGGTGTTTACTTTATGTATTGTGGAAATATCGGGCTAAAACTCCCGAAGAAGCGATGGAAGTTCCACCTCAATCACATGGCAATTCAAAGGTAGAAGTTTCTTTAATAATTGCTTCCACGGTAATCTTAGTAATCCTTGCTATACCAACTCTTCAAGGGGTTGTGCTTATGAATCGAGTACCAGACCCTAATGATGCTCAAACTCTTGAAAAACTTAACCTCAACAGAAGTGCAATTGATAATGCCATTACAGTTAATGTTACTGGCAAGCGTTTCTTTTGGGTTTTTGAATATCCTCAATACGGTATTGTTACTGCTAACGAGCTTGTATTCCCAACATCTCGTGCGGTAAGAATAAATTTACGAACAGAAGATGTAATACACAGCTTTTGGCTTCCCAAACTCGCCGGTAAGATGGATTTGATGCCAGGGCAGGAAAACTTCCTCTGGTTTATTGCTGACCAAGAAAAAATCCTGTCAGGTAAGGATGCTGATGGAAAAGAGGTCAAATACTCTATAGAAGACGCTATGCCTCCCGTCTTTAATGGAAAAATGCGAGAAAGGATTTTTACTAAACAAAAATTCACCGATGAATTCGAAGCCGTTGGTGGACTTTTTTATGGTCAATGTGCTGAATACTGTGGCAATTCCCATGCTTACATGTCCTTCAGAGCACTTGCCCAGACCGATAAAGATTTTGATGCTTGGGTAAACAAATTTCAAGTTGCTCAAAACCCAAATCTCCAACCTTCTGCCTACAACCCTGAAAATGAATATTCCAAGGGGAGCTTAGTCACTTTTTCTGACAAGTCATTGGGAGAATCTGCTACGAGAGAATTCCGAGCAACCAAAGAAGTGGCTAAAGGGGAAGCACCCAACCTTTCAAAGAAAATTTGGACTCAGGCAAATCCCGATGATTATGAACGTGGAAAACAACTTTTTTCATCTCTTCAATGCGTTCAATGCCATGCAATTAACCGAACCGGACTTGGTTCGAAGGGTCCTAATTTAACCCTTTTTGGAATTCGCACCTCTCTTGCCGCTGGTTGGATGAGAAACGATGAAGAAAATCTAGATAAATGGCTTCGCAATTCCAATGATGTTAAGTTCGGAAACTTGATGTGGAACGGAGAAGGAGTCGACGATAATCATCCACTTCGTAACCTTGAAGATGAAGATCAAAAAGTTAAACAGCTAGTAACCTACCTACTAGGTTTAAAATAAACATTTACTTAGCACATAGAGTATATCCTAAAATTCGAAATACCATGGCAACAGAATCACTAAAATATCTCAATCCTGACTCGGAAACAAATCTAAAGACAAAGGAGTTTCCTAGACCTGATCAAAACACAACGGGAATTAGAAATTGGTTAACCACGATAGACCACAAAAAAATAGGAGTGATGTACGGAATGGCTGCCCTATTTTTTCTCATACTAGGCGGGTTGGAAGCACTTCTCATTCGCTCCCAGCTCTGGAACCATAATATGGATGTTCTAACGAATCGTGAGTACAACCAAATGTTTACCATGCATGGAACTACTATGGTTTTCCTTGTCATCATGCCCTTAAGCGCTGCCTTTTTTAACTTTATCATGCCTCTGCAAATTGGCGCCAGAGATGTTGCCTTTCCTCGCATGAATACGCTCAGTTTATGGTGTTTTATTGCAGGTGGTATAACACTCAATTTAAGTTGGTTCTTCACAGGCGGTTCTCCCGCTATTGGATGGTTTGGATATGCCCCGCTTACAGATAACCGTTTTGCTGAGGTTCTTGGTGATATGGGACCTGATTTTTGGATTTTTTCTTTGCAGATCCTTGGTCTTGCATCCTTACTTGCTTCCTTTAATTTTATAACCACTATAATTAACATGCGTGCACCCGGCATGACAATGATGAGGCTTCCCGTTTTTACCTGGATGACCCTGATTGTTAGCTTTCTTATAATTCTTGCTTTCCCTGCAATTACTATAGCACTGGTTGAATTGATGTTCGACCGAACTTATGGAACAAACTTCTTCGACTTCCTTGAAGGCGGCAAACCTCATCTTTGGCAGCACCTTTTTTGGATTTTCGGACACCCTGAAGTTTACATTCTTATTTTACCTGCTATGGGAATTGTTTCTGAGATCATTCCCGTTTTCTCGCGAAAACCTCTTTTCGGATACGGCCTAATAATATTTTCGGGTGCTATCATTGGATTTATGGGATTTGCTGTATGGAGTCACCATATGTTCACAACAGGTATGGGAATCGTTGCCACCTCAGCTTTCTCAATACTAACCATGCTTATTGCTATTCCAACGGGGATTAAAATTTTTAATTGGATTGGCACAATGTGGGGCGGAAGAATTCGGTTTGATACTCCAATGCTCTTTGCTCTCGGTTTCATAACCATGTTTATGGTAGGTGGATTTACTGGAATTATGCACTCCTCTGTTCCGATTGATGCTCAACACCAAGACTCGTACTTTGTCGTTGCACACTTTCACTATGTTCTTATCGGAGGTGCTCTATTTGGGCTCTTTGCAGGATTCTATTTTTGGATGCCAAAACTTACTGGCAAAATGCTCAATGAAAAGCTTGGGAAGTTAGTTTTCACTCTCATGTTCATTGGGTTTAATCTAACATTCTTTCCTATGCATTATCTTGGAATGATTGGACAACCTCGTAGAACTCATAGTTACAATGAAGGTCATGGTTTTGAAACATGGAATCAAATTGCCACGATTGGAGCATTTATCCTAGGTGTTGGAATCGTCATAGGCGTATATCAATTCTTTTCGGCATTTTTCAACAAAAAGCTTAAGGATGCAGGGAAAAACCCATGGGATGCCAGAACCCTAGAATGGACTCTTTCATCTCCGGTTAAAGAATACAATTTTGCTCGCACACCAATTATTAAAACTAGAGATCAGGCATGGGAAAATAACTATGGGCCCAAAGAAAATCATTCAGAAAAAGAGCCTTTAGATGATCATGGAGTTCATATGCCCGATCGCTCTTGGTACCCATTGGTTTCAGGTGTTGGATTTCTTGGTCTAGTTCTTGGTCTATTGTTTCATCAATCCGTAGATGTAAATACTGGAGAAATCCTCAGGGATTATACTTTTGCAATCATTGGCGGGGTTGTCGCTATTTTTGGAATCATTATGTGGTCACTTGAAGGTCCTGGTGGATACCACCTTTTTCCTGATGAGAACGACGAGTAGAGCCCAAGCCTTTTAAAAATTAATTGAAATATAATCATGAGTGAAGCATCAGCACACGCCATTGAACATCACGAACCTGAAACAAGCACAGGAATTCCCAACAAAAAAGTCCTTATGTGGGCTTTTCTTGGATCTGATTGCATGTTTTTCGGCACTCTCATTTCAACGCACCTGATCTACAGAAAGATTTCCGCTACCGTTGGAGGTAATTTTTTAGACATAAGAGATGTCTTTGATATCGAACTTACTTCGTTCAGTACCTTTATTCTTCTAGCCAGTTCACTTTTTATGGCGCTAGCGGTATCTGCAATCCATAAGGGTAATCTTACCAGTACTCGTTGGATGCTTTTGGGAACAATTATATTTGGTGCAATTTTTCTTGCCTGCCAAGTCTATGAGTTCGCACACTTTGTCCACGCTCCGGGCAACGAACTCACCCTATCGAGTTATCGCGGAGAACCTCATGTATTTGGTTCAACTTTTTATGTGTTGACCGGTACGCACGGAACCCATGTTGCTATCGGGGTCTTTTGGTTACTAGGCTGGTTTGCTTACTCTTTTACAGGCAAAATGAGTCCAGCTGATGCACTGGATATTGAATGTTGTGGTCTTTATTGGCACTTTGTCGATATTGTATGGATCATCATCTTCCCAGTTGTTTATCTAATGGAATACGCCTTATAAATTTTTTAAAATTCATTAACTTATAATTATGAGTGGACATTCAGAAGACCCAGTAGCAGAAGAAAGCGAACGCTTCTTCACTTTTTTTAATTTATCCATGATTCTTGTTGCTATAACAGGGGTTGAGATTGTGATTATCTATGTTCAGTCTTTTGAAGGTTCAAGTATAATTGCTGTTCTTTTTGTAACTTCGATTTTGAAGTTTATAGGAGTTATGACTTGGTTCATGCATTTAAGGTGGGATAAAATACTCAATACCATCCTCTTTCTGATGGGCTTGGTCATTTCAGTTTTTACTTACATTGCTGTTATCTACATGGCAGATGACCCCCCTGTAGTCGAAGAGTTTAAGGTTTCTCCGCTTGAACAGGTTTGGAAAACTGGAAATGTTTACAACCAAGGTGACTATGTTAAACACAACGACAATTTTTTTGTTGCCGAACATGATCATACATCACCCGATTCTTTTAATAAGAAAGTTTTAATAGGCGAAGAAAACTTAACTGCTTGGAAGAAAGTTACTGGAATTCCTCATCAGTTTAATTGGAGAGTGAGCACTGGAGATTTAATAGAAATTAATTCACTCAATCCGGGAAATCCTTTTTTCCACCAATATCATCCCTCTCAAGATGACAATATTGAGGGTTCTAAAATTTCTTTACTTACTCAAAATGCATCCGCTGAAGATTTCAGGATAAAAGTCCGCTCGGAAGCATTCTGGGTGGAAAACCAGTAGGAATCTATAAACTTGAATCGGGTTCATCAATCCGCAGATGAATTCTCCTGTAACATTTAGCCACTGGCATACTGAACCTGCTCTCGTTGGTGGTATACTCTTTGTATCTTGGTGCTATGCAATAATTGTCGGCCCTTACAGAAGAAACTTCTCTGCTAACCTACCCTATTCCCGAAGCCATACATTATGGTTTTGTGCAAGTATGATAAGTTTTTATCTTGCTGTCGGTTCACCCCTTGACCCGCTAGGAGAAAACTTTCTCTTTTTTGCACACATGATTCAACATAACATCTTAATGTATGTTAGCCCATTATTTTTACTGCTCGGTTTGCCACATGAAATTGTGGATCATTATCTTGAAAATAAACCTACCCTTGAAAAGTTTCTTAAATTCTTATTTCACCCTATTATTGCTGGCTTAATGTTCACTCTAGTTTTCTCCTTTTGGCATATCGGGGAATTTTATGAAGCTGCAATTCGAGATAAAACCTTACATATGGCTGAACATTTATCTATGTTTTTTACATCGGTTGCCATGTGGTGGCCGATTTGTGGACCATCAAAAAGAATACCACCTGCCCAATACGGACCACAAATGCTCTATATATTGGCAATTATGCTTGGACAAACTCCCATTTTTGCAATCCTCACATTTTCAAAGGATGTTTTGTACGATACATATTTTTATGCTGAACGAGTAATGAATTTAAGCCCGCTTGAAGATCAAAAAACAGGAGGGGTGCTGATGAAGCTAGCCAATATGGTTGTTTCCGTCAGCGTTCTTTCATCTGTTTTTTACCGATGGTCAAAGGAACAAGAAAGCTAATTTTACAGAAGTGCTATAACCGTGAAACCAATAACTCCCGCTCAAAAAGCATTTCCTTAGGAAGCGATTCTGCTAATTCTAAAAATAGTTCTTCATGACGAAGAGTTTGCATTCTTAAGTTATTTGGATTTATCGCCATTAACTTAGACCAGTCATCGTCACTGAACTCTAAACCGGACCAATCCAAGTCTTCTTTGAATGGAATCCAACCGAGTCTACCCTCATGTGCTCGCCCTTGACCAGAAGATCGTTCAACAATCCAGCGAAGAACTCGCATATTATCACGAAACCCTGGCCATAAAAAATTCCCATCCTCATCTTTTCTGAACCAATTAACATGAAAAATACGAGGCTTATTTTTGAGCCTTTTTCCCATCTTCATCCAATGTTTAAAATAATCTCCCATATTGTAACCGCAAAATGGCAACATAGCCATTGGGTCCCTTCTCAAATTCCCCAAAGCTCCTTCAGCCGCAGCGGTAGTTTCGGAGGCGAGTGTGGCTCCTAGGTATACGCCATGGTTCCAATTAAACGCCTGGTAAACCAAAGGGATATCAGACATTCTGCGACCACCAAAAATAAAAGCCGAAATGGGCACTCCGTCCGGATTTTCCCAATCAGGGTCAATAGTAGGACACTGAGATGCAGGTGCCGTAAACCTAGCATTTGGATGTGCTGCAGGCGTTTTCATATCTGGATTCCATTCACGACCTTGCCAATCTGTTAACCCAGTTGGTGGTTCTTTTGATAAACCTTCCCACCAAACATCTCCATCATCAGTTAAAGCGACATTTGTAAATAAAGTATTTTGCTTCATTGATTCCATCGCATTTGGATTCGTCTCCCAGGATGTTCCTGGAGCAACCCCAAAAAAGCCAGCTTCCGGATTAATCGCACGAAGCATTCCATCATCATCTGGTTTTAACCATGCAATATCGTCACCAACTGTTGAAACCTTCCAACCCTTCATGGAATCAGGAGCCACGAGCATAGCCATATTTGTTTTACCGCAAGCACTTGGAAATGCACCTGCTACATATGTCTTCTCACCTTCGGGATTTTCGACGCCTAAAATTAACATATGCTCAGCCATCCAACCGTTATCCCGAGCCATACAGGACGCAATCCGTAAAGCTAAACATTTTTTGCCTAACAATGCATTTCCTCCATAACCGCTTCCAAAGGACACAATCGTCCTTTGTTCTGGAAAATGAACAATATGAGTATTTTCAGGATTACAAGGCCAAGCCACATCTTCAGTGCCTGGAGAAAGAGGAAAACCAACTGAATGAAGACAAGGTACGAAAAAATCCTTATCTCCCATTACATCCAAAACTTCTTTTCCCATCCTAGTCATAATCCGAAGATTTAAAACCACATAGGGCGAGTCCGTGACCTGAACTCCGAATTGAGACAAAGGAGATCCTAATGGGCCCATACAAAAGGGAATCACATACATTACCCGTCCTTCCATCGAGCCCTTAAATAAACGCTTTAACTTAGCCCGCATTTTTCTAGGTTCTTCCCAATTATTCGTTGCACCTGCGTCGTCTTTACCGTAACTGCAAATGAAAGTTCGACTTTCTACCCGTGCAACATCCCGTGGATCAGAACGAACAAGGAAGCTGTTGGGTCGCTTTTCTTGGTTCAGGGCAATCATCGAGCCCTGATCGATCATTAAGGAACAAAGGTCTTGCCACTCTCCGTTCGACCCATCGCACCAACGCACTTCTTTGGGCATACACATTTCAACCATTTTATCCAACCATTTAAGCAAGGCCTGATTGTTCGTCTTACTTCGGTCATAATCGACTTTCACTGAATCCATTTGTTCTAGTCGGTAAACGCAAGCTCCCAGTTAGTCAAACTTTCCCGAACTTTTATAATCAAAAGTAGAGATTATCGAAAAATTTTACAAATCTAGTTTGCCAATACCTCAATGATCTTGTATCAAATAATCCTGTTTATGCATAAACAGAAAAAGCAAAGAAATGCCGTGTTAGCACTTGAAGATGGAAGTGTTTTCAAGGGTTTTTCATTTGGTGCTAAAAGTACAATTGAAGGTGAAGCAGTTTTTAATACAGGAATGACTGGGTACCAAGAAACCCTGACTGATCCTTCATATTTTGGCCAAATTGTAACAATGACCGCTCCACAAATTGGAAATTATGGAGTAAATGAGGAGGACGAGGAATCTGACGGTCCAAAAGTTGCAGGTTTCGTAATACGCGAACTAAGCCCAGTGGTTAGTAATTGGAGGGCGTCTGGGACCCTTGATGAATATTTAAAAACACATGGCATACCTGGGATTACCGGTGTTGACACACGAGCAATCACCAAAAGAATTCGTATTCATGGTGCACTTAAAGCATGTATTAGTACCGAGAATATCACTGACGAGGAAGCCCTTCAGCGAGCACAAAACTCAAAAGGCTTGGTTGGTCAAGACTTTGTAAAAGAAGTTACCTGCAAGAAATCCTACACATGGGATTCAACCGGTGAAAAAAGCCAACCATTTACAGTCGTCGGAACAAACCTACCCTCTACTTTTGAAAAAGACTGCAAGCACCGAATCGTTGCATTTGATTATGGTGCAAAATGTGCAATTTACAAAAACCTGAGAAGGTATGGTTTTGAAGTAATTGTATTACCCGCAAATGCAACTGCGACTGAAGCAGAATCGCATAATCCGGATGCCATATTTCTTTCCAATGGTCCGGGTGATCCATCTGCACTCGACTATGCTCATAAAACCATTCAAGCACTCATCCCACATTACCCGGTTTTTGGCATTTGTCTCGGACATCAAGTTCTGACCCATGCCATTGGTGCTCAGACTTATAAACTCAAATTCGGTCATCGCGGAGGAAACCAGCCAGTAAAAAATGTCGAAACTGGAAAAGTAGCCATAACCTCTCAGAACCATGGTTTTGCTTCAGATAAAGACAAACTCGAAGAAATGGGTGCCATTGTCACTGAGTACAATCTAAATGATCAAACGGTTTCTGGTATGCGCCTTAAAGATCTCCCCGTTTTTTCAGTTCAGTACCATCCTGAAGCCTCACCTGGACCAAACGACGCCAACCATCTCTTTAAGGCATTCCATCAACTGGTTACTGAGCATAAAAAAACGAAAGCATAAAGTTTTCCTTTCTCATTCAGTCATCTCACAGTTAGACTGAATATTTAATTTTTCTTTTACCTAATTACTTAAAAAGTAACTACAAGTTAAGATAAACTATTTTTATCCCGATGAAATGCGGAATTGTTTACGATCCAATTTTTAAAAAACATAGAACTGGATCAGGTCACCCAGAAAATCCAGAACGTGCATCTTTTATTTTTCAAAGCCTCAAAGAAAGAAACATACTTTCGGCTACCGAGCAAATTCCAGTTAAAAAATGCAAATTAGAAGACCTTTGTTTGGTACATAATAGAAATTACCTTCAATTAGCTAAAGAAGAAATTGAGCGAGGTGAAAAAAGCCTGAGTACTGGGGATACTGCTACTTGCAAAGATACTTGGGAAATAAGTACATTGGTAACTGGCGGCGTAATTAATGCCGTGGAAAAAGTTATTTATGGAAAAATCAATAATGCATTTTGTATAACCCGCCCACCAGGCCACCACGCAAATGCAAGTAAAGGTATGGGCTTTTGTTTATTCAATCATATTGCGATTGCGGCCAAGTATGCACAAAAAAAACTGGGGGTTAAAAAAGTTCTAATCGTTGACTGGGATGTTCATCATGGCAATGGAACTCAGGATATTTTTTATGAAGATAATTCCGTTTTCTTTTTTAGTACCCATCAATCACCATGGTACCCTGGGACAGGAGAAAGAGTGGAAACAGGAAAAGGCAAAGGATTAGGATATACAATGAACTACCCGTTCCCTGCTGGCTCAGGAAAAGAAGAAATTCTTCAACACGCGTTTGAATCTGAGTTACCCAAGCAAATGAAGAAATTCAAACCAGAATTAATTTTAATTTCGGCTGGTTTTGACTCACGGATAGATGATCCACTTGGACAATTCCGTTTAACTGATCAAGATTTCTATGACCTTACTAAACTCATTTTAAATCTAGCCGATGAATATGCCAATGGTAATGTAGTTTCAATTTTGGAGGGAGGCTACAATCTAAATGGATTAGCTAAGGCTAGTGCGGCTCATGTTCAAGCTTTACTCAAATAAAACCAGAAAAATTAACTCATTTCAAAAAAAGTTACTCACCTATTGGACAAAAACAAAAAAATGGAGTAACTTGGAGTGTTCAAAAAAATTACTCGTAATTAAAGATCTGCACCTTCGTCAATTTAATTTATTTTACTCATAAAGGAAGGCAAAAGCAGTTTGAAAATAGTAAGTTTTTATAAAGTGCCGATACCCAGGCACTTTTTTTTTATATAAATATACAGACTGAAAATTAATCCTATTATTGGACAATTTGAAAAATATGGAGTAGTGTAAAGTGTTCAGAAAAAAAACATTCTTCCCCCTGCAGAGTTTGCTGATGAGGAAAGACAAAAACTCTTCAATGAGAAGAATAAAAAAAGTGCCGAAAAACGGCACTTTTTTTTTCTTTGATTTTTCAAATATCGACTTTCTTGACTATTAAGGAGTAAACTAGTAACAAGAAATTATGTTACGCGGAATATCTCCACTTCTTAGTCCAAAACTTTTAGAAACTCTTTATCGCATGGGTCACCATGATGAAATTATTTTCGGGGATGCACATTTTCCCGGAGAAAGTTGTAACGAAAATATTATTCGAGCGGACGGATTGCGAATCGATGATCTACTTGACGCTATCCTCCCTCTCTTTGTTCTCGATCATGTGATTGAACAACCGGTTATGATGATGGGTCCCCTACCCGAGGATAAAGCCAACCCTAAAATTGCAGCTGATTATCAAAAAGTACACGATGGATATGATGAAATTGTAAAAAAACATTATCCAGACACAGCCCCGATTGCACAGGTGGATAAATATGATTTTTATGACCAGACCCGCAAAGCGTTTGCGGTTGTAATGACCGGAGACACGCGAATTTACGCGAATTTAATTTTAGCCAAAGGCGTAACCACTTGGTAGTTCTAAAACTACCCGCGCGATTTACCACCTGATATATTTACCGTTGTTCCGTGGATATAAGATGCACGGTCCGAAGCAAGGAAAACGACTAGGTCAGCCACCTCAGACAACTTTCCACTCCTACCCATGGGTATGGAGGAAGTACTCCCATATTTTTCACGAAGTTCTTCAGCAGAAATTCCACGGGTGTATGCAAGTGATTCCTCATAAGCAGGGCTGCGCATCGAAGTTGTCTCCATAATCCCTGGGCCCACCCCAACCACACGTACACCCTGCCTGCCTAATTCCTTGGACCATGATCGAGTCATGTTTTGATTGGCTGCCTTTGTCGCGGCATAAACACTTTGCCCCTCGCTACCTTCCATCCCTGATTCTGATGTCATATTAATAACCACTCCCCCATTCCCAGAAGCAAGCATGGCACGGGCCGCGGCTTGGGCACATAAAAACTGTCCCTTTACATTCACCGCAAAAACCTTATCCCAAATTTCCTCGGTTAATTCCTCTTTACCAGCCGGGTCAACCAACAACCTCGGGACATTAATTCCGGCATTATTAACCAAAACATCCACTTGCCCAAAATGATCCACCGCTGTTTGAACCATAGCTTCCACGTCTACCTTGGAAGTAACATCGCAACGTGCAAAAACTGCTTCACCCGGGCCGGATTCGTTAACCTCAATAACTGCTTTCGCACCAATATCTTCGGCAAAATCTCCAATCACTACTTTGGCACCTACTTCCACGAACCCCTTGGCTACGGAAAGACCGATTCCAGCTGCACCTCCGGTTATAATCACCACTTTGTCTGTAAGGTTTGTCCAACTCATAATATTTTTATCTTTCTAGGTTTAAGGGGTATGATGCTTGGTAGCCATTGTAAAGAGCTTCCTCCACTTCTCTTGACCATTGCTCGCCATTATTGGAAAGAACACTGGCTCCTGCCAGTAAAGCTTGTCGGGCAGGCCCTTTTACCTGTTCTGCCTGCTCGGCAAAAACTTTGGAACTCACATCGACATAAGGTAAGTCTGGCAGTTCCGCAAAAGCAAAAAAAGATCCAAATGGTTGAGTATGTTCCACTTCCTCCATCATTACTTTTACATGATTGAGTCCACAAATACCTTTTACCATCCAATCAAAGCTAACTGGTGTCTTGGCCTGCACAACCATATCGTCCGAGTGTGGTTCTGATGTATTGGTCAAGTACCAAGGAACATTTGATCCGCAAATTTGGTGACGAGAAACATAATGCGCCTGTCTTGATAATATCGGAATCACTGCATTTCCATCAAGAAAGTTTACCGCTGCTGAACGAGCAAGTTGTAACTCCACCGACTGATATTCACGAATTGCATCATCACCATTGCCAGCAATAAAAACATCGGTAAAACTAGAGTCAGCGGAAAGTTCGAGCAGACCAAATTCTACAACCGACCTATTTGGAGTGAATACTTTACAACCGTTCGGTAAACTTTTTAAATAAGCATCTAGGCGCTCATTGGTTTCTTCAAAACCAAGTAGTGCAACTAAAGGGCTCTCTGCGAGGCCATTGTTTCGAACCGGGTCATTGGGCCCAATATTATGATGCATAGAAAGGATTTGCGTTTCCGCTTCATCCTTTAAGGTATCAAATTTTTCACCTTGGCCAACAGGCATGTTAATTACAAGTTCAGGATCCGCCGCACCGGCATAAGAATTTAAATTTCCACCATTCTCGATAATTGCACAAGCTTGGTCATAACTTTCCTGTGATGCATAATTTGTCCAAATGATATTTGGTTTTCCAAATTCAGTTAGTTTAGAGATAATAGCTGGGTCATTGCGGTCAATCAATTCGACCCGCGTGCCTCGTTTTCTCAAATCGAGAATTAAGGCATAATTATCCATTTCCTTAAGCTTAGCCGGAGAGCCTGTTACATAGACAACAATGGGTAACTCATCGTCGGGAACACTCGCAACGATAGTCAGATTAATCATCGCCATACGGGCCGTACCCGATAAATAAGCTAAAATTGAACGCGGTGGAACACCATACACAAATTCGCCCTCTTCATTGAAAGTAAAAATATGCTTATTAGTTCCGAAATTACAGGCAAATGGTTCCGCGTGGGCAAGCGAGATTAAACTGGTATCACTCTTAGGTTGGACTTTGTTAAAAAGATTACCGAACCCCTGGGAACGAATAAAGGAAGGAGCGACTCCCGGCACGGCATTAAACCTACGCAAACCACCAAGATATTGATAAGAATATCCAAGAGCTGCCAACACCCCTTTTTCTTCAGGCTTAAAGGTCAATGGATCAATTGGCTGACTGGCATGTCCAGGCGTAATAACCACAATATCTCCAGGTTGAACCTCTGAACCTGCTGGGGACTGGAGAACAATTTGTAAAGTCTCATGTCCAAGGGCAACCTTTTCAACTCCAGAAGGAACTCTAGCGTGAGAATCAAATTGTCTAATTGCCTTTGCATCCGATGCACAACGGCAGTTACCAAAGCTAGCGAGTACAAAATCGTCTTCAGTGGTGACAGACGGGGGCAATTCATCGACTAGCAATTCGATCCTATCTGGTCCAGTCAGGAAAACACCATGGTGTTTTTCGCGAGATTGCTCAAGCAGAGTATTTGTTCGGATTTGTAATAATTTTTCCATGGCTTCTTCCTATTATTCCAATCGTTAGTTATAAAAGAAAAATATTAATTTTTCTTTGCCAAAATCCTTGCCCGTAGATCAGAAATGACAAGGAATCAAATTCCTTCTCGGTTTCGGTGCATGAGCTCGCCAGTTGTTGGATTCGATGATAACTGATGACCAGGAAGCGGCATAATTCGTTCATGGATCGCATCAATCATCCATGATGGTTGAGGGAAATAATCCTCCTCCACCTCAGCACATGGAGTAATCCAATTTCTTGAACCAACAACCACAGGCGGAGAGTCTAAATCATCAAAAGCTAATTGACTAATATTGGATGCTATATCCTGCATAACCGAACCCCGAGCACAGGCATCAGAGGACAATAAAACCTTTCCGGTCTTTCGAACCGATTCAATTAATGGATCGTAATCCAAAGGATTGATCGAGCGACAGTCAAACACATCGCATGTGATACCGTATTTTTGCTCAAGAATATCGGCTGCTTCCAAGGCTCGGTACATAGTAGCACCCACAGTAATTAGGGTAATATCTTTTCCAGTTCTTCTCTTAGCTGGAAGACCAAAGGGAATTTCATAATATTCTGCAGGTACTTCTTTTTCAAAAAGTTCCCCAATATCATAAAGTCTTTGGCTCTCAAAAAAGATTACGGGATCACTACCAGCTAAGGCCGTATTAAGCATTCCTTTTGCATCATATGGAGTACAGGGAAATACAACTTGTAGGCCTGGAATATGATTTACGAGTGCACTCCAATCCTGGGAATGTTGAGCTCCATATTTGGATCCAACAGAAACCCGAAGTACAACAGGCATTTCAAGAATGCATGCGGACATACTTTGCCACTTGGCCAATTGATTAAAGATCTCATCTCCAGCCCGGCCCATAAAATCGCAATACATCAACTCGACTAATGCCCGCCCCCCCTCCAATGCATATCCTACCGCACTGCCCACAATAGCAGCCTCAGATATTGGCGAATTGAAAAGACGATGATACGGAAGAGACTCAGTTAAACCACGATAACATGCGAATGCTCCCCCCCAATCTCTATTTTCTTCACCATATGCAACCAAGGTGGAATCATTTTGAAAACGGTGAAAGGCCGCCTCAAAGATAGCATCTCTGAATTGATAAACTTTATTTTTAGAAACGGGTTTTCCGTCAATTACACCGGCTCTTGATTTCTTAGCCAATGCCTGAACCCTTGGATTATCTGCAGCCGCTAAGATCAACTCTGGCTCCCGTGTAGTATCGTAGTTTTCAACTTTCCTCTTGGAGAACATTAAATTTCCAATTTTTTCCGAAGCGAGTCTTGGAGAAACCTCCAAGTCCGAAGCCAAGCGGCAGGCCTGTGTCATCGCTTTAGTGATATTCGCCTGCGTTTGCTCAATTGCTTCTTCCGTAAGCATACCAGCTTCTATCAGTTCTTTTGAGTATGCATTTATGGGATCCACAGCCTGCCATGCCTCAACCTCTTCCTTTAATCGATAGGAGGATGCATCCGAGGGAGAATGTCCGGAATAACGATAAGTAATGGTTTCAAGCAAAACCGGGCCATCTCCATTCTCAATTAATGCTTTCTTACGCTTGATTGCATCAACCACAGCGAGCGGATTATATCCATCAACACGTTCAGCGTGCATCGATTGAGGATTCACACCGGCACCAACACGGGCAAGGTAATCAAAAGCCATGGTTTCCCCTGCTGTCTGCCCTCCCATGCCGTAGAAATTATTCATGAAATTAAAAATGATTGGCAGTCCGCCTTTCATTCCCGTTTCCCAGAGTTCATGGAACTGACGCATGGAAGCAAAATTCATTGCTTCCCAAGTTGGACCACAACCCATGGAAGCATCTCCAACATTCGAAATTACAATTCCATTCTTCCTATTTACCTTCTTAAACAATGCCGCACCCATGGCAATATCCGCAGAACCACCCACAATTGCATTATTAGGCAAAATTCCAAAAGGAGGAAAAAATGCATGCATTGATCCACCCAATCCCCGGTTAAACCCGTTTTCACGGCCAAAGATTTCGGCCAAGGCTCCATAAAGTAAAAAGTTTCGGGCCAAATCCTTGACTGAATCTGAACCCTCTTTCTCAACCACCCGGTAGCAATCACCACCAAGAAAATTCTCCATAATTTCGATCAGGGAAGCATCATCCAATTTTCGAATTGCGGACATACCCTTAGCCAAAATCTCACCATGCGAACGGTGTGAACCTAGGATGTGATCATCAATACCAAGGAGAAAGGCTTGTCCGACTGATGATGCCTCCTGCCCGATTGACAGGTGAGCCGGTCCCTTGTGGTCATATTCGATCCCCTCGTAAGAACCCTGAGTTTTAATGGATTGAAGCATATTTTCGAATACGCGGATAAGAAGCATATCTTCATACATACCAACCAAAGCTTCAGCCCCGTAGGCTTCTTTCTCTTTGGCAATATCTTGCTTGTACTGATTGAGAGGAATCTCAGCAAACGGAATGGTTCCGGCTTTACGTTCTTCTGCAGGTTCTACTATTTGTGACTTTGGCATATCGAAAGGTGTTTAGTAATTTAAAAAATGGTTAACGGACGGCCATGAAAACATCCTTCATAATTTCGGATGTAGTTGGATGTGGAAATACGATTTCTGCAATTTCCTCTTCCCTTAACTCGGTTTCCAGCATAGCAGTCGCTCCAAAAATCATTTCTGAACAGGCTCCCCCCACCATGTGAACGCCAAGTAAACGGTTCGTATCTGCATCAAGCACGACCTTACACATACCCTCTTCCCCGGGATTCTCTGCAATGTATCGAGCATTGATCGCCATAGGTATTTTTCCAGTCTTCACTTTGAAACCGCGCTCGGTTGCTTCCTCCTTAGTCAATCCAACTACAGCGACCTCAGGACTTGTGTAAACAACTGCTGGCATAGTGTCATGCCGCATGATATCTTTCTGACCTGTAATATTATGAACCACCACCTCAGCCATACGACTTGCGGCATGGGCGAGCCAGGCTTGTCCGGTTATATCACCGGCTGCCCAAACACCCGGTAAGTTAGTAGCTCCACGCTGATCGACTTTCACACCGCCTCGTGGATCAAAATCCAAGCCAATATCTTCCAGTCCAAGATCCGAAACATTGGGGCGTCGACCGGTGGCAATAAGAACCAAGTCAGCGTCCATATCCTTGCTCTCTCCCTCCAAGTTATAACGAACGGACTTGCCCTCAAAACTTTCCACCTTCGCTCCAAGTACAAAGGTAACCCCTTTCTTTTCGAGTTCCTTCCGGAGAATAGCTGAAATTTCAGAATCTAAATTGGGACAAATTTCGGGCATGGCCTCCAATACGGTAACAGGAACTCCGACAGACGCATAAACGCAGGCAAATTCACATCCAATCACTCCTCCGCCCACAATAACCAGATTTTCAGGCAGAGTTTCGTTATTTAAAATACCGGTAGAGTCAACGATGTGTTCCGCCTCGATACCCGGTATTGGAGGAATGGTGGGAGAAGACCCGGTGCAAAGCAGAATATTTTCAGCCTCATGGGTTTCTCCGTTCACCGAAAAACCGCCTTTGACTAGTGTAGCTTCTCCTTCAATAACTTCGACTTTATGCTTCTTCATTAACCCGGCAATTCCGTCTCTCATTCGATCCATAACCGAATTTTTATGAGCATGGGCTTTTCCAAAATCAAAACTTAAACTTCCTGCTTCGACTCCGAAAATAGATCCGTGCTTTGCGTGATGATAAGTTTTGGCGGCCTGCAAAAGAGTCTTCGATGGAACGCAGCCCTCGTTCAGGCAAACGCCTCCAAGCTTTTTCTTTTCAACCATGACCACTTTTAATCCGGCGGACGCGGCTTTTTTAGCGGCCACATACCCAGCGGGTCCGGCTCCAATTACGGCAAAATCATATTTCACAATTATTCTTCTCCTTCAATGTTTTGTGGGTTTTCACCCGGATGAGTTTCTAAATGGTTTACAAAAGTCTGTAAAAATCGGGCAGCAGGGGCACCGTCAATCGCTTGGTGATCTATGGTTAAACTAAGCGAAATCTGATCCACGAAGGAAATTTCTCCATCCTCCTGCCTTTTAGGCTTCACACTAATTCCACCCACTCCAAGAATTGCAATTTCAGGCGGATTAAGAACAGGGGTGAAATTTTCCACACCCAACATTCCCAGATTGGTTAATGTAAAAGTTCCCCCGGAAAGATCGTCCGGTTGTATGGTACCGTCGCGACAGGCGATTGCCTTTTTCTTAATTTCTGCTGACAGCATTTCCAAAGACATTGTGGAGGCACCCTCAACCACAGGAACCATTAATCCCCGTGGGGAATCCACGGCAATGCCAAGATTAACTTCATGAAAAACTGCCAGGCGATCTCCAAGAAAATGAGCATTCATTTCAGGATGTAGCTTGAGGGCGGATAAAATAGCCTTGGCCACGAGGTCGTTAATAGAGACCTTGGATTCTCCATCTGCCAATCGTTTTTTGCGATACTGCTGACAGGCAGTTGCATCAAACGATGAATGTAATGTTAATTGTGCTGTTCCTTGTAAAGATTGCATCATCTTATCCGCAATCAATTTTCGAATTCCCTTAACTGGAGTCACATCTGCACCATCAATTGCACCCGGTTCGCGCATGTCTGATGCCAATGCCATTCCCGCTATCCCCGATCCATATTTCGGAGCTTCCAATCCATCCTGTGCACGCACGCGGGCCGCAGCAGATAATCGAGGTGATCCAGAAAGAAATGCATCCACATCTCTTTCAATCACACGCCCACCAGGACCGGTTCCGACAAGAATTTCAGCATCCACTCCGGCATGCATTGCTTTCTTACGGGCACGGGGACTAATTCCGGCAGAAGGGGCACTAACCGAGCCCACACTCGGGGCAATGGTTTCCTGTGGTTGAGCTGTTGTCTCAACAGCAGGAATATTTGTATCAGAGGTTGAAGCCGCAACCGGTTCAGGGGCGGATGTCCCTCCAGAATCTGCGGGTCGAAATTCATCAATATTCTCACCCTCTTCTCCAATGACTAATACATTGGCAAGAACAGGGACATCATCATCGGCCTCCCAAAAAAGTTCGAGTACGGTTCCGGATGCGGTCGACTCAAGGTCAAAGCTTGCTTTGTCGGTCTCAATCACTGCAAGAACATCACCCTCGGCAACAGTGTCGCCTGATTGAACCTTCCATTCGGTAAGGATGCAGCTTTCTACGGATTGTCCCTGTCGGGGCATAATTACTGGAGTTGCCATAATTTTCTATTTCTTGGTTATAAATTTAAACGACATGAACTTTGATTCCATGCTTGGGTAAATTTTTAATAAAGGAAGGTGAGAGTTTTCGATCGCTCAATAAAATATCCACATTTTGCCAATCCGAAACTCGGGCAAAAGACACTTTGTCCGCTTTACTGGAATCCGCCAGCAACACAACTTGGGAAGCCTGTTCCGCAACCAGTGCTTTGACATAGGCTTCATTTGGATCTGTCGTGGTCAGTCCATTCTTTAGGCAAAAACCCATCGTACCCATAAAAGCTTTATCCACCCGAACCTGACTGAGCACAGCCGAAGTCAGGGGACCTACCATAGTTTGACTAATTCTGCGAAGTTCGCCTCCGGTTAGAATTACCCGTGGGCCCGAATCTGCCAGTTCACCGGCAGCACGTAAGGAATTGGTAACCACTGTTAAATCTTTCCGGTCCTTTAATAAACGGGCGAGGCATAAGGTTGTACTGCCTCCATCCAAATAAAGGGACTCTTCCTCACCAATTAATTTATAGGCTTCCGCTGCAATATCGCGTTTCTGCCTGGTAAATTGATTCGTCTTATCATCAAAAACAGCTTCCTCCAAACGGGTTTCCGTACTCACCGCACCACCGTGTACACGGCGTACTTTTCCTTCTTCCTCCAATACCTCTAAATCTCGCCTTATTGTAGCCACAGAAACTTTCAATTCCCTACGTAAATCTTCCACACGGGCGATCCCGCTTTCTCGAACGAGTAAACGAATATGCTCTCTTCTTTGAGGAGCTAAGGTTGGACAGGCTTCACGAATCATAATGATCGAATAAGATTGTTTTTGATCGTTTTTGAGAGAATTGCAACCTTAGAATCGAAATATACAAAAGAAAAGGGAAGAAGGAAAAGGAGAAAGGATTAGCAAGAACCTAAGATCAATCCACGAATATCGTTTTGTTCAGTTTCGGAGATATCCCTCCAAATTTCATCCAATCCAATCTCTGCAGAATCCCATTTGTTTTCAACACAGGCACACTGTAAGGCCAATGCTGCCCCCTTTGCCAAAATCTTAGGTTCAACCCCGGCTCTGCATGCGAGTTTCATGGAACCTATTAAACGATCTTCCCATCCCAGTTTACGGACCGGGTCCCGGGTCACCCGATCCACGGGATCTCTTAGGTATGGATTAACCATCCGGATTAAAGCATCATCCACATAATCACAAAATCCCACTTCGGAGAACAATGGATCACTCACCTGGGAAAACTCTTTGCACAATCCTGCACCTGCTTCATTAATGAATGCACTTCTCACCATATCCATCAAATCCTTTTGCTTACCGGCTTCATGCATGTAAGCAATTCCCTGTTGCTTTGCAAGGTATCCCAAGAGTGCGTGTATTGCATTGTGCCCCAAAAATTTACTTATGGCAAAGGGATCGAGGTCTTCCTTGGTATGAAATTTCTTGAGTCCGCGAATAAAACCAAGGGGTTGTTTTTCTTCGATTAGAATCTGGTTAAAAGCTTCCACTAAAAAGGCTTTGGAAAACCCGTCCACAATCGGAGCTAAGTTTTCCTCATCGATTCGATTCACATCAGTCACAACCGAACACATTTTAGCAATCACAGTTTCAGAAAAAACGACCCTCTCTTTAGATAAACCCGGTAAATAATTTATACACGCCTTCCTCAATCGGGATGCTGCCCGCGAATCATTCTCTGCAGCATAAATCACTGCAGAGGGCAGTTCGGGAGATTCCATTTTTATTTTCAAACCTTCGCAAATTATTTTTGCCACGGAATCTTCCCCCGCATCATAAAGTTTGAAACTGGGTAAAGCTGTACACATTTCCTGGGCTTCAGAAATGGCTTGGATAAGTTCCATCCGATCTGCTGGAACCAAGGGATTATAAATTTCAAGCCCCTCAATTTTTTCCACCCTCACCCCATCTGCTTCAGCAACATTGCAAAAGTATGTACCCTCCCCCGCCCTGACTTGTTCGACCGTTTGCTGATCAATTTCAGAAACAACCAAACGGTTAAAAGAATTTGACGAGTAAGCTTCGGATAAAAAAAGACCGCCCTGGATCGCCCCAAAGCCAAAGCCTACAAAAGTGGACATTATTTTCTAAACGGACATAACCTTGGTCATTAAATCACGGACCTCGGTTGCACCCATCTCTGCATTAAGGGAATCTTTCAACCTATCATCTCCACGGGGAGAAAAGCTTTCCCCAAAAGAGGCGTAAAATTCATTTTTGGCTGAAATATCGGGAAATTGATTATTTGCCCATTCACTGAGGTAACCCATTCCAGCATACCTTTGTAAAGTTGAATGTGCATGAAGGATCCATGAACCGCGCAGGAAAACCGCTTGGTGAGGAGCTAATTCAGGGGAAGCAAAATCATCAACAAATTTTTGGCCCGGACTATTCATCTCGGTTCCTCCGAGTAGAGGAAGGCCCAAATCTTTAGTCAACTGAATCACTTGGTTTAAATTTTCCAATTTCTGATCCGATTGCCCAGGAGTGTAATTTCGGTCAGGAATAATATTAAATGCGGCCACTCCGGTCGAACGTCCGACCTCCACTAATTCTTCAATGGACTGCTCACCAACGGAACAACCATCCAGCCAGGTAAAAGTTGGAATTGCACCGCACAATAAAACAAATTCATTCATTTCGGCCATCTTGGGGAAAGAACCCGAATCTGGTTTCACATATCCCACCCCACCCTGTTTCATTGTTTTAGCACGGATTAAATCAGTGATCGGCCGACCCTCGGGTAAATCTTTAATATCATCTTGAGATACCCCAAGTTTTTCGCTCCAAAATTTACGCAAATCCGATTCCTCCGGAAACATTGAAGCGGCCTTTCTCGCGTAAGCCAGGCAGAGGTGGCGCTCGGTCGCATTTCCATTTGGTGTTAAAGGAAGCACATCCTCATCATAATTCAAAACAAGGGGAGAGAGAAATTCATTCACTCTTGTAACCATCGCCTGGTTACGCTGTGCAGAAGTGGATCTCATAGTATCCAAAAAAGCCTGGGCTTCGGCTGGAATGGCGGTGGTGGTAAAACCGGTCCCCATATGATAACTGATACCGGGTTCGCCCGGGGAATTGATTTCACGATCGGAAAATTCCGGTACAAATACCCGTGATTCAATACCCACACAGCCTTTTAAATCAAGTAATCGACTGGCTTCCCAAAATTCTTCCAAACCATCCAATACATCAAAATCAACAATTCCACCCATTTCCAAGCCTTCACGCTTGGCTTCCAACACAAAACGGCTTGGTGAATATCCCTTATAATTAAATGAGTAAAAAGTATGGGCATGTGCGTTGACAAATGGACGGATCGGAGGAAAATTTTCCTCCCTGGCCAAAGTAGCCAATGCTTGTTGCCGCGTTGATAATTCGAAATCGCTTAAGGAGTCTTGAGTCATATTTTAAAGGGGGAGATTATCCGTAGAATTAACTTTCGTCATCACCAATACCAAACTGATCGACCAAAGCAAGGCATTCATCAAGCGAGCGTAAACCATCGGTACAGGTCGGATCGGACATGCATGCGGTGGCGGCACAGGTCCCGGTAAGGAGGCATTTCTCAAGGGGCCAGTCTTCATGGACTCCGTAAAGAACTCCGGAACAGAACGCATCACCCGCACCGGCTGCTCCCTTAATATACCCTTTGGGTAATGCAAGAGAACCCTGTCTCAATTTTTCTCCTGAGCTCTTCTGCCCATAGGAACCCTCGGGGAAATGAATCGCAACCAAATCGGTAACCCCAAGTTCAAAAAGTTTACTGCTTGCCTCTTCAATCCCCTCTTCAATTAATTTTCCATCTCTGCGTACTTCAACACCAGTCACCTTACTCGCCTCAATCTCATTAAGAATACAATAATCAACCTGCTTCAAAGCCGGGCCAATAATTTTGGAAAAACGTTCACTATCTTCGCTGACCACATCAATACTTGTCTTCAAACCAGCCGAACGAGCCTTGGCAAGTAATGCTGCCCCGACCGTTCCATATTCGGAATCCTCCGCATCAATCGCATCAAGTAGGAGTAAATATCCCAGATGAAAAATCTTTGCACTGCTCGCGGAAAAATCAATATCACTCCCATTCCAAGTCGCATTGGCCCCCCGGTTATGAAAAAAAGTACGCCTGCCCCCTTCGATTTCGGTCATTACATCGGTGTACGATGTAGAAGTACCCGGAGAAACGGAGATAAAAGACGGATCAATATTATGGGATCGGCAATCATCAATAATGTATTCCCCCAGTGCATCCTGCCCGACTAAGCCTGCACCAACCAATGGAAAACTTGCTCCAAGTTTAGCCAGATCAAGTAAAACATTATAAGGCGAACCACCTGTCCCTTGAGACTGTCCGGAAATATTAGCAAGTTGTTCATGCCCGGGATAGACATCGATCATTTTAACTTGATCTATAATCCAGTTTCCGCCCGCGAGCAGGCCACTACGGTTATTGGGGACTTCTTGGTTCATCGTAATTTCAACAGGTTAGGAGTTTAAAAGAATGCAAAAAATAAGGTTTTTCTTTAGATAACAAAGAAAACAAATTTGAAAGCATATCAATACTCGGTTCCTCTCAATCCTAAAATAAAAAAAATGAACCGGTAAATTATTAATTGTGTTGTTCTACATACCACATAAAATTCTAATAAAAAATAAGATGAACCCATCCGATTAATTGACCAAAGTAGAAATTCAAAATATGAAAATCATCTCCTTACTATATATTTCCTGTACCCTCTTCCTTTACAGCGAAGTGAAATTGGAAGAAATCCCCAGACTCAATACAAGCACAGCATTAAAAATCCTCACAATTTGTCATCAGGAATCGATCGATCAAAAGGTGGATGTAGGTATTGTGATCGTTGGAATCGATGGCCGTATCCTGGCAAGTTCCAAGAGTGAAAAAATGGACCCCGGGCTCTATGATTTTGCTAAATTTAAAGCACAGACCTCCTGTTTTAAGGGTGTATCGACAGAAGAATTACCTGCTCGTAATGGACAAAATCTTGAAATTATAGATATTGGTAAACTGAAGGTGATTCGTGGTGTAAAAGGGGGAATCCCTTTGTACTATAAAGACAAAGTAGTGGGGGCTATCGGCGTGAGTGGAGCCAATCCGGATATTGACAAAATAATAGCCCTCAAAGGAATTGAAGGGATGGAGGAATTGACCGACAAAAAATAAGACTCTTTTATTTATCCTAAAAAGGATAACCGTTGGGCATCTTTATACCTTCTCGTCGATTTTCTTCTCTATCGCCTCAATCACGACATCCATCGCTTTTATCCGGGCATGTCTTTTACAATTACCCTCTATGATCGTCCACGGGGCAAAGGGTGTATGAGTACGTAAAAACATTTCCTCGGCCGCTTTCTCGTATAGATTCCATTTTTCCCGGTTTCGCCAGTCCTCCTCATGTAATTTCCATAATTTGGCCGGGTTTTCCTTTCGGGCTTCAAAGCGTTTTAATTGTTCATCTTTATCAATATGAACCCAGAATTTGACCAAGGCGGTTCCATAATTATGGAAATTTTCCTCCATTTCATTTATTTCACGATAAGCCTGTTTCCAATCATTCTCACCGCAAAAACCTTCCACCCGTTCAACCAATACACGACCATACCACGAACGGTCAAAAATAGTTAAATGTCCGGCCTTTGGAAACTCTGTCCAGAAGCGCCAGAGATAATGGTGGGCTTTT
>Ga0209631_10001965_pt1 | contig 25243 bp, 18 predicted proteins | sample COG_08_FD_184752 | JGI IMG/M metagenome (GOLD analysis project Ga0209631, IMG submission 184752) | Pelagic Microbial community sample from North Sea - COGITO 998_met_08 (SPAdes) (version 2) | ecosystem: Environmental > Aquatic > Marine > Neritic zone/Coastal water | place: Helgoland, sampling... | reverse complement strand
AAAATGCTCAATCAAACGGTCTTGTTTATATCTGCTCAGACGGCTCTTGCGCATAGGCCCCATGATAACCCCAAATCTCGGTTATCTGGGACAGCCCCTTGGTTAATATTGACGGTCATGTCGGCCCGATTCGGATTTCCCCGGTTTCGCCGCGATACGGATGCGGCGGACTGATATAATCGATGCCATGACAGTCAATACAGATTCACTCGATGTGCCTGCAGTGCCAGCGGCAGCTTATCTTAAGGGCCTGAACGACCCGCAGCGCGAAGCCGTCGAGGCCGTCGATGGCCCGTTGCTGGTGCTTGCCGGTGCCGGGACCGGCAAAACGCGCGTCCTCACGACGCGGATCGGGCATATTCTGGTAACGCGCCGCGCCTGGCCGAACCAGATATTAGCCGTAACTTTCACCAACAAAGCGGCGCGCGAAATGCGTGACCGGGTAGCGGCGATGATCGGCGGGGCGTCAGAAGGGCTATGGATTGGGACGTTCCACGCAATTGCCACGCGAATACTGCGCCGTCATGCCGAACTGGTCGGTCTGCAGTCGAATTTCACGATTCTGGATCAGGACGACCAGATCCGGTTGGTGAAGCAGATCATCGAGGCCGAGGAAATTGACGACAAGCGTTGGCCGGCACGTGCCGTTCATGCTGCGATTGAGCGTTTCAAGGACCGGGGTCTGACGCCCGACAAGGTCGGTGTCGCCGAAGCAGGCGATATTGCAGATGGCCGTATCGGAGAGCTGTACAAAATCTATCAGGATCGCCTGAAGGTCCTGAACGCCGCGGATTTTGGCGATCTCCTGTTGCATTGCGTGACGCTGTTTCTGGAGCATCCGGAGGTGCTCACCGAGTACCAGCAACAGTTCCATTACGTGCTGGTCGACGAATACCAGGATTCGAACGTTGCGCAGTATTTATGGCTGCGTCTGTTGGCGCAGGGCCGTAACAATATCTGCTGTGTCGGTGACGACGATCAGTCGATCTATAGCTGGCGAGGGGCAGAGGTCGGCAACATTCTGCGGTTCGAGAAGGATTTCCCCGGGGCCAAGATAATCCGGCTCGAACAGAACTATCGTTCCACGCAGCAGATCCTGTCCGCCGCCTCCCAGATGATTGCCCATAATAGCGGGCGGCTCGGCAAGACCCTGTGGACCGAGGCCGAGAGCGGAGAGCCCCTGCATATCCGGGCGGTCTGGGATGGTGAATCCGAAGCGCGTTTTATCTGTGATGAGATTGAAACCCTGCAGCGCGGTGGCGCGTCTCTGGACGGCATGGCGATCCTCGTGCGCGCCAGCTTCCAGATGCGTGCATTCGAAGAACGGCTGATCACGCTGGGTGTGCCGTATCGCGTGGTCGGCGGGCCGCGCTTCTACGAACGCGCAGAAATTCGTGATGCCATTGCCTATTTGCGGGTCGTCGCCCAGCCGAATGATGATCTTGCCCTGGAACGTATTATCAACACGCCTAAACGCGGGCTCGGCACCGCCACGCTGCAGACTATTCACGGTCATGCCCGCGCCCGGAATATCTCGCTGTACGAATCCGCCCGGCAGATAATCGAGACCGACGAGATCAAGCCGCAGGCGCGGACGTCGTTGCGCAAACTGCTCGAAGCTTTTGATCGCTGGCGTGCCATGTCGCAGGCCGTCGATCAGATGGAACTCGCCGGCACCGTACTGGATGAATCCGGTTACACCGAGATGTGGCAAAAGAACAAGGCGCCGGACGCCCCGGGTCGACTGGAAAACCTCAAAGAACTTGTCTCTGCGCTCAAGGAGTTCGAATCTCTCGAAGGGTTCCTCGAACATATCAGTCTTGTGATGGATCGCGATGATGGTACTGCGGGTGAGATGGCAAGCCTGATGACGCTGCATGCCGCAAAGGGGCTGGAATTCGATCACGTGTTCCTGCCGGGCTGGGAGGAAGAAGTCTTTCCCAATCGCCGGTCGGTTGACGATGGTGGCTCTGCCGCGCTGGAGGAAGAGCGCAGGCTTGCCTATGTCGGTATTACCCGTGCGCGGCGACGGGTGTGGATCTGCCACGCATCCAGCCGTCAGATGTATGGCCAGTGGCTTTCCTGTGCGCCGTCCCGCTTTATCGATGAATTACCGGATGAATTTGTCGAGCATGTCATTGAGCCGGGCCTGTATGGAAGCATCGGAGAGCCGGGCATGACATCGTCGGGCGGCGATAACTGGGGGAGCAGCCAGCAGGGCCGTGGCCCGGGCTATCAGCGGATGCGATCTGGAAACAGAAGCGCGGAGAGGGGCGCACGTCCGTCCCTGGCGGAACCGGTTAAACCGGCCGGGCTCCTGGCTGTCGGTATTCGCATATTCCACCAGAAATTCGGCTACGGCACCGTGAGGTCGAACGAAGGAGGCAAGCTTGAAATCGATTTCGAAAAGGCGGGGACGAAAAAAGTCATGGAAAGCTTCGTGGAACCGGCATGACTGAATTAGCGCTGTGGGAAATCGTTATCGACTTACCGACCGGGGATCATCAGGACGCTTTTGAGGAGTCTCTGGAAGGGTTCGTGACAGGTCATGCGATTTTCGAAGTCGATGGTACACCGCGCTGGCGGCTTACGGGTTATGCCGAGGGCGCGCCGGATGAGGCGGCCGTCAAAGCAAGCATCGATGCGGCGGCGGCAGCCGCAGGGGTGAATGCCCCGGCAGTCGGATTCGCCCGGATCGCCGAAAAAGACTGGGTGGCGGAAGTTGAGAAGACGATGACGCCCATTCATGTGCCGCCATATTACGTTTTCGGTTCTCACATCCGCGAAACGCCGCCGGAGAATACGATCGCGATCCAGGTCGATGCGGGCCTCGCCTTCGGGACAGGCAATCACGAGACGACGCAGGGATGTCTGCAGGCGCTTGAAGCCGTTTGCGCAGACCTCCCGCCGGTAAAGCCGATCGATATTGGCACCGGCAGCGGTATCCTCGCGATCGCGATTGCCAAGCGGTTTAACGTTGATGTAATGGCCAGTGATATTGACCCTATTGCAATCGACGTCGCGCGGGAAAATGCCGGGATAAACGGCGTTGAAGACCGTATTGATCTGGTGGTCAGCGAAGGGCTCGATAGTGACGTGATCATTGCATCGGCGCCCTATGACCTGGTCCTCGCCAATATCGTCGCCAACCCGCTTATTGCGCTGGCACCCGGTATTTCGGGCATTGTGGCTGACGGTGGCCACGTGATCCTGTCAGGCATTCTGCTGGAACAGGCGGACAGCGTGACGGCGGCGTATGCCGGGAACGGCCTGACGCTGAAAGACCGGATTGATCTCGGAAACTGGTCGACGTTAATTCTGACCGATCAGGCGGTCTGACCCAGGCCACCCGCCACGTCAGCGGTTATCCGTCGCTACTTTGCCTTAAGGTCGGCGATTCCGGCTGCAAAGCCCTTGAGGGAAAATTCGACCCGTAGCGGCTGGCCGTTCGGCTGCCGGAAAATCACCCGGCCTTTTTTGTCCGGCTGCGAATAGTTGCTGCATATCGTCGGTGACCGGAAACTGTCCGCGGCAGCCGTTGATGTTACAGAACCGCAGCGGAAACCGGACCAGTTCCTTCTCATCGACATGAAGGGTCAGCCCGGCAGGCAGGAGGATACCGAGCGGGGCGGTAACGGCGGCAACGTAAGGCTGCCCCGGTGCGGGGCGCGCGATGGACACATTCAGGATGCGTTTGCCGCTTTTCTGCCAAAGGATATCCTGAAAAAGGACACAACGCGGCGGTGCTTCGGCCTTTAACTGGCGGCAGGACAGCGCCCAGTCGCCAAACTTCTCTGTCGTTTTAGGCGTAGATTGTGCCGCTGCGATATTTGCGCCTGCGGCGATGATGGCCGCGGCGATCAGGATGATTTTATGCACGTTTTACTCTCGCTTACCCGGTAGATAATACGCCGCGTGTAATACAACCGCGGCTACCAGATCCTGCGGCAATCCGCCCGCCAATCGCAATCATATTGTCCAGGTCGCCGTGGAACGTTACCGTGCGCGGCAATGAAGGACCTGAACGGCGGTTTTCCGCCATAGTGGAGGCCAAGATAGATACCACCCTGCTGGAAGGAATTGCCGCTTCGGCATTCCTGACCGATGTTGACGGCGCAGATGATGTGCTGGCCGATCTGTTCAAAGATGACCGCCCCGCAGACATTTGCGCACGTATAGATGCCCTGCGGGCAGAGCAACATGCGGGCCTGGGGCTGGTGCCGGCCCCGGCGGACCGCTTGGCCGCCCTCCGGGCAGAACTTGCGGCGCAGCAGCTCGACGGGTTTCTGGTGCCGCTTGCTGACGAACATCAGGGCGAGTTCATCGCCCGGAGGTCGCAGCGCCTTGCCTGGCTGACGGGATTTGGTGGGTCTGCCGGAATGGCGATCGTACTTGCGGAAAAGGCAGCGATCTTTGTCGATGGACGCTACACGTTACAGGTTCGCGACCAGGTGGATACCGATGCCTTTGTGCCCGTCGCATTGGCGGAGATATCCCCCCAACAGTGGTTGCGGGATAATCTGCCTGAAGGTGCGCGCCTGGGGTTCGATCCGTGGCTGCACACATCCGCCGGCGTCGCTCGGTTGCGGGTCGCCTGTACCGAGGCCGGTGCCGAACTCGCCCCGGTCGGGCAAAACCCCGTTGATGCCGTCTGGGAAGATCAGCCGCCGGCCCCGCTGGGCCCCGTGATGTTTCTGACGGATACTCAGGCCGGTATATCGTCCGGCGAGAAACGACGACAGTTTTCCAGGGGGCTGGAAGAGGCGCAATGTGCAGCATCTGTGCTCAGCGCACCGGATTCAATCGCATGGCTGTTGAATATACGCGGGTCAGATGTGCCGAACACGCCTTTGGCGCTTGGATATGCCGTCGTGTATCGATCCGGTGATGTCGACTGGTTCATCGACACCCGGAAGATCCGGGATTCGATACGACAAAATCTTGATTCCGGCATTTCCATATTCCCGCCAACCGAATTTGCGGACCGGCTTGCCCTGCTGGGAAAATCTGACGGGGCAGTTCTGGTGGATCCTGCAAGTGCGCCGGAGTGGATCCGTCTGACGCTGGAAGCGGCCGGCGCCGCTTTGTCTGCCGGTACGGATTTATGCGCCTTGCCGAAGGCACGAAAGAACAGCGCGGAAATTTCGGGAACGCGGGCGGCGCATATTCGCGACGGCGCCGCATTGACGACATTTCTGGCCTGGCTTTCCGATGCAGGCCCGAAAGGCGGCGTCACGGAAATATCGGCGGCGGACTATCTGTATGAATGCCGCCGGACGGACAGCCGTTTCCGCGGGCTCAGCTTCGATACGATTTCGGGTAGCGGGCCGAATGGCGCAATTGTTCATTATCGTGTGACACCTGCTACCGACAGGACGCTTGATCCGGGTGACGTATATCTTGTCGATTCCGGCGCGCAGTATCTCGACGGGACGACGGATGTTACCCGGACCGTGTTTATCGATGACGGGAAGGGCGCGTCCGCAGAGGCCAAAGACCGGAATACCCGTGTCCTGAAAGGTCACATAGCGGTGGCGACGGCACGCTTTCCTGAGGGGACGCATGGCAGCCAGATCGACGCCCTTGCGCGCCTGGCGCTGTGGGAGGCCGGTCTGGACTATGATCACGGCACCGGACATGGGGTTGGCAGCTATCTTGGCGTTCATGAGGGGCCGCAGCGGATTTCCAAGCAGGGCGGCGGGGTCCCGATGGAGCCCGGCATGATCCTGTCGAATGAGCCTGGATATTACAAAGAGGGCGCTTACGGTATTCGAATTGAAAACTTGGTGGTGGTTTCCGAAGTGGCCTCAGACAAGGATGCCGAGCGCAGTATGCTCGAATTCGAGACAATCACCCTGGCGCCCATCGACCGGAACCTGATCGATCGCAATTTACTGACCGATACAGAACGTGCCTGGCTGGACAGCTATCACGTTCGTGTCCGTGAGACCCTGTCACCGCTGGTGGATGAAAGCGTTAGGGCGTGGCTGGCGACGGCAACGGCGCCGATCTGACGGATTAAATACCAGATCAGGCATCAGGTGATCATTGTCTGCCATTCGTCTTCGGACAGCACTGTAACGCCCAGGTCCTGCGCTTTTTTCGCTTTTGAGCCGGCATCGGCGCCGACGACGACGTAGTCGGTCTTTTTCGACACCGAGCCGGATACCTTGGCGCCGAGAGATTCTGCCTTTGCTTTGGCCTCACCGCGGGTCATCGTGATCAGGGTTCCGGTAAAGACAACGGTTTTTCCGGCGACGGCGGTGTCGGCTGCCGGTGCTTCGAGGGTCTCCACATCCAGCCGTTCTTCGAGACCTTTGAGGATTTCCAGGTTATGGGGTTCGGAAAAGAACGCGGTGAGTTCGTCGGCAACGCTGATGCCGATCTGATCGATATTGCACAGGTCGGCATAGTGTTCGCCCACCAGTTCCGGCTTTTTCATTTCGTCGGGATTGTCTGCCCGTTCGGCGGCGGCTTGCGCCATGGCGTTGTGCCAGGTGCCAAGGTCGCCGTACTGGCGTGCAAGCAGGCGAGCGGTTGCCTGTCCGATCTGCCGGATGCCGAGCCCGTAAATGAGGCGATCAAAGGCAATCGAGCGTCGGGCATCGATTGCCGCGTATAGCTTGGTGACCGATTTTTCGCCCCAGCCTTCCCATCGCTTCAGGGGATCGAGTGCATTGCTGTCGTTTGCTTCAAGATCGAAAATATCGACCGGTGTGCGGACGAGTCCACGATCGAAAAATGCTTTGACCTGTTTCTCGCCGAGCCCGTCGATATCGAAAGCATCCCGGCTGACAAAATGCCGGATTCGCTCTACCTGCTGATACGGGCAGGCCAGTTCGCCCGAACATCTGGCGACGACTTCGCCTTCCTGGCGGATAACCGGTGTCTGCAGGTCGCACGGGCAGACCGTGGGGAATGCAAAGGGCTGTGAAGACGGGGGACGCTTTTCCTCAACCACACGCACGATCTGGGGAATGACGTCTCCCGCCCGCTGAATCACGACCGTGTCGCCTTCACGCACGTCCTTGCGCCTGATTTCATCTTCATTGTGAAGGGTTGCCCGGCCGACGACGACCCCACCGACCGTTATCGGCAGCAGGTTTGCGACCGGTGTGATGGCCCCGGTGCGGCCAACCTGAATAGTGATTTTCTCCAGGATCGTCTGCGCCTGCTCGGCCGGGAATTTATGGGCGATCGCCCAGCGTGGCGCCCGGCTGACCATGCCGAGGCGTTCCTGCCAGTCGTGCCGGTTTACCTTGTAGACGACGCCATCGATGTCGTAGGGCAATTCAGCGCGTCCTTCGCCGATCGCGCGATAAATTTTCAGAACATCGGCGGTCGTCTGGCAGACCGCCGATTGGGGGTTAACCGAAAAACCCCAGTCTTCGAGCTGTGCGAGCCATGCCCCGTGGCTGTCGCCGACGGGCGCCGATAATTCGCCCGCGGCATAGGCGAACATTTTGAGGTTTCGGGAAGCAGTCACGGAGACATCAAGCTGGCGCAGGGAGCCCGCTGCTGCATTTCGGGGGTTTGCGAATACCGCCTGGCCGTTCTCTTCGCGCGTGCGGTTCAGGGCGGCGAAGTCGTCGTGCCGCATATACACCTCGCCGCGGATTTCGACGACCGCGGGTGCGTTCGGGCCGAGTGTCTTGGGAATGTCGGAAATTGTCGCGACATTGGCGGTCACATTCTCACCGACGGCGCCATCGCCACGGGTCGCGGCCTGGACGTATTTACCGTCCTCATAGCGGAGGGAGATCGAGAGCCCGTCGATCTTGGGTTCGGCAACAATTTCGACTGTTTCGTCTTCGCTCAGTCCGAGAAATCGTCGAACACGACCAACGAAATTTTCGACGTCATCGTCGTCAAAGGCATTGTCGAGCGAGAGCATCGGTCGGCTATGGGTGACCTTGCCGAACCCGGCGGCAGGGGCTGCGCCGATCGTCCGGCTGGGACTATCGCTCCTGATCATTTCCGGGAATTGCGCTTCAATAGCGGTGTTGAGCCTGCGTAGGCGGTCGTATTCCGCGTCGGAAATTTCCGGCGCGTCTTTTTGGTGATAGGCCTTGTCGTGCCGGTCGATTTCCGATGCCAGGTCCGCCAACCGGGTAGCGGCTTCCTCTGCGGTCAGGGATTCCAGTTCGGGAAACTCGTCTTCAGGCTTCATATTTTTCGGTCTTCACTTCGCAAACTCTTCAATCAGGCGGTCCGCGGCTGCGCGGGCTTCTTCGGTGACTTTGGCGCCGGCGAGCATCCGGGCGATTTCTTCCCGTCGTTCCCCTGTCGACAGTTCCGTCACGGCGGTGACGGTGTTGTCTCCGCCATCGACCGTCTCGATCGACTTCATCACGTGGAGATGGCGCGCCCCGCGGGCGGCAACCTGTGGCGAATGGGTGACGACAAGCACTTGTACCCCGTTGGAAAGCCGTGACAGCCGCTCTGCTACCGATGCGGCCGTCGCGCCGCCTACGCCGGCATCGACCTCGTCGAAAACCAGCGTTGTGACCTTGTTTGATGTCGATAATGCGACCTTCAGCGCGAGGAGCAGGCGGGCGAGTTCGCCACCGGATGCAACCTTGTTGATCGGTCCGGCAGGTTGTCCCGGGTTGGTCGTTACATCGAAGGTGACATTGTCGATGCCGTGGCTCGACCATGCTGTTTCGGCAAGCTCGGTGACCTGGGTTGCGAACTTTGCCTTCTCCAGCCGAAGGTGCGGCAATTCCTTGTTAATTGCCTTATCGAGCGCCCCCGCGGACTTTGCTCTGGCATCGTGAAGTCGGCGCGATGTATCCAGATAGGCCGCTCTCGCTTCCCGTGCCTCTGTTTGCAGGCGGGTCAGGTCCCTGTCTGCATCATCGAGCCGTTCGAGCTTACGGGCAAATTCTGCGCGTAGTTCGGCCAGAGAATCGACGCTGGTATTGTGTTTGCGCGCGAGCGCCCGGAGACCGAAAAGGCGTTCGTCGAGGCGTTCCAGCTGGGCGGGGTCCTGGTCGAGGGACCGCAGCGCATCGCCGAGCAGGTCGACGGTTGTGGCAGCTTCGTTGCCGGTGCGCTCCATCGATTCCAGGACCGCTTTCAGGGTTCCGGCAGCCTGCTCATTAGCGCGTTCAAGCGAACGGGCTGCCTTGGACAAGGCGGTCTGCAGGCCCTTGTGCCCCGCGAGCGTATCGAGCGACTGGTTGATGGACTCGGCGATCTTTTCGCTGTTCATCATCAATGAGCGGGCTTCAGAGAGTTCTTTCTCTTCGCCTTCCTGCGGATCGAATCCGTCTATTTCCGCATAAACATGCCGCAGGTAATCCCCTTCACTGGCGATCCGCTCGATTTCGTCGCGTGCGGTTTCGAGGGCTTTCTCTGCGACGGTCATGGTGTTCCAGGTTTCGCGGGTTGCCGCGACCATTTTTTCGAGCCGTCCGAATGAATCGAGCGCAGTGCGGTGATTTGACGGGTCCAGCAGTCCGTGGCTTGCGAACTGTCCTTCGATTTCGATCAGGGTTTCGCCGATATTGCGCAATGTGCCGGCGCTTATCGCCTGGTCATTGACGAATGCGCGGCTGCGTCCGTCTCCCGTCAGTATCCGTCGCAGAATGACCGGTTCCCCGGGGTCGGGCATTTCGATATCGTTGTTGGCAAGTCGCGCAAGTGCTTCGTGATCGCCGGGTATATCAAAGGTGGCGGTAATCATGGCCTTCAGGCCGGAATCACTGCCGCCACGCACGAATGATGATTCAGCTCGCCCGCCAATAGCGAGACCGAGCGCGTCGAGCAGGATGGATTTTCCTGCGCCGGTCTCACCGGTTAGAACGCACAAGCCTCGGCTGAAATCGATATCCAGCCGGTCGATAAGGACAAAATTGCGGATGGAGAGCGATGCGAGCATCGCAGATCAGAACAACCAGTCCCACGTCCGCGTGAGGAAGCCCCGGTCGTCGGGACGTTCGCGCAGATCAGGTCCGGCGGCTACGGCATAGGTGTCGAGATACCATTCGTTCCCGGGGTAATTATGCCCGAGGACAGCGGCGACGCGGCGTGCCTCGTCGATCACGCCGAGTGCTGTGTAGGCTTCGACCAGCCGGTGTAGGGCTTCCGGAACGTGGGTCGTGGTCTGATAGTCGTCAACGACCGTTTTAAAACGGTTTATTGCGGCTAGATAATGCTTCCTGTTTAGATAAAATCGCCCAATCTCCATCTGTTTCCCGGCCAGATGGTCTCGCGTCAGGTCGATTTTCAGATTTGCGTCCCGGGCGTATTTGGACTCTGGAAAACGCCGGACAACTTCGTTCAGCGACTTCAGTGCAAGTTCGGTGATCAACTGGTCGCGCGCGACATCAGAGATTCGCTCGTAATAGGACAGTGCCTTCAGGTAATAGGCATAGGCGATATCCCGATTCCCGGGGTGAAGACGGATAAACCGGTCAAGTCCGATCACCGCTTCGTCATATTCATTTGCCTGGTAATGCGAAAACGCCGCCATGATCTGCGCTTTGGTCGCCCAAGTCGAATAGGGGTGTTGTCGTTCGACTTCGTCGAACTGCTTCGCGGCTTCCTTGTATTCGCCTGCCTCGACAGAATTTACGGCCGTGTTGTAAAGAACTTCGACTTTCTGTTCGACGTATTCTATTTCTTCAGTGCTGCCGCATGCGGTCAGGACAACGGAAGCTGCAAAAATGGCGGCATATTGCCGGAAGCGGAAGGTCGGCATCAGAAATCTCAACCCGAATTACCTGTCGATCAAAGCAGCCTGTATATAGCATCTAAAGGCTGCATAAAGTAGGCCGGAACGAAAAAAGGCGCCCATACAGGCGCCTATGTCTGTTTTTCGCTGTGTACTGTTCAGGCGACGGCCGAAACCATCTGTTCGGCTTCCTGAACGGATGGTGTCGATGCTTCAACGCGCGTCCAGGCGTCGTTGTCGGCGAATACGGCACGTAACAGCGCATTGTTCAATTCATGCCCGGATTTGCTGGCGATGACTTCGCCGATAATCGGACCGCCAGCGAGATACAGATCGCCAACACAATCCAGGATCTTGTGACGGACGAATTCATCGTCGAACCGCAGCCCGCCTTCATTGAGGATTTTGTCTCCGCTGACGACAACTGCATTTTCAAGCGAACCGCCGCGCGCCAGGCCGGCGCTGCGCAGGGCTTCGACTTCGTGGTCGAAGCCGAAGGTCCGGGCACGTGCGATATCCGATTTGAAATCAGCACCGATACGCTGGAATGTACGTTCCTGACGGTCGATTGCCGACGAGTCGAAGTCGATTTCGAAAGCGAGGCTGAAATCTTCCGCGGGCAGGATCGAAACGGACCGGTTTTCGTCACCGACAGTAACCGGCTTGAGAATTTTGATAGCTGTGCGTGCAGCGCTCTGTTCGACGGTGCCGGCACACTCGATCAGAAAGACGAAGGGGGCCGAGCTGCCGTCCATAATGGGGATTTCGGGGCCGTCGACTTCGATCAGAACATTGTCGATTTCGCACCCTGCAAGGGCCGCTGCCAGATGTTCTACGGTGCTGACCGTGGAGCCATGATCGTTGCCGACCGTGGTTGCCAGCCGCGTATCGACCACATTTTCCCAGTTCACGATGATCTCACGTGCGCCGTTCAAAAGGTCGGTACGGCAAATGCGTATGCCTGTGTTTTCTGCTGCCGGTTTAAGGGTCAACGAGGTCTTGAGACCTGAATGCAGCGCAACACCGGTGCAACCGATTTCGGTTTTCAACGTTTTTTGTTTGATCGTACCAGCGGCCATTATTCTGTATTACCCTTGATTTCGTCCTGCGTGTTTTCGGATATTCCCGTATCAGGCAGGTTGGGAACCGGAAAATGCCCTGAAGCGGATTCAAGTCCTCGGAGAGTGCTTACCAAACACACCCCAAGGAACTCAAATCAACAAATGTTACAGAATGTTACGTACTTAGAAGGTTAACACTCTGTTAGTTTGCCTGCCGGCGAAGAAAAGCCGGTATTTCCAGCAAATCATCGTCCGACTGGGACGTCTTAAGCCTGTCATCGGGGTCGACGCCGGACAGCCGTGCCTGCTGAGGCGCTGGCTGAGGCGCGGATTCCTCGGTTTTTTCAGGCTTTGATGCGCTGACGGGCTGTTCCGGTGTGGTACGTGCAGCCGGCGGTGTTACCCGTGCCGCTGGCATTTCCGGACGCACATCGCGAGCGGCACCCGTAATGCGCTGGAACAGGTTCGGCCCCTTGCGGCGGGAATCGTCCGCACTGCCTCCATTCACAAGATCTGCCTCTTTGAACGCGTCCGATGCGGCTGGTGTTTCGGTGGTTGCCTTCGGGTTGACCGGCGGCGGGGGCATGAACGCGTCGTTCTTGGCGACAAGACGGGGCTCAGGCCGCATCGCCGCTTCCGTTACCGGTGCTTCTGCCGCAGGGGCGGCCGGGACGACCGGTGCTGCTTCGACGGGGGCTTCTGCTGCCGGAGTTGTTGCAGTTTCTGCAGATTCTCCCGGCGTAGGCACCGCTTCGGCTGATGCGGGTGCTGCTACAGCTTCCTGAGCAGGGGCGGGGGCCTCGACCGCTGCAGGCGCATGTAGGGGTGCCGGTTCAGCAGTCATCGGTGCAGGCGGAGCAATCGGCTGTGCGACGGGCTCAGCAGCGACCGGTGCGGCGGCTGCATCGTCAGTGGCGGTTGCCGGCATGGCAGGAGCGTCCTCTGCGACTTCTTCGGCAGCCGGGGTTCTGATCAGTTTCTGCGGGGCAGAATAGACCTTGAGAACCGGCCGTGGCTGCGTCTCGGCAATCGCGTCGATACCGGTAGCAACAACCGAAACACGCATCTTGCCTTCGATCGACGAGTCCATCGTCGAGCCGAAGATGATGTTTGCATCGGGATCGACTTCCTCGCCGATACGGTTGGCGGCTTCATCGACTTCGAACAGGGTCATATCCGGTCCGCCGGTGATGTTGATCAGCACGCCGCGCGCGCCTTTCATCGAGACATCGTCGAGCAGCGGGTTCGAAATGGCAGCTTCAGCCGCGAGACGCGCGCGATCTTCGCCTTCGCCTTCGCCGGTACCCATCATCGCTTTGCCCATCTCGCTCATGACTGCGCGGATATCAGCGAAGTCGAGGTTGATCAGGCCGGGAACCACCATAAGGTCGGTGACGCCGCGCACGCCGGAATGAAGGACCTCGTCGGCCATCGTGAAGGCGTCGGCGAAGGTGGTCTTTTCATTGGCGATGCGGAACAGGTTCTGATTTGGAATAACGATCAGCGTATCGACATATTGCTGCATCTCTTCGATGCCGGCTTCTGCGATGCGCATCCGGTTGATGCCTTCGAACTGGAACGGTTTGGTGACGACGCCGACTGTCAGAATGCCGTGTTCCCGGGCGATGCGCGCGATTACGGGTGCCGCACCTGTGCCGGTGCCGCCGCCCATACCGGCGGTGATGAAGACCATATGGGCTGAACCGATCGATTCCATCAGGTCTTCCATGGCTTCTTCGGCTGCGGCACGGCCGATATCCGGCCGGGAGCCGGCGCCGAGGCCGTGGGTTATGCCCGGTCCAAGCTGTATGGGTTTTTCGGCAAGTGTCTGGGCAAGTGCCTGGGCGTCAGTGTTCGCGACGACGAACTCAACGCCTTCTAGCTGCGACGAGATCATGTTGTTGACAGCATTACCGCCGGCGCCGCCGACGCCGATGACGCTGATACGGGGTTTGAGGTGGTCCTGGGCAGTGGGGGGGACGGTGAGATTGATGGTCATAATGGCCTCCTAGTACAGGGAAGGGACGAAATGGGTGGTGCGGATCCACCCGGGTTCAGATATCCGCGAAAACGACGCGGCAGTGCGGTTGGTTTTGGGTCGGTTCTTTGCGTGGGGCTGTGGTCGGGATTTCATCGGATTAAAAACTTTCTTTGAGCCATTGGCCGATCCGCGCCATCCGGCCGACCGGGGCTGCATCATTTGCGGGGGTGTCTTCGATCGTGCCGGCGTATTTTTCGACGCCATAGCGCAGTAGTCCTGAACAGGCGGAGAACGCCGGGCCGCTGGTTGCCTCGGCGAGACCGCTGATGCGAAGCGGACGCCCGATGCGAATCTGTTTTTCGAGAACCATGCCTGCGAGCTCGGGAATACCGTGGAGCTGCGCGGCGCCGCCCGTCAAAACCATGCGGCGGCCTGAAATACGATCTGCGCCACTGATTTCGAGACGTTCGCGCACCAGTTCGAAGGTTTCTTCCATCCGCGGCCTGATAATGCCGGTAAGAATCGATCGCGGCACGTGATTGGCCTGGTTATGATCGTCTTCGCCGACCAGCGGTACGTCGATGATTTCGTTGTCGTCGGACTGGGTCGGTACCGCGTTGCCATAGAGAATTTTCATACGCTCGGCATGTACAACCGGTGTCGAAAGGCCACGGGCGATATCGTTGGTTACGTGACCGCCGCCGACGGGGATTGAATCCGCGAATACAACCTGACCGTCATAGAAAACTGCAATTGTCGTCGTGCCGCCGCCCATATCAACCAGGGTAACGCCAAGGTCTTTTTCGTCTTCTACGAGACATGACAGGCCGGACGCATAGGGCGAGACCACCACTTCCTCGATATCCAGATGACAGCGGGCGACACAGTTCTTCAGATTGCGGACCGGGCCCACCGCGGCGTTGATCCGGTGGAAGCTGACGCCGAGCTGTTCACCGAACATGCCGCGCGGGTCGTGAATACCTCGATTGCCGTCGATAGAGTATCCGACGGGCAGGCAATGGATCAGGTCACGGTCTTCCGGCTGTTCGATCTGAAAATTCCGCTCACGGGCGCGGCGAAGGTCTGTCTCGGCGATCTCGTGCCCGGCGATGGAAACCTCGATCTCCTGGACCTGGGAATACATTTTCCCACCGGACAGGTTGACGAATATCCGGTCGATGCGTTCGCCTGCCAGTTCTTCGGCGGCACTGACTGCCGTGAGAACGGCATTCTGCGCGGCGTCCATATCGACGACGCTGCCGTTGCGAACGCCGGCGGATGCCTGCTGGGCGACACCGATGACGCGTATGCCGCCTTCTGTATTCGCATGGGCGATGAAGCAGCATGTCTTGGAACTGCCCACATCGAGTGCAGCGATAATTCCTGTTCGAAGCTTGGCCACGGTCACACGGCCTTTCGGTTGATGGATTGTTGAACGGGGCGGCGCATCAGGTGTTCTTTCCCTTGCGGCTGCCAACCTTGCGGTCAATCGCCGGGCGCCCGGCACGGGTGCGTACGATCAACTGGTCGGGGATACGAAGGTCGATCGACAGCAGGTCCTGTTTGAGCAGTTTGTGCTGGCGCTCAAGGCGGGCAAATCGCTGCCAGGCGGATAGCGCATCTGTCTCGGGCAGGCGCACGTAGACGCCGTTATCCATACGGATATTCCAGCGGCGATCGCCGACACGGACGGCGGCGTTCACCCGTTTCTTCAGGTCGGGCTCGTGGGCGAGGATCGACAGCAGTGCCGTCGCGTGCATGGGGGCATCTTTCCCGACCAGTACAAGAAGGTCGGGAAAACGCTCGAGCTTCTGGGACGTGATCATGCCGCCTTCGTCATCGACGAGAACCAGCTCGTTCTTGCGCTGCCAGAGGGCGAGGGGACGCCGCTCAACAATACGGACCCGCACGGTTGCAGGAAATTCGCGCTCCAGGCTGGCAACGCGTATCCATGGCAGTTCTTCCAGTCTTGTCCGGGCAGATTTCAGGTCTACCGTCAGTAGCGGCGCGCCACGGGAAATATCCAGCGCTTTCATGATCTGGGCTGATGATTCGTTGGCCCGGCCTTCGAGCATTACCTCTTCGACGCGGAATCCGGCATCGGCAAGAGATTCGGCCGCTGCCTTGAACATGGAGTTGGTTACACCTGTGACCCAGCCCGATTGCCACAGCCAGGTGGGCCCCGCCAGGGCGAGACTGAAAATCGCTACCGCGACACCGCCACGGACAGATCGTTTTGCCCAGCGCGGCATTGGTCTGCGACGGGCACCCTTCGCTTTGTTTCCCGCTTTTCCGGATTTTTGGCCGGTTGCGGATTTACCCAGGTTTAGCCATCGCATGATGCGTTCTCCACCATCCAGCGAACAAGATCGCTGAAGTTGATTCCGGCATGTGCTGCCTGCTCGGGGACGAGCGACAACGGTGTCATGCCGGGTTGTGTGTTGACCTCAAGAAGGATCAGGTCGCCCGGATCGCTCTGCGAATCGTCGTACCGGAAATCGGCACGGGAGACGCCGCGGCAGCCAAGCGTGTTATGGGCGCGTACCGCGGAATCCATCGCGGCTGTGTAGATTTCTTCCGGTACCGGCGCCGGGATCAGGTGTTCGGCTTTGCCGTCGGTATATTTGGCGGTGTAGTCGTAAAAGCCGCTTACCGGCTTGATCTCGGTAACGCCGAGGGCGCGATCGCCCATGACAGCAACCGTCAGTTCGCGTCCGGGAATATATTTTTCGACCATGACGGTGTCGCCGAAGGTCCATGAGCCGTCGTCAAGCGATGGCAGGTGGCTGTCATCCAGTACGACCGTCACACCAACGCTCGACCCTTCGTTCATCGGCTTGATGACGAACGGTTTGTCCATGACGCTGCCAGCTTTGAAATCGGCGCGTGTCGCTATTTCGTGCGGTGCGCAGGGAATGCCCACGGACTCGAACAGCCGCTTTGCCATCGGTTTATCCATCGCGAGGGCAGAGGCCATCACGCCGGAATGGGTATATTTCAGGCCGAGGCATTCAAGGACGCCCTGGATGCAGCCATCTTCGCCGTAGCGCCCGTGCAGAGCGTTCAGGACGACGTCCGGTGCGGGTGTAAGCTTGCCGACGAGGCCGGCGACGTCACGCTGGACGTCGATTGCACGGACATCGAATTCGGTGTTGGCCAATGCGTCGACAATTGCGCCGCCACTGACCAGTGATACTTCGCGTTCGCTGGACCATCCGCCCATCAGGACGGCGACTGACGTGCTCATGACACGCCGCCTTTCAGCTCAACGCCGATACGCCGGATTTCCCATTCGAGAATAATTCCTGAATGGTCTTTGACCCGCTTGCGCACTTCGTCGCCGAGCGTTTCTAGGTCGCGCGCGGTGGCGTTGCCCTTGTTAATGAGGAAGTTGCAATGTTGTTCCGACACCATCGCATCTCCGATGGTGAGCCCGCGGCAGCCCGCGGCCTCGATCAATTCCCAGGCTTTGGTGCCCGGAGGATTTTTGAAGGTCGAGCCACCGGTGCGTGCCTGTATCGGTTGCGACGATTTCCGGTCCTCTGCGATCTCTGTCATGCGTTGGTCAATCGCTGCGCGGTCGCCGGGTTCTCCCGAAAGGCGCGCAGAAAGGAATATCCAGCTTTCATCGATCGCACTGTGACGATAGGAAAACGCAAAATCGGCCGGTGTCAGTGAATGCAGGTTGCCCACCGGGTCAATCGCTTCGGCAGACACAAGAACGTCGCTGATTTCACGGCCATAGGCACCCGCGTTCATTCGAAGTGCACCGCCAATGGTACCGGGTATGCCGCTGAGAAATTCGAGCCCGCCAATGGACCGGTCGCGTCCTTCACGTGCGACAGCGACATCCAGTGCGCCGGCACCTGCGGTTACATCCGTACCGTCAAAAGTAATATCGCCGAGCGCCTTGCCGAGATGAATGACGACACCTGCCAGGCCACCCTCGCGGATCAGGGCGTTGGAGCCGAGCCCCAGAACGGTTCGTTCGATGCCGGGTTCCAGTGCCGAGATAAATTCGATCAGATCTTCGCGGTCTGCCGGATGGAACAATACTTCTGCCGGTCCACCGGTCCGGAACCAGGTAATGCCTGATATCGGCGCGTTTTCCGTCAGTTTCCCGCGGACGGGCGGGAGCCGGTCGATCAGTCGGGGCAGGGCGTGGGCAAGCATGATTATGCGTCCCCTGAATTCTTGGCAGGCTGGTCTGCCCAGGCGGTCGTCAGCGCGGCGGGCAAGTCGTTGGCCCAGGCAGTGATGTTGCCGGCGCCGAGACAGATCACGAAATCGTCCGGCTTGGCCAGGTCAGCGACCAGCGACGCCAGGGAATCGGCATCATCGAGCGGCACGACATGCCTGTGGCCCCGGGCGCGGATCCCGTCGACCAGCGCATCGCGGTCGATACCGGGCATCGGTGCTTCGCCGGCGGCGTATATGTCGGCGACGATTACGGTATCCGCGTCGTTGAAGCAGGTGCAGAATTCGTCGAACAGATCGCTGACGCGCGAATATCTGTGTGGCTGCACCACGGCGATCACATTTCGGCGTGTGCTGGTTCTGGCAGCGGCGAGAACTGCGGCGATTTCCACTGGATGATGGCCGTAATCGTCGACGATGGTGACATCGTTGACCACGCCCGTGCGGGTGAAGCGCCGCTTCACGCCACTGAAATTCATCAGTGCCCGCTTCAGAACATCCGGTTCGACACCCATTTCCTGGGCAATGGCGATGGCGGCAAGGGCATTGCGAATATTGTGGTCACCGACCATCGGCATGGTGAAAGTGCCAAGGTCGACTGAGGTCGCTGTTATCCGGTTGGACACGATGACGTTAAAGTGGGACCCGGTGGGGTCTGCGGAAATGTCGGTCGCGCGAATATCGGCCTGCGGGCTTAGCCCGTAGGTCACGATGCGCCGGTCCGAGACGGCAGAAATAAGGGCCTGCACTTCCGGATCGTCGATGCACATCGTCGCAAATCCGTAAAACGGAATATTTTGGACGAACGTGACAAAAGCCGCTTTGAGGGTGTCGAAATCGCCGTAATGATCGAGATGTTCCGGGTCGATATTGGTCACTACCGCGATCGTTGCCGGCAGTTTCATGAAAGTCCCGTCGGATTCATCGGCTTCCACCACGATCCAGTCGCCGTCACCGAGGCGGGCATTGGTGCCGTACGCGTTGATGATACCTCCGTTTATGACGGTGGGGTCGAACTGACCGGCATCCATCACAGCGGCGACGATGGATGTGGTCGTTGTTTTGCCATGGGTGCCGGCCACCGCGATGCCCCATTTCAGGCGCATGATCTCGGCCAGCATTTCGGCGCGAGGGACTACCGGGATTAGTCGAGCGCGTGCCTCGATGACTTCGGGGTTGTCCGATTTTACGGCTGACGAAATCACGATGACTTCGGCTTCTTTCAGGTTCGCGCCGTCATGACCGATAGATATATCGATGCCCAGACCGCGGAGCCGCAGGACATTGGCGCTTTCGGCAATGTCGCTGCCTTGAACGGCGTAGCCGAGATTATGCAGAATTTCCGCAATACCGCTCATGCCGATACCGCCGATGCCGACGAAATGAATCGTGCCGATGCTGAGGGGGAGCGTTTTCATGCCGCGATCTCCCGCACGGGGTCTGCGCCCGGGCCATGGTCGCCGTTTCCTGCAACGCCCATCAGTTTTTCCGCCTGGTCTGCGAGGCCGGCCGCAGCGGACATGCCGCCGAAATCGTGCGCGCATTTCGCGGCATCGATCAGGATATTCTGCAGATTGACGAAACTTTCGAGCCGCATTGTCAGGGCATCCGGCGTGAAACCGTCCTGCGGGATCAGCCAGCCTGCGCCCGTGGCTTCGACCGCGCGCGCATTGGCCGTCTGGTGGTCGTCCGTCGCGTGCGGATAGGGGACGAGGATCGCCGGGCGCCCGGCCTCCGCCAGTTCCGCCACGGTTGATGCGCCGGCACGGGTAATCACGATATGCGCTGCGGTCATACGATCGGGCACGTCGTCGAAGAAAGTCGCAAGGTCAGCGGACACACCGGCCTCTGCGTATATCCGTCTGACGTTTTCGATATCTTCGGCCCGGCACTGCTGGGTAATCGCAAACCGGCGACGCAGTGTTTCCGGCATTTCCTTCAGGGCGCGCGGCACGATTTCGCTGAGAACAGTGGCGCCCTGGCTGCCGCCCATGACAAGGATTTTGACACCTTCGCCATTCGGTCCGATCGGCGGATAGGCCTGCTGCCGGACCGCGCTGAAAGCCGCGCGGACGGGGTTTCCGGTCAGCACCACGTTATCGTCACTTGTTACGGCGATACCCGATGTTTCTTTGAAGGATGTCGCGATGACGGTCACGCGTTTGGAGACGAGCCTGTTTGCACGCCCGAGAACCGCGTTCTGTTCGTGGATAATTGTCGGCAACCCGCGTGACGTCGCTGCAATCATTGTGGGGACCGACGGATAACCGCCAAATCCGATAACGCATCCGGGGCGAAGCTTTCTGAAGAGGCGCCGCGCCTGGAGCACGCCGACACCGATCGAGACGGCGGCACTTACTTTAGCCATCAGCCCGCCGCTGACACCCGACGCGCTGATCCGGTGTACGTCGACACCTGCAAGCGAACTGCCAAGACCGGTACCACGCGCATCGGTTGCCAGTGCAACCGTGTGTCCGCGTGCGATCAGCTCTTCGGCAACGGCAATTGCCGGGAATATATGTCCGCCGGTGCCACCGGCGGCGAGGAGAATGCTGCGGCCAGCCGTCATCGTGCAGCCTCCGTGCCGACGCGTCGCCGCGTCAGTGCCAACAGGAACCCAATGCACAGCCCCATAGCGATCAGCGAAGAGCCGCCATAACTGACAAAAGGAAGTGTCATGCCCTTGGTCGGCATAAGCCGGAGGGTGGACCCCATATTGATGACGGCCTGAAGTCCGAACTGGACGACGAGACCTGATGTGGCGAGCAGAATGAACAGGTCGGTTTCCTGCAGCGCTTTTGCGAAGCCGCGCAGGACGACAAATCCAAAGAGTGCAACGATGATCAGGCAGACGAAAAGACCGAATTCCTCGCCCGCGACGGCGAAGACGAAATCCGAATGCGCGTCGGGAAGAACCTGCTTCACGGTGCCTTCGCCGGGACCTCGACCGAACAGGCCGCCATTCATGAAAGCCTCAAGCGAGCGGTCGATCTGATAGCTGTCACCCGAAGAGGGGTCCAGGAAGCGGTCGACACGGCTAGCGACATGCGAGAGCGTGAAATAGGCGAGCACGAAGGCCGCAACGCCGCCGATGGCAAGACCGGCCGCCCAGAACAGTGGCAGGCCCGCGAGGAAAAACTGGCAGGCCCAGACGGATGAAATGACCACGGCCATGCCAACATCGGGCTGCAGCAGAAGCAATCCGACGATCACGCCATAGGCACCGATCGACATCAGGTTTCCGTGTTTCAGAGCTCCGGTACGCGCCGACGCGAACAACCAGGCCGCAACCACGGCAAAGGCAGGCTTCAGGAATTCGGAGGGCTGAACCGACATCGGACCAAGCGCGATCCAGCGCCGTGCACCCTTGATTTCAGTCCCGAACACGAAGGTCGCGAGCACCATGACCGCGAAAATAACCAAAGTGATTGTCGCGACCCGAAATACGCCGCGCGGCGACAGCAGGGAAGCGCCGACCAACAGTGCGAGCGCTATCGGCAGGTAGATCAACTGGCGGCGGGCGAAATAGAAATAGTCGAGGCCGATACGTTCGGCGACTGCCGGACTTGCGGCCAGCGCCATGATAATGCCAAACGCGATCAGCGCGCCGACGGCCGTCAGCGTCCACCGGTCAACGGTCCACCACCAGCGGCCGAGGATCGACGTGTCAGAGCGTGCAAATACGGTCATGCTGCGCTCTCCGCCCGAAGACCTGCGACCAGGTCCCGGAAATGGTCGCCGCGCAGCGTGAAGTTCGGGTACTGATCGAAAGATGCACAGGCAGGCGATAACAGGACCACGGGGGCTGTTTCACCGTCCGCGGCAGCACAGCGCCCGGCGTCTTTCACCGCGGCTGCAAGATTACCCGACATTGTGACGGGAACCGTGCCGCTCAGCGCAGCCTCGAATGAATCGGCGGCCTCGCCGATTAGAAAGGCGTGTCTTACGTGGTCCAGATAAGGGGCCGTCGGGGTGAGCCCGTCTTCCTTGGCGACGCCGCCGGCGATCCAGTAGATGTTCGAGAAACTCGCCAGCGCCCTTGCGGCAGCTTCGCCGTTGGTTGCCTTTGAATCGTTGATGTAACGGATGCCGTCGATCTCTCCGACGGCTTCCAGCCGGTGCGGCAGGCCGGGATAGGTTTCAAATGCTGCCGAAATCTGTGCGGGCGTCAGTCCTCGCGCCCGGGCTATGGCCCAGGTGGCGGCAGCGTTCTGCCAGTTATGTTGACCCCGCAGCGTCTCGATATGGCCGATCGCGCAGGTGTTGCCGTCGGCATCGGACAATGTGCCGTCGATCACGCTGACGCCATCCTCGACGGGGTGGGTGACGGATACCGGGACGACCTGCCAGGCGTCGTTTTCTGAAAGTTCGTTCATCACGGCGAGGCTGTATGCGTCATCGACCCCAATAACGGCGATCTGGCGGTCGGTCCCGGGTGCCGCCCGGAATATCCGGTTTTTCGCTGCCACATAGCCTGCCATGTCGCCGTGCCGGTCGAGATGATCGGGGGTCACATTCAGCAGGACGGCTATGTCGAAGGACGCCGTGTGCGTCAGATCGAGCTGGTAGGATGACAGTTCGAGGACGACTGTTTCGCCATCTGTCGGGGGTGTCAGGCCGAGGACAGGCGGGCCGAAATTACCGCCGATCTGGACGGCGACACCGGATGCGTGAAGAACGTGATGCAACAAAGCCGAGGTCGTCGATTTCCCGTTCGTACCGGTAATGCCGATCAGGACGGTGCCATCGGTGTTTTCTGTCAGCAGCTCTATATCGCCGATAACCGGCCGGTCCGCATTTCGGGCGCAGACCACGACCGGGTGCGGCACCGGATGGGTCAGCGGGATACCCGGGCTCAGCACCAGCGCAGAGAACTGTGACCAGTCCGCGGCTGCAAGATCTGCAAGCGGGATATTCTCGTTCGCCGCTTCCGCGCGGGAATCGGCATTGTCGTCCCATGCCGTGACAGTCGCGCCCCCCGCCATCAGCGCATGCGCGGTCGCACGGCCGGAGCCGCCGAGTCCGAAGACCGCCAGGTGCTGTGAGGAACGGGATGTCACGGGGATCATGATCGTGCGTCTACCTCAGCTTCAGGGTTGCGAGGCCGACCAGTGCGAGGATCGACGCGATGATCCAGAAGCGAATCACGATTGTCGATTCAGCCCAGCCTTTTTGCTCGAAATGATGGTGCAGCGGCGCCATCCGGAACACGCGCTTGCCGGTCAGTTTGAATGACGCGACCTGAACGATTACCGAGACGGTCTCAAGAACGAACAGTCCGCCAATAATGGCGAGCACGATTTCGTGCTTGGTGACGACGCTGACGGCCCCCAGTGCGCCGCCGATGGCGAGCGACCCGGTGTCGCCCATGAAGACCATGGCGGGCGGCGCGTTGTACCAGAGGAACCCCAGACCGGCGCCGACCAGGGCCCCGCAGAACACCGCGAGTTCACCTGCGCCGCGTACGAAATGAATTTGCAAATATTCGGAAAAGACGAAGTTGCCGGATACATAGGCAATCAGGGCGAAACATGCCGCCGCGATCAGGGCGGGCATGATCGCAAGCCCGTCGAGCCCATCGGTGAGGTTTACCGCATTCGAGGCGCCGACGAGGACGATGACCGCCCAGGGAACGAAGAACCATCCGAGCGGTACGAGCAGTTCCTTGAAAAAGGGTAATGCGAGACCAGTGGACAGAGCGCCTTCGGACAGACTGGTAATCCAGATGGTGACGCCGCTGCCAATGATGACCTGTCCGAGGAGCTTCAGCCGGCCTGACAGACCGTTGCTCGAACGTTTGGTCAGTTTGATATAGTCGTCGACAAAGCCGATCGCGCCGAAGCCGAGTGTTACCGTCAGGACTGCCCAGACATACCCGTTGGTCAGGTCCGCCCAGAGCAGCGTCGCGATGCCGAGCGCGAGCAGGATCAGCACGCCGCCCATGGTCGGCGTGCCTTTTTTCGTAAGAAGGTGTGATTGCGGGCCGTCTTCACGGATCGGCTGGCCCTCTGCCTGCTTGCTTTTGAGCCAGCGGATAACCGCCGGGCCGAGAACGAAGCTGACGAACAATGCCGTTACCACAGCACCCCCGGTCCGCAGGGTGATATAGCGGAACAGGTTGAATGCGCCGATTTCGTCGGCCAGCGGGAACAGGAGGTTATAGAGCATCTGTTACTTTCTCCTGTTTCAGGTGCCGTTCGCGGCGCGCGCGACGGGCGCCGGTTCGGTCAGTTTTTTGATAATTCGTGAAAGCCCGATCCCGTTCGACGCCTTGACGGTGACAATGTCTCCGGCCTGGAGGCCGGACATCACGATCGGGAGAAGTTCGCCCGCTGTGTCGGCAATGCCACCAAGTGCGGTCGACGAGAGCCTGTCTGCGAGAGCAGTCATTTCCTGTCCGGCGAGGAACGCGATATCGATATCGTTCCGAATGATCTCTGCCTCGAGCGCCTCATGGGCGGCCTTCGAAATGTCCCCGAGTTCGAGCATGTCACCCAGGATGACGACCCGCCGCCCGCCATCCTTCGGCATATGCCCGAGGGTTTTCAGGGCGGCGTTCATGGATTCGGGGTTGGCGTTATAGGAATCATCGATCAGCCGGATACTGCCGTTCCCCCAGGGGATGACATGTACTGCGCCGCGGCCCGGTAACCCGGGGAGTGCTGCCAGCGCGGATGCCGCGGTATCCATATCGCCACCAAGTGCATCCACGGTGGTGAGGACGGCAAGGCTGTTATAGGCCCAGTGCACGCCCGGTTGTCCGACGCGGAAGTTAAGTATTTTACCGTGCCAGCTTGCCTCGACCGAGTTGCCGGTCGTGTCGATCAGGCACTCGATCAGGCGCATATCGGCTTCCGCACTGTGCCCGAAACTGATGACGCGGTCAGCGCCGGTGGCGAGAGCCGTGGTCGCGAGCAGGTCAAAATGCTCGGTGTCTCGGTTGATAATCGCGATGCCGCCGTCAAGACCGGAGAATATTTCCGCCTTGGCACGGGCAATGTCTTCGAGGGAATCGAAGAATGCCATATGGGCCGCCGCGATGGCGGTCATCACGGCAACATGGGGGCGGGTCAGACCGACCAGCGGGGTGATCTCACCGGGGTGGTTCATGCCGATCTCGAAGATGCCGAAGTCGGTATCTTTCGGCATACGGGCCAGTGACAGGGGCACGCCCCAGTGATTGTTCAGGCTGCTTTTACTGAAGCTGGTGGACCCCTGGGACGCCAGAACATGGGCCAGGGCTTCTTTCGTGCCGGTCTTGCCGACACTGCCGGTAATGGCGGCAATCCTCGCGCCTGTCCGGGCGCGCCCGGCCACGGCGAGGCT
>Ga0209631_10001963_pt1 | contig 25253 bp, 26 predicted proteins | sample COG_08_FD_184752 | JGI IMG/M metagenome (GOLD analysis project Ga0209631, IMG submission 184752) | Pelagic Microbial community sample from North Sea - COGITO 998_met_08 (SPAdes) (version 2) | ecosystem: Environmental > Aquatic > Marine > Neritic zone/Coastal water | place: Helgoland, sampling... | reverse complement strand
TAGTCTTGCATTAACCAGCCAAACTGCAAAAAAAATATTTAATAAAGAAGCCCCAACTATTAATGACTCTGCCATTATTAGTGACCCTGGCATCGCATAAGTTAAAAATGTTGAAAAAATACTTTCTTGAATATTCAGACCAATACTCTTGAATAAGGCTCCGATAGCTATGAAACCTGCGGCTAATGCTATAGCTGGACTATTTACACTCTTAATACAAAAAAAACCTTTTAAAAAATAATTTATGTTAATCATTAACCACCAAGGAATAGTCTACCAACATCAGGGTTATTTAACAAATCATCCCCTTTGCCAGCAATAGCAGTTTGACCTGATACCAATACATAGCCAATATCAGCGAACTCCAATCCTTTTTTAGCATTTTGTTCAACTAAAATAATTGTTTTTTTTTCAGAAACCTGAAGATCTCTTAAAATTTCAAAAACCATATCAATGTATCTTGGTTCTAAACCAATAGAAGGTTCATCAACTAGTAATACTGATGGCTTCATTACTAATGCCCTAGAAATTTCTAATAATCTTCTTTCTCCGCCAGATAAAACTTTTGCAGGTTGATTTCTTCTATTTCTTAACCTTTCATATTTTTCAAAAATTCTTTCTGCTTCTTGATATGATTCATCTGAATTTTCTTTGATATAACCGCCCATTAATAAATTTTCTTCAACTGTCATGTCTGGAAAAACAGAATTGTCTTGTAATATGTATGCTATTCCACATGATTTTAGTTTTTCAGCTGGAGTTAAATTTGTTATCTCTTTTCCTTCTATTTCAATTTTTCCTGAAAAAATATTTGTAAAACCATAAATTGAATGAAGTATTGTCGACTTTCCTGCGCCATTTGGACCAATTAAACACAAAGATTGTGCTTTACTTACTGATAAATCAAAGTCGTGAAGTATTTCCATTTTTCCATAACCCGCAGATAATTTTTTTATTGAGACATGATTATTACCTGAAGCTAATTTTTTTAACTCTTCAGATCCTGGTGCTTTTCCTAGTACATCATATTGATTTGACATTATTGTGCTCCTAAATAAGCGTCTAAAACTCGCTTATCATTTTTAATTTCTTCTGGACTTCCATTGGCTAGCATTTGACCATGCGCTAAACAAAAAACTTTTTGTGCTAAGTTCATAATTACTTTCATATTGTGCTCTATAACCAACAATGTGATTCCATATTCTTTGTTAACTTTAATTAAACGATCTATAATTCCATTAATTAATGTAGGGTTAATTCCAGCTGTAGGTTCATCAAGCAAAAGCATTTTCGGTTCGTTCATTAATGCCATCGCTAGCTCTAACAGTTTTTGCTGACCAAAAGAAAGATCACCTGCTCTCAGTTTTCTCTTTTGATGAAGTCCTACAAATTTTAATAATGTTTCAGCTTTGTCTGTCAGTTCAGATGGTATTTTTTGAAATACAGTTAATATTCCATCATTCTCTGGTTTATGACTGATTAACATGTTTTCAATACAGTTCAACTTTCCGTAAATTCTTGTTTGTTGAAAAGTTCTAAGTAAGCCAAGTTTTGCAACTACTGGAACTGGTAATTCAGAAACTTCTGTTCCATCAAATTTTATTGAACCTTTGTCAATTGGATAGGTTCCAACAATTGAATTAAACAACGTAGTTTTACCTGATCCATTAGGGCCAATTAACCCAACAATTGAACCTTGTTCAACTGTCATTGAAATATCAACGTTAGCTTTAACGCCACCAAAAGATTTGCTTACACCTGATATGTCTAATATAGCCATTACTTTAATTCTACCTGTGCCTTTCGATCTGCTTCATCAACAACCTCTCCAAACTTTTCAGGATATTTTTCTCGCAGCCAGCCCATAATTCCTTCTGGAAAGTAAACAACAATTACTACAATTAAAACTCCTAGAGCAACATATTGCCAACCTAAAAAGTATGTCCAAAAACCCTCTTTGAATAAATGAAATACAGTTGCACCAATAAGTGGTCCCCATAAAGTTCCTTTACCACCGAGTATCGCCATTAAAACCATGAACACTCCAAATGTTGGTCCTGCAAATGCTATTTCTGTTGGTTCAATATAACCATTAATATGACCCATCAATCCTCCCGCTATACCAACAAAGAATGCTGAAACCATCCAACCGATAATCTTATATCTCATTGTATGGATACCCATTGCTTCTGCTTTATCCTCATTATCTCTTATAGCATTTAAAACTAAACCAAACCTCGTGCTGTAAGCCCATTTTAAAGTAACAAATGTTATAACTGCTAAAGTAAAACTTAAATAATATAAAAATTGTGATGAAGATGCATTAGAACCAAATCCCTTTGGCCAAACTGGAACGGTCATCCCCTGACCTGCTCCTATAATTTCAATTCCACCTGCTATTTCTCCTGCTGCAATTCCTAGGGCCAATGTACAAATTGCAAAATAATGTCCTCTTAAACCTAAAATTCCATAACCGATTACTCCAGCAATAATCATTGGAATAATTCCTGCTAATATTAAACCAACTCCAAAACCTTGAAAAAATTGTGGAATTGTGTGAACAAATGTTTTTTCTCCTCCTGCATCTGTCCATTCAGCTAGTGAGAAAAACATTGCTATTTGAGTACTTGAGGCAACATACATTCCGACACCAAAGAATAAAATATTTCCAAATGTATTGTAACCCATTTGACCTCCTTGAACGTCCCAGGTCATAGCCAAAACAATCAGAATATAAAGAAATGATAACTGAAGTTTATAAGCTGGAAAGATAAAAGCCCCAACTAAACCAAATATTAATAATCCAGCATATAGTAGGATATTTTTATTCATTATTTCAGATACTCCCTTTTTCTTGAAAGCTTAAATCGTCTGTAAACTAAAATTAAAACAAGCAATGAGAATACGGCTGCAATTCTAAATTCTGTTCCAAGTAAATAATCAGCCCATTCTTCAAATACTCCAAGGCCCATGCCAGATATTGCAACAGCTGGTAAATTTCCAAGTCCTGCAATAATTACGATCATAAATGATCTAACTGTATAAGGTAATCCAGTATAAGGATGAAGAGTGAATGTGATTGCAATACATGCCCCTGCTATTCCGCATAGTGCTGCATTAATTCCAAAAGTTGCTGCGTAAACTTTTTCTGTATCAACACCTAAAATTTTAGCGGCTCTTGCATTTTGTGCTGTTGCTCTAATGGCTCTGCCTAATTTTGATTTCTTCATGTAGATAACAAGAATGATTGCAGATATTACACAAACTGCTCCTGAAAATATTTTAGCATTAGGAAGTGTAACCATATTATCAAACAACATAGTTGTTCCAAAATTTGATTGAGCAACAACTACATCTGCACCAAATGCAAAATTCATTAACTGTTGTGCTAAAATACTTATTCCAAATGTAGCAAGTATTGAAGTGAATAAATCTTTATCTACTACTTTATTAATAACTAATTTGTACATTCCCCAACCAACACAATACATAACAATTGGTGATACAATTATTCCAAAAGCGGGGTGAATTCCTGATAGATACATAAAGTAAGCAATGTACCCACCCATTATTACTAATTCTCCTTGAGCAATGTTAATTATATTCATTACTCCCCACTGTAATGCCATTCCATAAGCAATTAATGCAAACAAAATACCTAATAATATTCCATCCATTGAAGCTTGGACCATCAACATTGGTGCTTGGAAAATTAGAAAATCCATAAATTTTTCAATTGTTTATAAAAAATGCCCCCTATTACTAGGGAGCATTTTGCATATTAGATATTATCTTTCTGACCAAGATGGAATTGGGTGTACTAACTCAGCTGAAGCCCATTTTGTTGGGGCAACAACTTTGTTTTCACATTTACTACCATCATCGTTACAAGATACTTGAAAAAGCACCATTGGCTTAGATACGTTTTGACCACCTTCAGCAAATTTTATGTTTCCATAAAAAGTTTGCATGTCAGTTGCAGCTAAAGCGTCTCTAACCTTTTTAGTATCAAAAGAATTTGCTCTCTCGAACGCATCTTTATAAACTAATAAAGCTGCCGATGACTCTGCTGCCTGATATGGCGGTGCGTACCCAAACTCTTTAGTGAAATCAGCATCATATTTCATACCACCACCAAAGAACTTATCTTTGTATGATAGAGATTTATGCCATTGAGAAGCACAAAGTGCATACTCTGAAGCTTTACCATGTTGTTTAGATAATTTTGCAGCATCGCAATGAGTCATTGCTAACATTTTCACATCAACTTTCATCTCTGAGATTTGTCTAACTGCAGTTAAAGCACCCTTAGTATGACCTGAAACTACAAGAACATCTGGATTAGTAGCTTTTACTTTAGATAAAGTAGCAGCCATATCGTTAAGCTCCTTTGGTAACTTGTCATCTATAATGATTTTTGATCCAGTTCTTTCAGCAGCTTCAACAATACCCAATCTCACATCTTGTGAGAAAGCGTCTTGTTCAAATGCCATTGCAATCTTAACTGGCTTTCCACCATTTTTTTCAACGGCAAGGTCTATTGCTACATCAAGGTATAAGTTAGCTGGAGCTAATACTGCAAATAAATATTTATATCCTTTGGTGAATAACGATCTAGACGCACCGTTTGCTTCTACCATAGGAACTTCGTACTTTTCTGTTACAGGAGCCATAGCTTTTGTAAGTCCTGAGCTATATGGCCCAAGCATAAACTGAACACCGTCTTGTTGAATTAATCTTTCTGCAAGTTGAGCTGCTCTTCCTGAGTTTGATTCATCATCGTAATAAATAATTTCAAACTTATAAGTTTTTCCACCAACTTTAACACCACCCATGCTGTTAATTCTGTCAACTGCTAAGTTGTAGCCGTTTTGAGTATGAACACCATTAGATGAATATTTTCCAGTTAATGAAACAGCTGCACCTAAAATAATTTTATCTCCAACAACTTTCGCAAAAGATACAGTTGAAGCTGAAATTAAAAGGGCAATTGCAGAAATTAATGTAATAATTATATTTCTGATTTTCATTTTATTTTTCCTTTATTATTTTTTAAATTAAAAATTATTTAACCCTGAAACCAGAAAACAAACAAGCCTTCTAATACATATTGTGACTTAATATTTTTGAATAAACCCAATAATTATTGCAATTACTATTAAAACACACGCCGAAATTGTATTAATAGTTTTAGGATTTGCTTTTATCCAAACAATTAGTTTTCTAGCAAGTACTGCGTAAGCAACTAAAGATAAAAAATCTAACACAATATAAGTCGTGATTAAAATTAAAAATTGAACGACATAATTTGAATTAAAATCAATAAACTGTGGAAATATTAAAGGAAAAAACATCCAAGCCTTAGGACTTGTTCCTGCAACTAAAAAACCATCTTTAAAAAATGAAAAAAAACTTTTTGATGAAACATTATTTGAGCTTATGTCTTTTGGTTTTGATTTATAAAGATCATAAGCAAGATAAAGCAAATAAGCTATTCCAATCCACTTCAATGTGTTTAAAAGATTTGGGTTATCAGAAAAAAAAGACCCAAGAACAAAAATTACTAATGTTGCTTGAATAAAATTTGCTGTAACGTCTCCTAATGCTGTCCAAATACATTTATTAACTCCATAATTCATGGAATATGAAATAATCACAATTCTAGGTGTTCCAGGTGTAATAAATAAAAACAAAATTATCTGTAAAAAAAGAAAATAATTTAAAGGAAGCATTTTTTGGATTTTAAGGATAGTCCAAAAAAACCGGGAGCTAAAGATGGCTAAGATGGACTATCTAAATTTCATTATATCACGACCTTAAATAAAATGCATTAATCATTTTTTTCAAATATAAAGGATTTATGAAAAAAAAAGGTCACACCCCTATAACTAGGGTTAAAAATCCTGAGCCCAATATCGATGACCCAAATTGGATAATTTGGGCTGCTTGGGCAGATCGTATAACTTTTGAGGAAATTGAAAAAAAGACTGGAAAAACAGAATCTGAAGTTATTAAGATTATGCGAAGATCTGTTAAACCTACTTCATTCAGATTGTGGAGAAAAAGAGTAAATCAAAAAAGTATAAAACATAGAAAAAAATTTGAATATTCTAGAAAAGAAATTACTAGTAAAATTAAAAAGAATGATTATTTATAGCCTATGAAAAATGTAACAATTTATACAGGTCCACTTTGTAATTTTTGTGATGCAGCAAAAAGATTATTAACTAGAAATAATGTTGAATATAAAGAAATTAATATTACAACAGTTGATGGTGCAATGGATGAAATGATTGCAAAAGCTAATGGTAAAAGAACAATACCACAAATTTTCTTTGATGATCAACACATGGGTGGTTACGACGATGTTAGGGCTTTAGAAAAAGAAAATAAACTTCAAGATTTGTTAAAATAATTTAATCAAATTAAATTTCTATTTTTTCTTAAAAGTTAAGCAAATACCATTATTACAGTATCTTTTTCCAGTTGGTTTAGGTCCATCTTCAAAGATATGGCCATGATGGCCACCACATTTTTTGCAATGATACTCAACTCTTTCATAACCTAATAATGTATCTGTTTTAGTTTCAAATACGTCAGGTAATGATTGATAAAATGAAGGCCAACCTGAGCCACTTTCATATTTAGTATTTGAGTCAAATAATTTTTCACCACAATTAGTGCAGTGATAGCTACCTTCTCTTTTTTCATGATTTAACTCACTTGTACCTGGTGCTTCAGTTCCATCTTCAAATAAAACTAATTTTTGTTCAGCAGTAAGATCTTTATTAATTTTTTTTGTCATCTCTTTTAAAAATAAATGAATATTTTTTTTTCCACACTACCTTATAGTTCTTATTCAACAAATACTTATAAATACTATTTGATTTCAAGTATTTATAGTTTGTATCATATAACTTTTTAGTATTATGAATTTCAATACAAATTAATTTTGGTTCATATTTCTTAAAATTAAGTGATTTTAAAACATCTAACTCTCTGCCTTCAACATCTATGTTTATAAAATCAATCTTTTTTTGTTTTTTAAAATATTTAGAAATAAAAAAGTTTAAAGTATTTACTTGAATTTTTTTTTTTTTATAACCATTTCTAAAATGGATTTTCGCAATGTTTTTATCAAGAGTATTCAGCATATTGATTTCTTTTCTATAATACATTGTTAATGAGTTTTTTTTTTGTGAAATACCTGAATGAATATTAATATCTTTTTTTCTTAGAAAATTAAAAAGCTCAATTGAATAAAAATTAATATCTATGTTAATTCCATTCCAACCTTTTTTATATAATAAATGAGTGTTATTTCCTTCAAGTGGATGGTAACAACCAACATCAATATAAAAACCATCAGATTTATTTTTAAAATAATTATCAACAAAATCATCTTCTCCAAAAATTGAATAATTTTTTTTTGGGAAAAAAATTTTGGTTCTATAAAATAGATAATAAAATAATTTTAAATATTTAATCACTTTACTCTATAACACGTATTGGTTTTCCTTTCACACAAGCTTCTAGAGCTTCGATCATCTGTGTGTAAAAAATATTGTAATTTTCAGCTGTAACATATCCAATATGTGGAAGTAATAACGCATTAGGTAAAAATCTTAATTTATTATTTTCTGGTAAAGGTTCTTTTTTGTAAACATCCAATCCTGCTCCTGCGATAACATTAGTTGACAGTGCAATAATTAGATCATCTTCATTTATAATAGATCCTCTTGATGTATTAATTAAAAAAGAAGTTTTTTTCATCATATCTAACTCTTTTAATTTTATTAACTCTTTATACCTTTCACCACCTTGAACATGAATAGATAAAAAATCTGAGGTTTTCAATAGATCTTCTTTGGTGCAAGGAAGCACATCTAGTTTTTTACATGTATCTAAATTTAGATTTTCACTCCATGCAATAACTTGCATTCCAAATGCTTTGCCAATTTTTGCAACTTCAGATCCTACTCTTCCAAGACCAATTAAACCTAAAATTTTTCCTTTAAGCTCAAATCCAATAGTTGTTTGCCAATAACCTTGATACATATTATCGATTTCCTCTTTAAAATTTCTAGCCAAACCTAAAATTAAACCCCAAGTTAATTCAGAAGTTGGGGTAAAATTAATTTCGGTTCCACAAACTATAATTCTTCTTTTTTTGCTTGCTTCTAAATCGATTGCTTTATTTCTGGATCCACTTGTTATTATATATTTAAGATCATTAAGATTATCTATTAAATTTTTAGTAATTGGAGTTCTCTCCCTCATTATTAGTAGTGCTTCAAAATCTGACAATTGTTCTATTGCATCTGCTTCATCTAAAAAAGGTTCACTAAAGATTTTAAATTCGTATTCTCCAGATAATTTTTTTAAATTTACAAATTCTTTTGAAACGTCTTGATAATCATCTAAAATTGCAACTTTAAGCATTTATAATTTTTTTGTTTGACAGAAGTAAACCTAATACAATCAAAATTGAACCAATGAAATGAAAAAAGTAAAATTTTTCATCAAAAAAAAACATTGCTAAAATTGTGCTAAATAAAGGTATCAATGATAAAAAAATTCCTGCTCTATTAGCTCCTATTATAGAAACAGCACCAGCCCAACAGTAGTATGAGCCAATGCTTGGAAATAAAGCAAGATAAATCAATATATAACCAAGATTAACATCTAATTTTATGATTTGCCCATTTGACAACTCAAACAAAAATTGAGGTAATATAAATAATAATCCAAATGAACATAAAATATGGACCAAAGTAAGTAATGGTAAAGTAAACTTTTTTTTCTTTAAAAAAGATGAGTAAAGGCCCCAGGTAATAACTCCACCTATCATTATAATATCACCTTTGTTAAAATTTAATGAAAGTAAAATATTCAAATCAAGTTTAGTGATAATTGTTAAAATTCCCAATACTGAAAGAATTAAACCCATAATTTGAAATCTATTAGTTTTTTCAATTTTAAATATAAAACATAATAAAATTATCATTGCTGGGATTGCAGTATTAAAAAGAGAAGCGTTGATCACTTGTGTATAAACAAGAGCAAGATAAGTAAATGAATTAAATAAACCAACACTTGTTAAAGCCAAAAAAAATAATAATGGTAAATTTTTTAAAATTATTTCTTTATTCTTTACTATTTCTTTATAAGTGAAAGGTAATAAAATAAGCCAAACAAGAGACCATCGAAAAAATACCAAAGACATTGGAGGAATGTTTTCAACAAAAGCAGCTTTACCCACTATAAAATTTCCTGCCCAAAATAACGTTGCAAGTGTCAACATTATATAAGCCTTAAAATTTTGGCTCACTTAACTAAATCTTAGAGAGCTATAAGGTTTTAAATCTAAATTTGTATTTTCTTCAGCAATCATTCCTGAAATTATCTTCCCCGAAATTGGTCCCAAAGTCCATCCTAAATGATGATGACCAAAACAATAAAAAATATTCTTATAATTTTTTGAAGGCCCTATGACAGGTAAAAAATCTGGCATACTTGGTCTAAAACCAAGCCATTCATCTTGATGTTCCGGTAAATCTCCAAGCATATGCTTTGCATTATTAATTAAATTTTTAATTCTTCCTTTGGATATTGGATTATCTAACCCACCAAACTCCACTGTACCAACAACTCTAAGACCTTGTTCCATTGGTGTAATACCAAATCCTCTATTTTGAAAAATTACAGGTCTATTTAAAAGGTGATCGCAATCTTTAAAGTGAATATGATATCCTCTTTCAGTATCTAAAGGAATATTTTCATCAAAAATATCTGTCAATTTTTTAGAAAATGCCCCACATGCAATAACTACTTTATCAAAAATATATTTTTGATTTTCTTTTTTAATAACTGGTTTATCATCATCAAAATCAATTTCGTTAATATTCATCTTTAAAAATTTTCCACCTTTTTTTATAAAAAGATTAAATAATTTTAGGAGTATTTTTTTAGGGTTTCTTGCATGTCTTCCTAATCGATAATAAACTCCACCGTGATAAAAAGGTTTTATATTAGGTTCAAGGTCATGTATTTCCTTGGGTGTTACTATTTGTTGATCAACACCTAGTTCATTTCTAACATTGATTTCTAGTTCTCTACTTTTTAAACTTTGATTGTTCCAAATATAAAGAATGCCTTTTTTTTCAACTAATCCTTCAAGGTCAATTTCATCAAATAACTCATCATAAGCAGGCAATGCCAAATCTAAAATTTGGTGCATATTTTTTGCTGTGTACATCATTTTTTTTGTAGAACAATTTCTAATAAACTTTAAAAACCAAGGAATCATTTTTGGAACATAATTCCATTTAAGTGCAAGAGGTCCAGATGTGCTTAAAAGCATAGCTGGAACATCTGTCAAAACATCTGGTCTGTTAATTGGTACAGAAGCATATGGTGAAAAATGTCCTGCGTTTCCATAAGATGCAGCTGGACTACCTGGATCAGTTCTGTCAAAAATAGTTACATTGAAACCTTTTTTCTGAAGAAATAACGCATTCGAAATACCTTGAATGCCTGCTCCTATAATTCCAATTTTTAAATTTTTTTCCATTAAAAACTTATAAAGTTTTGAGATAATTTATTCTCGCGACAAATTAAGCTAATTCCATATCTTGATTACGCAATTAGTTGTTTATGGTTAATTTTTGCACTCATCACTATTGAAAGTCCAATCATTGTAGATAACATTGAAGATCCTCCATAAGACATAATGGGTAAAGGTGATCCCACTATAGGTAATAACCCCAATACCATAGACATGTTGACTGTAATATAAAAAAAAATTGAGGATCCATAGCCAAAACAAAAAAGTTTTGCAAAATAGCTTCTAGACATCATACCAATTCTTATGATTCTATAAATAAGCACTGAATAAATAACCAAAAGTCCTATCGACCCTAAAAATCCAAACTCTTCTGCGAATAAAGTAAAAATAAAATCTGTATGTTTTTCTGGAAGGAATTCTAAATAACTTTGAGTCCCTTTCAAAAATCCTTTTCCAGTTAAACCACCCGAACCAACGGCAATTTTTGATTGAATTATTTGGTATCCAGCTCCTAGGGGATCTCTATCAGGATTTATAAAGGTTAAAATTCTCAATTTTTGATATGGTTTTAAAAAAGAGATAACAAATGGTAATGAAATTAATAAAGAAAAAAAAGAATATAAAAAAAACTTAATATTTAATCCTGCAAACCATATAACAATCAAAGCACTTATTGCTATTAGTATTGATGTTCCCAAATCTGGCTGACTAATCACTAGCATAACCGGTAAGATTAAAATAACCAATGCAACTAATAAATTTTGAAATGAATTTACCTTATCTATTTGAACTCGGTGATAGTATTTTGAAAGACAGGCAATTATTGCTATTTTCATTAATTCTGATGGTTGTAAATTTATAAAGTATAAATTTATCCACCTCTGTGAACCGGACGCTTTAATTCCATATAAAGATACCCAAATCAAAAAGATTAAAATAATTGCATAAAAGATATAACCAAAAAAAAACCAAAACCTAATATTTAATAATGATAAAAAGACCATCATCAAAAAAAATATACAAAACTTATATGCATGGCTTTTGGTATGAAATAATATCTCTCCACCATCTGTTGAATACATTGAAAAACAACTTATTGCTCCTAATAATAATACACAAAATAATAAAATAAAATCAAAACCTAAAAATTTTTGAAAAAGGGACAAATTAGTATTAAAAGATCTATGTTCCATTTTATGCTTTTAGTGAATTTTGTATTCTAATTTTGTTTCTAAGTTCTTGTCTGTCGATTATCAGCTTAAATAATTTTTTTGCCATTGGTGCAGCAGTCGAACTTCCCGATCCACCATGCTCGACTATTATACTAACTGAATATCTTGGATCTTTATAAGGTCCAAAAGCAATGTATAAAGCATGATCTCTTTCCTCATATGGTATATCAGCTGTTTTTAATTCTAGTTCTCTTTGTTTTGCTGTTATTCTTTTTACTTGAGCTGTTCCAGTTTTTCCTGCAAATTGATACTTGGGATCTTCTATTCTTGATGAATATGAGGTTCCTCGAACTTCATTTGTTGAACCAAACATAGCTTCAAGCACAAACTTTATATTTTCAGGATTTTTATATAATACTTCATGTTTCTTTTCTTTAATAAAACTTAAAATTTCTTCGCTTGCTTCAATCAATCCTATTTTTGACTCTTTAAAATTTTCATAATTTTTTTGAATTGAATTTTTTACTTCTTCAAGTGTTTCCTGATTTTGATTAAAAATTATTTTTGGATAAATTTTATATCCACCATTTGCTAGTTGAGCTGTCATTAAACATAATTGTAATGGTGTTGTTTGAATATAACCTTGTCCAATACCTGTAATCAAGGTTTCCCCCAATACCCAGCCCTTTCCCAGATTATTTTTTTTCCATTCTGTGCTGGGTACTAATCCTTTTTTTTCATCTAAATAAGCATCATTTAAAACTTTTTCTCCTAGTCCAAATTTTAAAGCTGTTTCATTAAGACGATCTACGCCTAGTTTTCTTGCGATCTCATAGAAATAAGTATCACAAGATTGTTTTATTGCATTTCTTAAGTTAACAACTCCATGTCCCTTTTTTTTCCAGCAGTGATAAGTCTGGCCATACATCTCCATTTTTCCAGTACAATTAACCTTAAAATTTGGAGAAATAACATTGTTTTCCAATGCTGATAAAGCGACTATAGGTTTAATTGTTGAACCTGGAGAATACAAACCAGACAAAGTTTTATTAACTAATGGTTTTAAAGGATTATTTCTAATTAGTTGCCAGTCATCTTGACTAATTCCAAATAAAAATAAATTTGGATCAAATGAAGGTGAAGAATGCATTGCAACTATTTCACCAGTATAAATATCCATGATACTTATTGATCCAGCTCTATCATTTAATAATTCATTACATAATTTTTGAATTTCAGTATCTATTGTGAGTTTTATTGTTTTTCCTTTAATGCCTTCTTTGTGATCTATTTGATTTATCCTTTTTCCATATGCATTAACTTCGTATCTTTGAATTCCATTAGTTCCAATTAATTCGTTTTCAAATGATTTTTCCAATCCTGTTTTTCCAACACGCAGTCCAGGAACATGGGTATTTTTAATTACTTCATTATTTACTAAATCTTCTTTGCTTGCTTGGCTGACGTAGCCCAATATATGAGTAAAATTTTCTTTAAATGGATAGTTTCTTGATACGGATAAAACTGGTTTTGCTCCTGTTAATTCATGTAAAAAATAGTTGAGTTTAGTAAATTGTTCCCATGTTAAATTTTCAGATACAACTAAAGTTTCCCAGTTTTTTTGACTATTTTTTTTTTTAATTATTTTATCATATTCTTTATCACTAAACTTTAATATATCTCTCAATCTTATCATTAAATTTCTAAAGTCCTCGACTTGTTCAGGAACAACATGCAATTGATAAACTTTTAGATTGCCAGCAACAACGTTCCCAAAATAATCTAGAAACTCTCCTCTTTCAGGAGGTAATCTCCATTCTCTTAATCTGTTTTTATCTGAAAGAGTTGAATACTTTTTATTTTCTGTGATTTGTAATGAAAATAATCTTGCTATTATTCCTGTAAAGATAATTATCTTCGCAGAACCTATAATAAACATTCTTCTGTTAATGGTTTGAATTTTTTTTACACTAAAATTTTCAGTTAACATAACGATCTACTGAGGTTATTTTATCAAAAAATTGGAAAAGATTGACAAAAACAAAATATAATAAAAAAGTAAATGTAATGTTTATTGCTTGATCTAGGTAATTAATCTCATAAGAAAAAATAAAAGTTAAAATTAGATATGCTATTGAATTTACAAATAAAATAGTGAATAAAAAAAATATCCAATCTTTCACTATATTTGGTCTTAAAGTTATATTTCTTAAATATGTAGCTGCGCCACATAAAAACAAATAAACTAAACTACTTATACCTATAGGGGTTCCAGTAACTACATCATTAAATAAACCAGCTATAAAAATTAAGCCATATCCTAAACTTTCACTTTTCTTTAAGCTATAGTAAAAAATCAAAATATAAGAAAAGTTAAAAGAAAAATATTTCAATCCTAAGTTATTAAAATCAAACTCATTTAATACTGATATAAAAAGTAAAATTATTGGTACATTTTTGGCTACCAAACCGAAATTGAACTTATTCATTTATTCCTTTTTTCCTTTTCTTAAAACGCAATTTTTGTATTCAACAGTACCTTCTTTATAAAGATTATTGAAAAAAGTTTTTCTACATTTTGCTCCATATGTAGCATTCAATTCAAGGTATTCTAAATTTTCTTTTTTTAATTTACTTTTCTGAATAATATTTTTTTGTTTTAATATTTGATTTTGCAACTTAATGTTTTCATTTTTTAAAATAGTATTTTCATTTTCAATAGTAAGTCTTATTTCTTCTGCTATTTTTTTTTGTTCCAATAGTATTCTTAAAGTTTCTTGTCGTTGGTTTGACTCTTCTATTTGTTCATTTAACTCATCTTGTTCTACTTTTGATATTTCGTCTAAAGATGTTTTATCTTTTGAAAATGATACAACTTTAACATATTTTAATTGTGTAAAATCTTTATAAAAATTTACTAATTTTTGCTCCCCACTTGAGTAATTTTCTTTAAGTATTTTTCCAACTGGAATACCACTTTTAAATACACCTCCTGCACCAGAAGTAAGTACAAGCAAATCTTCTGTATTTTTTATTAAAGTTGAGTCTTTTGTATACTGAAGAATTCCTGTTTTTTGTCCATTACCTGACATTATGGCCTGCGTATCTCCTGGTTGTAATGATACTGGAATTTTTGAATTAATGTCAGAAAGCAATAAAACTCTCGCAGTAAAATAATTAACTGATACTACTTTTCCAACTAAATAACCTTCATCAAGAACTATCATCCCTAACTTAACATTATTTTTACTTCCTTTGTTAATTATCACTGATCTCAAAAATGGACTTTGTTTATCAATTAATACTTTTGCATATGTTTCATTTTCCTTAATGAAATAATCATCAATTAGTCTTTTGTATTTGATATTTTCAAGAGTAAGAATTTCTTTAGATAGCTCTTTTAGTTTAAAAATTTCTATTTCAGATGCATTTTTCTCATTTTCCTCGTAGAGACTAAAATGACTATTTACAATTAAATAACTTTTTTTAATTAAATTTTCTGGTCCTGACACAATAAAAGATGCTCTATAAACTATCTCTTTAAGAGAAATTTTCACATAATCAATAACCTTTAAATTCCAACTACCTAATATTAAAAAGATAATAGAGAATAAAATTAAAACAAATAGTGAAAATCTTTGCTGTGTTCCTTTTTTTAAAAAAGCAGATCGAATTGCTATTACGAAATCATCTCTACTGTTTTCCATTATTTTTAGTATTCAGATAGCATAGTGGAAAAGGTTTCCTCTTGATCTAAAGCCTTTCCTGTACCAATAGCAACGCAAGCTAAAGGATCATCAGCTATATGTACTGGTAAACCTGTTTCTTTTGAAAATCTTTTATCGATATTTTTTAGTAACGCGCCACCACCTGTTAATGTTAAGCCCATATCAACTAAATCTGCTGATAATTCTGGTGGTGTTTGTTCTAAAGCTTCTTTTATTCCATTAACCATTTCTTTTAAAATGCCGTTTAGGGCTTCAGCTGTATCTTCTTCTGTTATATTTACCTCTTTAGGAGTTCCAGATCTTAAATCTCTTCCTTTAACAGGAAAAGTATTGTTATTAGATGGAATTGCAGTACCTATTTCCTTTTTAATTTTTTCTGCTGTGCTATCTCCTATCATAAGGTTATATTCTTTTCTCATATAACTAATCATAGCTCCATCCATTGCGTCACCTGCAACTCTTAAGGATTTAGAATAAACCAAACCTCCTAAAGACATAACTGCTATTTCAGTAGTTCCACCACCAATATCAACAACCATTGACCCAGTAGCTTCAGAAATAGGAAGTCCAGCTCCAATTGCAGCTGCTATAGGTTCTTCAATTAATTGGACTCTTCTTGCACCTGCCGCTAACGCACTATCTTGAATTGCTTTTCTTTCAACAGGTGTTGATCCTGTTGGTACACAAATTAAAATTCTAGGATTTGCGAAAGTGCTGTTTTTATGAACTTTTTTAATAAAATGTTTTATCATTTCTTCTGTCACAATAAAGTCTGCAATAACACCATCCCTTAAAGGTCTAATTGCACTAATATTTCCTGGTGTCCTTCCAAGCATGGTTTTTGCTTCATCGCCAACAGCAAGAACGTTTTTTTTTCCCATGTTTTCAACTATAGCAACAACTGATGGTTCATTTAATACAACTCCCTGTCCTTTTAACACAACCAATGTATTAGCGGTTCCAAGGTCAATTGCCATATCTTGACTCCATATGTTTGTTACATTTTTAAACCATTTTGTCATATTATATTCCTTTCACTTTCTGTGTTTCATGCTCTATTGGAGCTGTTTTATTTCTTTTAATAATCATTTTATTCAAAGCACTTAAATAAGCATTTGCTGAAGCAACTAAAGTATCGGTATCTGCGGCTTGACCTACTGTAGTTTTACCATTTTCTTCAATTCTCACACTTACCGTTGCTTGTGCATCTGTCCCCTCTGTAACAGCATGTACTTGATATAGTTGGAGTTTAACATCATGCGGATATAAAACTTTTATGCATTTAAATATTGCATCAACAGGACCATCACCAGTTTCAGAAGTTGACTTAACTTCTCCATAAACATCGAGAGTCATATCTGCTCTTTGAGGTTCACCTGTGCCAGCAAAAACTTTTAAAGATTTAAGATTAATTACATATTTATCATGAACCAAGCTATCATCGACTAAAGCTGCAATATCATCATCATACACATGTTTCTTTTTATCTGCTAAAATTTTAAATTTACCAAAAGCGGTTTGAATAACATCATCTGTGACAGATGCATATCCAAGATCATTTAGTTTTTCTTTAAAAGCATGTCTGCCTGAATGTTTGCCCATAACTAATGAAGTTTTTTTTACACCAACGCTTTCAGGAGTCATAATTTCATAAGTTTCTCTATTTTTAAGCATCCCATCTTGATGAATTCCTGCTTCATGAGCAAATGCATTTTTTCCAACAATAGCTTTATTGAATTGTACTGGAAAAGTTGCATTGGAGACAACCTTAGATGCCTTGCTTAATAGTTCTGTTTTAATTCCAGTTGTATAGGGCATTAAATCATTTCGAGTTCTTATTGCCATCACAATTTCTTCTAGCGCCGCGTTACCAGCTCTTTCACCAATTCCATTAATTGTACATTCTACCTGTCTTGCTCCCGCTGAAACACCTGCTAAAGAATTTGCAACAGCTAATCCTAAATCATTGTGACAGTGAACTGATAAAATAGCTTTATCAATATTTGGCACTTTATTTTTTAATGTTGTAATAATTTTAGTAAACTCGGATGGTATTGTATACCCTACTGTATCAGGAATATTAATTGTCTTTGCACCACTGCTAATTGCAAGTTCAACTATTTTGCACATAAAATCCATATCAGTCCTTGTTCCATCTTCACAAGACCACTCAACATCATCAGTAAGATTTCTTGCGTAAGAAACACTTTCTTTTATTGCATCTAATACTTGTTCTGGTGATTTGTTAAGTTTGTGCTTCATATGAAGTGGGCTTGTTGAAATAAAAGTATGAATTCTAAATCTTGCTGCAGCTTTTAAAGCTTCATAACATGCATCAATATCCTTTTTACTTGCTCTTGATAAACCACATGGAATTGAATTTTTTAAAATTTTACTTATTGCGGCCACAGCTTCAAAGTCTCCAGGTGAAGCTATAGGAAATCCAGCTTCAATTATATCAATTCCCAATTCATCAAAAATTCTTGAGATTTGAATTTTTTCTTCAAGACTCATAGATGCTCCAGGCGATTGTTCGCCATCACGCATCGTAGTGTCGAATATAAAAACTTTATTTTTGTCGCTCATGCCTAATAATTTTTTGAAAAACTATAATACAATCTATAAGAGATATTGCAAAATAATAGTTAAATTGTGGTTACGATAGTTGGCCGTTTTAGGTCTTTAGCTACAACTAACTTTTGTCGCTATCTATAAGTTTATTTTTACCAATCCATGGCATCATATCTCTTAATTTAGATCCAACTTTTTCGATTGAATGATCTGCTAAATCTTTCCTTGTTTTTAAAAAGTTTTTCTGACCACCTTCACATTCCTTCATCCAGTCTTTAGTAAATTTACCCGATTGGATGTCAGCTAAAACTTCTTTCATTCTTTTTTTTGTCTCATCTTTTTTAATTATTCTGGGTCCAGAAACATATTCACCATATTCTGCAGTATTAGAAATAGAATAGTTCATATTAGCAATTCCACCCTCATAAATTAAATCAACAATTAATTTAACTTCATGAAGACATTCAAAATAAGCCATCTCTGGTTCATATCCTGCTTCAACTAAAGTTTCATACCCATTTTTAATTAATTCAACTAAACCTCCACAAAGAACTGTTTGTTCTCCAAATAAATCTGTTTCACATTCATCCTTGAATGTTGTTTCAATTATTCCTGATTTACCTCCACCAATTGCTGACGCATAAGACAAAGCAAGATCTCTTGCTTTACCTGTGCCATCTTGATGGACTGCCATCAAACATGGAACACCGCCCCCTTTTTCATATTCACTTCTAACTAAATGACCAGGTCCTTTTGGCGCAACCATAAATACATCTAAATCTTTTCTAGCATCAATAAGTTTGTAATGAATATTTAATCCATGGGCAAAAGCTAAACTTGTTCCCTCTTTTATTCTTTGTTCAATATGATTTTTATAAATTGTTGCTTGTAATTCATCTGGTGTAAGTATCATAGCAACTTCTGCCCATTCTGCAGCGTCAGATAGATTCATTACTTTTAATCCTTTAGATTCTGCTTTGGCTTTACTTGCAGATCCATCTCTAAGAGCTACGACAACTTCTTTAGCTCCACTATCTTTTAAATTTAACGCATGAGCATGTCCTTGGCTTCCGTATCCAAAAATAGCTATTTTTTTATTTTTAATTAAATTTACGTCAGCATCTTTTTCATAAAACATTTTCATTTTTTTTCTCCTTTTTAATAATTAATTAAATATTTCAGCGCCTCTTGTCATTGCAACCGCTCCGGTTCTTGAGACGCTAATAAGACCAAGTGGTTTTAAAATTTTATTCATTTTATCTATTTCTCTTCTTAAAGCTGTAATTTGAATTACAACAGATTTATTTGATTTATCTAATATAACTGGATTAAAATTTTTACAAGCTTTTATAGCTTTTTTAATTTTTAATGAATTTCCTAATATTTTCATTAATGCCATTTCTTTAAAAATTACCTTTTTATCGTCTCTTTTAAAATTAGCAACTTTATGTACTGGTACTAATTTTTTTAATTGTAAAGTTATTTGCTCAATCACTTGTGGTGTTCCAACTGTTACAATAGTAACTCTTGAAAGATTTTTTTTATGATCAACTTCTGCAACTGCTAAAGATTCTATATTGTATCCTCTTCCAGAAAACAATCCAACAACTCTAGCAAGTACTCCAGCTTCATTATCTACCCAAATAACAAAAATATGAGTATCTAATTTTCCTATTTTAGTTGGAGTGCTATAAGCTGATTTAGATTTTGTCATTTTATACTAATGTCTTTCCTTTGCCTGTAATCTTATTTTCTTCTTGATCTTTAGGACCTAAGAGCATTTGGTTGTGAGGTTTTCCTGATGGAATCATTGGAAAACAGTTTTCATCTTGATCAACATGGCAATCGAAAATCACAGGTTTATCAATATTTATCATTTCATGAATTTTTTTATCCAATTCATCAGGGTTTTTTGCTCTAATTCCAGTACAACCATAGGCTTCAGCTAATTTTACAAAGTCTGGCAATGCTTCAGAATAGCTTTCTGAGTAGTTTTTTTCATGGAGTAATTCCTGCCATTGTCTAACCATTCCCATATATTGATTATTCAATATGAATATCTTAATGGGTAAATTGTATTGGACTGCTGTTGATATTTCTTGCATCGTCATTAAAATTGATGCTTCACCCGCAATATCAATAACTAATTTTTTAGGGTGAGCTACTTGCACACCTACAGCTGCTGGTAGTCCATAACCCATAGTTCCAAGTCCACCAGATGTCATCCATCTATTAGGTTTATTAAATTTATAATGTTGAGCTGCCCACATCTGATGTTGTCCAACTTCAGTTGTTATATAAGTGTCTTGGTTTTTCGTTAATTCATAAAGTCTTTGGACTGCATGCTGAGGTTTGATAATTGTGTTGCTATTAATGAAATTTAAAGATTGTTTTGTTCTCCACTTTTGGATTTGTTGCCACCATTTAGAAATTTTTTGTTTATTAGATTTTTCTAAATTCAAATTTTTCTTTTTTAAAGTATTTGTTATAGAACTAATTACATCACTAACATCCCCTACAATAGATAAATCAACCTTTACAATTTTATTTATTGAGGAAGGATCAATATCAATATGAACCTTTTTTGATTTTGGTGAAAACTCATCAATCTTACCCGTGATACGATCATCAAATCTAGCTCCAATATTAATCAATAAATCACAATCATGCATTGCATTATTTGCTTCATACGTTCCATGCATTCCTAACATTCCTAAAAACTGATTATCATCTCCAGGATAAGCTCCCAGGCCTTGAAGAGTTGATGTTATTGGAAATCCAGTTAAGGAAACCAATGTTCTTAATAGTTCACTTGCCTTCGGTCCTGAATTGATTACTCCTCCTCCAGTATAAAAAACTGGCTTAGAAGCTTTGCTCATTAAATTAATCAATTGATCAATATCTTTTTGATTAAATCTATTTAGTTCTTTTTCATTTAATCTTTTTTCTTTTTTAGGTTTAGAGTATTTTGCTTTTGCAAATTGAACATCTTTTGGAATATCAACTAATACTGGTCCTGGTCTCCCAGTTGTAGCAACTTCAAATGCTTCATGCATAATTCTAGGTAAATCATTAATGTTTTTAACTAACCAATTGTGTTTTGTACAAGGTCTAGTAATCCCAGTTGTATCACATTCTTGGAATGCATCTGTTCCAATTAAATGCGTTGGCACTTGACCTGAAATACAAACTAAAGGAACTGAATCCATATAAGCATCTGTTAGTGCTGTCACAACATTTGTTGCACCTGGTCCTGATGTAACTAATACAACACCAGGTTTTCCGCTTGACCTCGCATAACCTTCTGCTGCATGACCTGCTCCCTGTTCATGCCTTACTAAAATATGTTTTATAGATGGATGATTTTTTAATTCATCATATATTGGAAGTACAGCGCCACCTGGATAACCAAAGATGTGGTCAACGTTTTGGTCTTCTAAACACTTAAATACTATTTCTGCACCTGAATATAAATTACCCATTTGGGCAATCTATTCGACTTTATGTTAATTGGTCAAGTTTAAGAGATGATTTATTTAATTTTTTTATATAATTGTTAAACTGATCTGGACTAATTTTTTTCCAGGTTAACATCCTGCTTCTTGCCCATGTTGCTTGTCTTTTAGCGTATTGACGGGTTTTAATAGCTATCAACTCTTTAGCTTTTTCTAGACCTATTTTATGTTGTAAATACTGTGTCAATTCGTCAATACCTATTACCTTTTTTACACTATGATCTTTTTTAATTTTTAATTTGTGAAATCTTTTAACTTCTTTAGCTGCACCTTCTACAATCATTTTTGCTGTTCTTATCAAAATTTTTTGAATAAGTTTTTCTCTTTTAAAATCAATATATAGTTTCAGAAATTCATTATCATTGAATTCTGATTTAGTCTTATTTAACCAATCATACATAGAAATTTTTGTATGAAATTTAATTTCATAAGCTCTAATTGATCTTTGAGAGTCATTTAAATCAAACTTATTTTTAACTTTTGGGTCTAATTTAAGTAATCTTTTATAAAAATTTTTTTGTCCTTCTTTTTTTTGCATCCATTTTGTTTTATCTCTTATCGCCAAGGGTATTTTTGGAATTTTAACCAATCCATTAATTAAAGATTGAAAATATAATCCTGTTCCACCAACTAAAATTGGAATTTTTTTTCTTTTTCGAATATCTTTAATAATCTTTATTGTAGATTTCAACCATTGGCCTGTGGAATAATTTTTATTTAGATCAATTACTCCATACAAATGATGTTTAACATTCTTTTGTTCTTTTTTATTAGGTCTTGCAGTTAAAATCTGTAATTTCTTATAAACCTGCATGCTATCAGCATTGATAATTTCACCATTAATTTTCTTAGCAATTTTTATAGCAAAATCAGATTTTCCAGATGCGGTAGGACCTGCAATTAAAATAATTTTGGACTGGTTGTCCATTGTTAGTCTAATTTAACACCAATATATCTTCTTTGGTTTTGGTTATTATAAACTACAATTAAAATGGTTTTTTGATTAGATCTAAGTGCAGCTTCAACTATTTTTTCTAAATCTTTTGGCGATTTAATTTTTTTCTTTTGAACCTCTACGATGATATCATTTACACTCAAATAATTGACTGGGCTACTTTTATCAATATTTGTAATAACTAACCCTGTTGTTTGATTTGGTAATTTTCTTTCAGCAATATCTTTTTTGGTTAATGACCTTGTTGTAATTTTTAAAGATTTAATTTCTGAAATTTCTGGTTCGGCTTTTGTTTCTTTTTCATCTTCTTTAAAATCACTTGAAGTTTCTAGTCTTCCTAATTTTATTTTCTTAATGATTGCTTTTTTATTTCTCCAAACCTTAACATCTACCGTTTTACCTACTTCAGTTTGAGCAACAATTTTTGGTAACTCTTTCATTTCATTTATTTTGACTCCGTTAAATTCTATTATTATGTCTCCAGCTTTAATACCTGCTTTAGCTGAAGGGCTTTTATCTGCAACACTAGCAACTAATGCTCCTCTTGCTTCATCCAATTTTTCAATTTCAGCAATTTCTTTAGTGACTACTTGAATTCTAACACCGAGCCACCCTCTTTTAGTTTCACCAAATTTAATTAACTGATCAATAACTTTTTTTGCACTATTTGAGGGTATTGAAAAACCAATACCAATGGAACCAGACTGACCTAAAATTGCTGTATTAATTCCGATGACGTTACCATTCATATCAAATAAAGGTCCCCCAGAATTTCCTGAGTTAATCGAAGCATCTGTCTGAATGTAGTCTTCGTAACGTGACAAACCTATCGATCTATTTCTTGCTGATATAATCCCTGCTGTAACAGTTCCACCTAGTCCAAATGGATTCCCAATTGCAATTACCCAGTCTCCTATTCTTGCTTTATCTGAGTCACCAAATGCAACTGGAGTAAATTTTTCTTTAGATTCAATTTGTAAAACTGCAATATCAGAAAGTGGATCTTTACCAATAATTTTTGCTTTAAACTCTTTTTCTCCGTTAACAGTAACTACTATATCTTCGGCATCTTGAATAACGTGGTTATTAGTAATTACTATTCCCTTTTTATCTATTATAAATCCTGATCCAAGTGCACTTGCTTTTCTTTTTTGTGGTGTTCCAAATTCTTTGAACATATCTTCAAATGGGGATCCTGGGGGAAATTTAAACCCTGGGAAAGGATTTGTATTCGTAATTACAGTCGTTGTTGTTGAAATATTTACTACAGACGGCATTAATCTTTCGGCTAAATCTGCAAAAGATGCTGGTGCATCTTTAGTGTAAGCTTGTGTAGAAAAAATAATTATAATAAAAATTATTAATGATTTGTAAATTTTAAACATTTTAACTTTTTAAATACCAGATAATAATAAATCCTAAAATTGTAAATATTAAACCACCTATTCTCAACTGATTATTATTAAGTTGGTTTAATTTCAACAACATACTTTTCATCTTTGATGGAAATAAGGCGTACAAAATTCCTTCTATAAAAAGAAAAAGACCAAAAGCAATAATCAGCTCTTCCATGTTTGAAGCTTATTGTTTTGGTTTTATATTGCCAAAAAATTTGAAAAATTCACTATCAGGAGATAAAATTAGCGATGTATCTCCTCCTATCAAAGCTGTTTCGTAAGCTTGCATTGCTCTATAGAAAGAAAAAAATTCAGGATCTCTTCCAAATGCTTCTGCAAAAATTTTGTTTCTTTGACCATCTCCCTCACCTTTCATAATTTCTGAATCTTTATTGGCATTCGCTAAAATTACTGAAACTTCTTTATCTGCAGTTGATGTAATAGTTACAGCCATTTCAGCTCCTCTTGCTCTAAATTCTTTAGCTTCTCTCTCTCTTTCAGTTTGCATTCTTCTATAGATAGCTTCACTATTGGCTTGAGGTAAATCTGCTCTTTTAATTCTTACATCTACAATTTTAATGCCGAATTTTTGAGCTTCTGTGTTTACACCTTCTTGTATTAAAGACATTTGTTTAGATCTGTCTTTGGATAATAATGTTTGTAATTCCTGCTGTCCTAATACATTTCGAATTCTTGAGTTAATAATTGTTGCTAATCTTGACCTTGCAACTCTTTCATTTCCTACTGAAATATAAAATTTTAAAGGATCTATAATTTGAAATCTTGCAAAAGCATCAACGATTAATCTTTTTTGATCAGATGCAATAACTTCTGCTGGAGGTGTATCAAGATTTAAAATCCTACTGTCTAAAAAAACAACATTCTGAATAAAAGGTATTTTAAAGTTTAAACCTGGTTTTACTATAATTTTTTTTGGGTCACCAAACTGAAGAACGATCGCTTGATTAACTTCTTTTACAATAAATATTGAAAAAAAAGCTAGTGCCCCAATTAAAATAATTATTGGTAATAAAATTTTTTGCGCTTTCATTAGTTTTTTACTTTCTTTTTACCTAATTCAGGAAGTGGTAAATAAGGAACTACCCCTGAACCTGAGTTTTTATCAATAATCACTTTATCAATATCGGCTAAAACTTTTTCCATAGTCTCTAAGTACATTCTGTCTTTAGTAACTTTTTTGGCTTTTGCATACTCATTATATATTGAAACAAATCTGCTGGCTTCACCTTCTGATGCTGCAACAACTCTTTGTTTGTATGCTTCTGCTGCTTGCATAATTTTTGCAGCTTCCCCTCTTGCTCTTGGAATTACATCATTAGCATAAGCT
>Ga0209631_10001957_pt1 | contig 25320 bp, 32 predicted proteins | sample COG_08_FD_184752 | JGI IMG/M metagenome (GOLD analysis project Ga0209631, IMG submission 184752) | Pelagic Microbial community sample from North Sea - COGITO 998_met_08 (SPAdes) (version 2) | ecosystem: Environmental > Aquatic > Marine > Neritic zone/Coastal water | place: Helgoland, sampling... | reverse complement strand
TGTTCTTTAACTTGTCTATGCCATGCTTCTTTTTTGGTTGCATAACACTCAATGATTTCTATTTCTAAATTTAAACCATAGAATATACCATGTCCACTGTGTTTTGGTTTACGTTTAGTGTGGTCATACATTCTTTGCTTTGGGTTTTGAGTTTCGCCTACATAGACTACTTTACCGTCCTGAATTAATTGATATACGTAATACATAATTTATTTTTATTTTAATTATATATTGAGATTCTTTTTAGTAAACCAATCCTCTAACTCTATTACCTTACTAAATACATTTACTTCTTCTAAATCATGACTAGCAACCATTATATCTAAATTGCCATTCCAATCATACCTTAAAGATAAATTAAAATCTTTTCTATGTAATAGTTTAGAATATACTCCTAATGCTTTGTGATCTTCTAATGTTAACATATTAATTTATTTTTGCTAAGATTTGTTCGTACTCATTTTGGTTTCTCCAACACCATACCCTTGTATAAGTATCTGCTGTAATGATTTCTCTTTCTTGAAAAAAGTTTAAAGTTTTTCCTTTACTAGTTGTGAAGGTATGTTTTTTCCCTTCTCTAGTCAATTCTGTCGTGTGTTTCATAATAATTTGTTTTTTGTTATTTAATTATTATATGGAATTTAAAACATTGGTTTTAAGTAGTTGGTTCGTTTCACTCACTCAACTCCTTTGGAGTAAACTCCTGTAAAGGTTTAACTAAATTATTTTTTGTTGATGATTAAAAAAAAGGTAAACTTAGTTACCAAGCGAATACTCTCAGTACTGATAGAGCACTAGAAGACCCCATACAAGAAGCATAGCAAGCTTTTCTCGTAGACAATAAGTTACCTTATTGCGATATTAACCTAGAACTTCATTAGTACCGTTCGTCATGTTTATTTCTAAACCTACACCTACATTGCTTTATACCCCAAGCAACCTACTAACTTATATCTTAGGCAATTTTTTGAACTATCGGGGACATTCAGTAAATGTATACCTAAACCCAACTTCTGATCCACTACCTGTTAGGCCTTCTTTACCTAGTCATGGACGATCACTTGTTACAGTGGTTCTTTTATTATATAACACAATCTTAAAAAGTTTTTTGTAAAGACAAGAAAAGGCCGATAAACCTAAGTATACCGACCTTTCTCTACAAAAAATAAATTATAATGTACGCCAATCAACTCGTCATTACTATTATTATATAAGTTTATTCGTAATTGTTTTATTTTAAATTATACTGTCCCTGTTCCGTAATAAGTACCTAAGTTATTATGTACACCGTTACTAAAGGTATTTGTTTGCTGACCTCTCCAAAATACAAATTCATTATGTAGGTTTCCTGTATATTGAGTTAGCTGACGAGTACCGTATGCATCGAATGCTTTTGTAGGATCACCAGGACCAGCTTGTCCACTACCTGCATTAAAACTATTATTTATCCAACCTTCTAACTTATTTACTGGACCTGCATTAGGTGTATCATCAAATAGCCTTAGTGTTATACCACTATGACCACCTACAGTAGGTTGGATCCCGTTTCCACCTGCTCCTAAGTTTGCATAAGCAATATTATTTGAGAAAGGGTACACAGGATAAATGTTATCTTGTTCATCACCTAAAGCAACTTGCGTTGTGCCTTGGATTCGATTAAATGTAAATGTACCTAATCCATATACATCACTCTGTACATTAGAAATAAGTGGCATATAATCATCAGCACCATCAAATTTAATTGCAACTTTACTATTTAATGTTTCAATAGTTCCGTTAGTTACTATAATAGGTTGACGAGTACTTAGAGTTTGTTCTGCATGATGTCCGTTTCCAGTTTGATCATACCATTTTTCTACATAAACTGTATCAGAGCCTGCATATGTTTGTAGTGCAGTTGTGTCTAATTCATTTGTTGTGGCATCATAACCTATATCTGTTGCTGCCGATCCAGACTTAACAACCTTAACTAAAGGACCAGTGTAAGTATTACTTAACCTACGTGAAGCAGAGTAAGCAACCTCAGCACCAGAATAAGTATCAAGTAAACCTGTAAAGTCAGGAACTACATCATAGTAAGTATTAACATTTGTAAATATTCCACTTACATTTGAACTTTGATCAGTTTCATATATAACTATTTCTTGTACAGTTCCGCTTGCTGCTGCAAATTCGTCAAATGTAGAGTAACCTTGTGTAAAGTAAGATCCGTTTGTTCTAAGCGAGTTTGCACCTGGCGCACCAGTAATATTAAATGCATCACTAACACCATCTCTTTGGAAGTATGGAGTTCCACTACTAGTCCCAAATGTTAAAATATTTTGAGTTCCTGTTACAGTAAAGTTAGCAACTGTATTTGTTGATGTATTACTATTTCTAAGGAAGTATCTATTTGATGTATTAGTTCCTATTTGTAAATTTACTGTGTTAGATACACTTCCAAAGAATCTAGGATTAAAATCAGTAAAGGTATCCATTTTAAACACCATGTTAATATAAATATTAGCATCGGATGAAATTTCATATGTTGACTCAAACTGTGCTCCTGGGAAAGCATATTCCAAAGCAGGTTCACCATTTTCTGTAACTGTAACGCCATTTGAACAAACTTTTGGTTCTCCAGATTCTTTAGATGCAACAAAGTTATTTGGTGTACCTAAAATTTGGTCATACCATGTAACTACAAATCCATCTGTACCACTACAGAAAGTTTCTAATGCTGCTGTGTCTAAATCTCCATTAACATCAAAGCCGATGTCTTGTTCTGCATCATCACTATCTCTTCTAACTCTAAAAGCAGATCCTGTGTAACCACCTCTTAACTGTCTTATTGAGTATGCAGCTGTAGCACCAGGATAATCATCAAGTAAACCAGTAAAGGAAGGAACTCCGTTACAAGCTTCATCTGCAATTGCATACCACCAAGAACCGTTTACAGGTTGAGAGATGCCATAATAATTTGCTAATGCAATTACCCATGAACTATTTACAGGTTGTGTTATGCCTAACTGCTCACATAGAGTTTGCAGCCAAGATCCATTTTCTATTTCTGTTGCTCCTAGCGCGATTGCGTATGCAGAGATCCAACTTCCATTATTAGGAGCTGTTACTGATCCGCCACTTGCGCATTCAACATAGTCTTTAGTTACTGATTTAATATCCATACGTTATGAAATATAATTTGTGTTTGTGTTGTTATCCTCTAAGCTTTGCTACTGCATCTATAACTCCTTGTGTACCTATATAAACTGTGGCAATAATTACCCAGTCACTACTTGTAAGATCTCCAAAGATTGCTAAAGCTGTTGCAGTAAAAAATACAAAGAGTTTTTTACTTAACCAATTGTTTAATATTTTGTCTAGTTTTCCCATCTTTACTTAAATATATTTTTAGTTTACTTATGTTCGTTTTAGTTGCCTGTGATTGACGTGGAAGGACCACAGTCCGAACATTCACCCCATCTTTCTTCATAATATGTTTCGTTATTTCTTGGTACAACTAATCCACTAAAATATGGATTTCTTTTATTTGGCATCATTCCATCTGTACCAGGATTCTGATAAAATGGAAATAAGTTAGGATTATCTTGGAAGAAGTTTAATAATCTTTTGTTATAAAACTCTGCTGTGTCCAATGTACTTTGTCTTAAGTATTGTAACTCATCTAAAGTAGTAGGGCTAGTTTCCTCTGACGTCCCATTTAAGATGCCTTGATTAGCGACCTTATATTTTATACTAGGTAACATTAAATAGAGCGCGTACTGCATTAAAGTAGGCCCTATGTAATCATTAAGTAATGCTTTTTCATCTGCATCTAAGTCATCAGCAATTACACCGTCTTTTAATCTTGTGTAAAACTTTGTACCTAGAGTATCTTGCATGTAAATATCCTGAGCTTGTAAAATGAACGGAGTAATATCATCCATCCTAACATTGTCGTCAAGCTGAGTCCATTGCTTCATTCTTTGTTCTGAAACTAGTAATGCTGTATTTGCCATATTATTCGTTTGCTATATTTGTTATGTTTTCTTCTACTGCTGGATCATCTGCATCTGTACCTATAATCATTGGCACTGGTTCTACTTCTAACCTAACATTATATCCTGCAAGGTTTAGTAAATATCCGTATGTATCTAAAACTTTGCTTTGTTTTGGTCTTACGACTGTATTCATAAAGTGAGAATACGAAGTGATTATTTCATCCGAGTTAGATGAGAAACCTGCACCATCTTTGATACCGAGGAGTAAAGGAGATGTAATTCGATGAGCAGTAAGGATGCGAGAAGTTATCCTTGCCTCGAGAGTAATGTAATAATCATCATTCGCATTCTCTATAGGAGTAACTTGTAATTCTTTTCCTGGTTCAGAGAACGCTAAAAAGAATCTACCCGCATTTTCTTCACCGCTAAACGTATCATCTATCTCATTATAAATATCTCTACGTTCTTCTGGTGAAGGAATTCCATTTCTAAACTGTACAAACATAGACGGAGCTAATCCATTTGAAATGTTTGCATTATGGAATCTACTTACACGAGCATCAAGTTGTATATCATTAACACCACCAATATATGCAGGTAGTGGATAAACATCATTACCAGGAGTATAGTTCATACAGTAATAAATTTGACTTGCATTATCTTTTTTATTATCTGTAGCATCAAAAGCTTTATACTCTACTGCTTTATGTTTTCTAATCTTTTCCCAATCAGAGCAATACCAATAAGATGTTACTTTATCTTCCTCATTAGGTTTTCCGCTTCTTACATTAGCAAAAGGTATATGATAGATCTCTGCAATTCTTGTTCCTTCTTTATTCCAAATAACATTTACAGAATAACCACCGTATAGTGTATAATCTAATGCAATTTTAGAAAAGATATCGTTAATTGTTTCTCCATCGGTATTGATATACTCAACACCATAATCTTTTATACCTTCTCCGTATATTCCATCCTTAATTGCATCAATACAAGTATGGTTCATTGCTGAGGTATCATATAACTCAATAAGTGTTTGTGGGAATAGGTTATCTAATCCAAACTTAATGTAATCTTTTCCTCTTTGTTCTTGGATAATTGGTAAATCAATAGCTTCAAACTTAGAGCCTTTGATCGAATATAATCCTTCTGGGTTTGTGTTTCTCATATTACTTTTTAATAATTAGGTCTATAGTAAACCGTACTTTCTCTTTCTTCGTTATTACTTACATAATCAACTGTTCCTAAATCTCCTCCTGGATCTGTTATAAGTTTTACAAAGCCACTATAAATTACAGCGGTAGCAGTTCCTAAGGTCCATGAGTAATAACCGTTTGTATGTTTATCTTTAAAGTTAGGATCTTCAAAATTAACGTTTACAGTAAATTGCATATATCTTTCGTTTTCTGTAACGAGTGTTGATTGAGGTGCTTGATACTGAGGGTTAATAATAGGTGTTTGGGAATATTCACTAGTCATCTCAAATACCCAAGTTGGATCAAATGGTGTATGTGGGTTATTAACAAAAAGTGTCATTAAAGTTCCATCAACAGTTGTAGTCATATCTTAACCTTTATTTATACTAAGAAATATAATTTCTCAAAGAGTTGTACGTACCTAATATATATTGTATGGAAAAAAGATTAAAGTTTGGTGAATTTAGTTGCAATGTCACGCAAAAGCTTAACGGATTAGATGATCCTATAGTAAAGTTAGTGTTAGGTCATATAGGTAATTTAGATTGGAATGATTATAAACTATATGTACATGGAAGCATTTTAAAGGACTCTCCAGCAAATGATATAGATTTAACTATTACTGGTCCACAAGATCCTACACGAGTTAACTACCTTCTTAGAGAATGTATTAAGATAGGTTATAGTTATGATGTACAAGTTGACATTAAGTATCTTTTAAGTGGAGAGATCTTTGATTACGAAACCCACAAACCGGGTGAAACCCACACGGTTACGCATGCTCACTATAAACCACAAATAGAACTTAACGGTAAAGTATTTAAGTATGCAAAATCTTTTAATGGTTATTGGATTAATCAAAAATCATTTCCTACTAAAAAATCTCATCTTAGTCCACATTCACCACAGTTAATTCAATGGCACTAAAAAAGGGTACCTAAATTAATAGATACCCTTTAATATTATTTATTGTAATTGCTTATGCTTCTACAATAGTGCTAGTAACTTCGAACATTGGATCTTCTTCCATTCCACTAATTACTAATTCATATCCATTTCTGTCACCATAAGCGGTACCAGATAAAGATGAACCTGACGTCATAAACGCACCTCTCTTAACTCCAACTGAAAAGAACTTTTCATTGTTGTCTTTGAAAACAACGACCATGTTAGTTGCTTGAGCCATCAGTAAAATCTGATCTCTCTTTACAGCTTCCATTTTGTTGAATATCATTGTAAGAGCTTGGTCATAAAATACTGTACCATTCTCTTGAGATACATTAATCGTTTCGGTAGCAGAACTAGTTTGTCTTGGAACTTCGAACTCAAAAAAGTCACTAGGCGTTAAAGCGGAACCACCTACAGTTATTGCTGTGATAGTACCGGCGGTTTCAGTAATAGATTCAACTGGTCCATTAGCGATAAAGATTTTATCAATACCACCGTTAGAGTCGTTACAGTCTAAAGTGAAACCTGCTGTTAAATTGCTACATGCCATAGTTTACTTGTTTTTTTTAGTTTTTAGTTATTAAGCCAAGTCGTTAGTTCCGAATTGATCTACTTGAGATACTGCTACACCTAATCTCCATTTAGCGATGAATTTTACAACATCTTGTCCTTTATCATAAAAGAACTGTACTGTTGACATATCATCCTCTAAACCTGTACCTGCAACAATCATTGAACTTGGTCCTGCACATACGTAATCAGATCCAGTTAATCCTGAAGTCTTTACTACTTTAATGTTAGCACCTGGTAGTTCGAAAGATCTTCCGTCACCTTGGTCATAGTGGTAATAGTTCTGAGCAACTAAAGCTCTACGTAACGTGTTAAAGTTAGCAGGTGATACGATCATAATTAAATCGTCTCTGTCTTTACTTGCTTCATTTACTGCATCAAAGATATTTAACGCTTGCTCTACAGCATTTGTTAAAGTCCATGCAGCAGGAGCAGCAGATAGTGTTGCACCGTTTGCAGATGTTACTTGGTCCTTAATACCAGTTCCTGTACCATCTCCGTCTACTAAGTAAGCTTCGTTATACTTAGAGATTCTTTTTACATAGTAATCAGCAATTACTTCCTCGAAAGGTACTGATTCTTGGTTTGCACCTGCACTCATTCTCTGAGATAACCAGTAAGATCTAAGATCTTCTGGACATAGGTCCATTTTTACTTGCTTATCTCTAATAGTAATATCTACCTGAGAAAAAGCTACATCGCCTGAAGGATTCCATCCACAAGCTAAGTCAGCGACATTTAAATCACCGTCCATTAAATTGATTGCTACCGTACCTGCACTCAATCCACTTCTTATGTCAACATATTCCATTAGGTCAGTATTCAATACCGCCTTTGCAATAAGATCCAATGAAGTTTCATCCGTGTAAGCCGTTAACGCTGTTAAATCAAAAGCCATAATTTTTATTGTTTTTTTAGGGTTACTTTTTTGCTTTGCGGATTTCTACTAATCTTTGTAGTCTCGCTTCTGCGTTTGTTTGTTTGTTTTGTAAATTTTCTGAGAAGGTGTTACGTACCTTTTTTCCTGCAGGCTCATCAGCCACAGACTCAAATCTTTCTGAAAGAATTGTTAACTTTTCTTTCATTTCTTTTACTTCCTCAGTGTAAGGTTTTAGTGCATCCATCAGTTTAGTTAAAAGTTCTTCGGCGTCAAAATCTTTTTTGATTTCTTCTTCCTTAATAACTTCTTCCTCAAATGTATCTTCAGCTTCACGAGTTGTTTCCTCAGAACCTTTTTCTTCCACATTTGTGATTTCTCCACTTTCACCTACAGTGATTAGCATACCTGATGTTGTTTCATGTTTTCCAGCAGGTGCAAAAGGATCTTCAGAGGCTCCTTCTCCAGCTCTCACGTACAGAATTGCTCCTGCTTGTAATTCACCTTCGGTATAAACCTCAGTACCATCAACCAAAGTAGCCTCAGCCATTTTGATTTTAGTTTCTTCTTTTACAACTTCTTCTTCCATTTTAACAACAGTGTCAGTCGGAGCTCCGAGCATAACTCGTAGCTTTGAAATTGCGTCATTTACTGTCATGTGTATAAAGTGTTTTTTAGTTATAACTTGTCTAGTGTATCCAGACAATTTGAAATATATATCAATGTAAAATTGACAAAAGTGTACTAGTCGTCTTTATTCTTCTTAGTCTTCCTCATTTCGACTATTCTAACTACATTAAGAATAATACCTGTAACTAATAGGGCTAGGGTAAGCCATTCGTTTAACCCCATTACTGCTAATCCTCCTCCTGCTATAGTAGAGGTCATTGCGATTGTATCTTTTACTTCGTTTGTCATTACTTTTTAGTTGCTTTTTCAATAAAATTACCAGCGATAGAATAGCCATTCAGTTCACCAGCTTTAATTTTATTCCACGTTTCTTCATTATTTATTTTATAACTAGTCATCCATGTACCTTGTGGAACATTAAAACCGAGACCTTTTGACTTATCCATATCAGGATTATCTACTATCCATGATTCTAAGAGTGTATTATTAGTAGTTATATCATCATCGTGATTTATATCGGTGTTATTTTGCTTATTATATTCAAAAAACTTCTCTGCAATCTTTTTTACAGTGTCTTTACTAAAGAATACGTGAAATGGCATACCGTTTTCATCTTTACGAAGTATTAATTGATCTGGTATCATAGCTGGTCCTACAACTATACGTTCATCGTCTTCGCTAAACGCAAATTGTTGAAAAGTACCAGGATATCTCCAATAGTTGTTACTTGCAGAGGCAACTCGACCTGCATCACCATTTGCTCTTCCTCTACTCATAACAACCGTTGATCTTCCTTCTTTATAAACTTCTAATTCTTCCCAATAGTGTTTACAGTTAACTCCTCCTTTGAATTGAAATATAGAATATGCTTGTCCATCATGTCTGAACCCGGTGTTAATACTCGTGTCCATATCATTTATCTCTTCTCTAGTGTATATTTTGTTTAGACGTACCATTGCACGGCAGAAGTTACGACTATCGGACGATATCGGGCCTGTATAACGATATTTAATTTCTGGTTCGTCATCTAATCCTTTTTTACCTAATATATCTAGGCCAACTATACCTTTTAAGTAATCTCCAACGTTTACAAAGTTAGTTTGTGTAGTATCTATATAAACTGTATCATCTATACCTAAGGTTTCTCCATATTTCTTTGCTAATCTTAAAACTGCCTCTTCCATCTTCTCTTGACGTATAGATTTTAGTTTTCTTTGAGCCCATGCTACTCCTTCATCACCACCCCATGAGTCCCACATCAGTTTACCACATCCTTCTCCGTATGGTTTTTGATTTTTACGATGGCGTTCAAATGCAGCCATCCTTGCAATAGTTTCTTCGCTAATGTTTTCTCCTTTTGCTAATTGGTTTGCTCTAGCTTTACCAACTGCTGTTCCACAAGATCCCCAACCTTCTTTCTCTGCATAATCAATTGCTCTCTGTGCGTTTTCTCTTGCTGCTTTAGGATAATCGTTATAAGTTTCAAATTTTTGTTCTACTTCTACTAAACCATCTTCGGTACTATAACTTGCATAACAAATTGCTGCTGCTTGGTCATCATCGTAACCTTCTCCTTTTAGTACAGGAATACATCTCGTTACAAATTCATCTTCACTTTCTCCTGCTTCAGGTTCTACAAATTCTTCATGAGCAAATTTTAAAAAGTTTACACCAATTGCTGGTTTATCTACGATTGACATTACATCAACACCTAAGTCATCAAACTCAAGGTTTTCCCAATCAATTAAAAGTTCTATTATTTTCTTCATAATGTATTTATTATAATCTTGCTAGGTCATTAATTTTAGCGGTAGCTTCTTGCTGACTTGTCATTTCATCAGATACTACGTATGCACGTATTACACCTGGTGTTGAACCACTTTGTTCTCCTAAAGTAACTTCTGCGTTTAGATCTCCTTCTGCACCAGCCCCTGCTTCTAAAGCTATACTAGGATCAAATGCTGGAATCGTTGGAGCAGTTGGTCTTGCACCACCGCCACCTCCACCTCCTTGTGCGCCTGGTGTTGGAGTTTTTATAATTGCAGCAACATTGGCTAAACCACCTGCTACAGCAACACCTGCGGCAACAGCGGCACGTATTGGACTAGAAGGATCTCCAGGAATAAGTTGTGATGTATACGCTTTTTGAGCAGCTAAGTAAGTATCAATTGTAGTGGCAGCAATCGCAGCAGCTTTACCTGCAGCAGTATTTTCACCAACTAATTTAGATAGTGCACCTAGAGCTCCACTTGCTACTTGTAAGTTTGCTTCACTAACTTCTTTTTGTAATGCAATCTCAAACTTAGCTTCTTCGTCTTTTAGTTTCTTTCCTTTCTTAGCATAGAAGTCTTTAACTTTTTGCTTTTCTTCTTCAGTAGCTTTAAGTCTATCTAACTCATCTAGTTCTTTCTGTTGTGCAATTGCTAACTCTTCTTCTGCTCTACGAAACGCGTTTTCAATATCTTCTAACTCCATTTCAGCTAACTTATCTCTAATAGCTTGTTTACGTGCTAGTTCTTCGTTTTCTAATTCAACGGTTATCTTGGCTGCATCTAATCTTCTTGTCTCTAACGCAGTTTCAGCATCAATCCTTGCGGCAGTTGCTTCTGCTAATTCTGTTTCTAATTCTTCTCTTCTTTCATAATTAGATTCTTGGCTTATTTGTAGTCTTAAATTAGCTTCTTCTAGTTTAGCTTGTTTAGCAAGGTTCTCTGCTAGTTTTACCTGAGCTTCTCCAACCTTTTCTAATGCTTCTTTTCGCTCTTCGTATGTTCTATTGGTATCCTCAGCAATTTTCTGTTGAGTTTCCATTTCTTTGTTTAACTGTGCATTCTCTACAATTAAAGCTTGCTGCTGATTACGAATGTTTCTGAATTGATCTACTAATAAGGTAGCAACTGCAACTGCTTCTTTAACTTCTGCAACAACAGTCTTACCAAATTTAATTACTTCTTGTGTAGCTTCAACAACTTTATCGGTTACATCCTCAACTCCTAAAACTACTTTACCAACTGCATCTGCTGCAATTTTACCTGCTTCACTAAAGTTACCTTTAAACAGTGCATTGATTGCTTTACCTAATTGTGGTATGAGTTCTAATAAGCCTTCAAATCTATTAATAAGGTTTTCCTTTATAAGATCTACAAAGTTCATTAACGCCTCCTTAGGATTAGTAAACGCCCAGAATATCATCTGACCTAAATTACTAAAGAAGTCCATTATCTTACCAGTAACGATACCTAAGGCTTCCATTGCAATTGCTAATGTCCTAGATCCTTCTTCACTATTTTTAAAATAAGATACTAATGATGTAATTGCAATTAGCAGAGCACCGATACCTGTAGCAGCAATAGCACCTCTTAAACCTTTAAAGCCTGCGGTTGCTCCTTTAATGCCAGCTTTCATATCAGCAAATGCTTGTTTACCTTTTGCTAGGATTGAGTTTTCTTGAGCAACCTTTTTAGTCTCTTGACCAAGTTTACCCATCTCTTTCTGTAACTCTTCTACAGATTTGACTTCTTTTTCAATACCGTCAATGGTAAATGTTATTTTAACTTCCTCTTGTGCCATATACTAAGAAATATAATTTATTAAGTGTTTGAATTATGTAGGGTTAGTTCCACATGGATTTGTACCTATTACTGGATCGCTACAGCCAGTTACTATTTGCATTACTGAAGTTCTTACTGCTACTGTTGCTGATGTTCCAGTTACTTCTCCTGCATAATTATTAGGTAATAAGTATCTTACAAAATCACCTACAACTGGAGTTTGACCAGAGTATGCCTTTATAACATCGGTTGTTCCACCTCCAGGAAGACTAGCGCATCTTTCTACTTCCCAATAAGTAACTGCTCCTTCAGCGGTATTACAATCGGTACATGTATCATATATCGTATCTATTAAATCAAACCATTGAACACCTGGTCCTGTAGTTTCTTTTGTTATGATTTCCCAACATCCTGGACGACATTGTAAAGTAACAAAATCTCCTACTTGGAATGTAGTAGGTATTAGTGTAGTACTTGCTGCTAATATAGCTGCAGGAACAATAGGATTAGTATCACATTCTTGTAGTGTTACATATGTTCTGTCACCAGGTTGATATTCACAATCTACACAGTCATTATAAACAGCGAATGTATTTAAGTTACCAAAGGTAGTTGCCCCAGGATTTTCTACAATAATCGTAACACATTTATTTGCATATATTCCATCTAAAACTTTAACAACGCTACCTACTGCTAATGTTGTACCAGAGTTAAAATGTAAAGGTGCAGTACTGCCATCACAGAAGGATGCATAATATTGGAAAGAATTTGCTACTTCGCATTCAGTACAATTATTATACTTATTATTCATTGTCTTGGTTGGAGCAGCAATACTTTGACTTATTATTTCCCAACACTGACTTCCTGTTTCATTTGTGGTAACTACATCTCCTGGAGCTAATGCTGTAGTAGGATTATCTAAGAATGATGATATAGTTGGTGTATCACAGCTGTCTATTTGCCATGAATTAAATGAGGTACCACTACACTGAGCACAATCTACAGATAACGCATCTACAGTATATGATGGTGTATTAGTTGATTCTGCTATAATTTGGAAACATCCAGGTATTTCATTTAATGTTAGAGTTTGTTGAAGAGGTAACTGAAATGGTGATTCTATAATGTATGACTGCGCAGATAACTGAGTACATGAATTTAAATGTTCTCTTGCATCATATTTAAATATAGGTGGTTGAACACAACTAATCTCTGCTGTATAAACATCACTTTGACATCCAACAGAGTCAGTAATATAAAACTGATAATCTAATGAACATAAATTAGTTCTAGTAAATCCAGGTTGTCCATCTATCCATGTAATCGTATAAGGTCCTTGTCCACCTGCAGGAGTAACTACAACTTCACCGTTACATCCAGGATTCGTACATACCGTTGCATCTGTTACAACCCATGTTGCTGTTACTGGTGTTGATGAAGAAGGACTTATTGAAACTGTTACTGTTGCATCTCTACCTAAAGAATCGGTTACTACTAACTCGTGAGTTCCAATAGGTACATTATTAATATCAAAAATATAAGGAGCATTACCAGCTGGAGCATTATAAGTTCCACTTAAACCTATCGCTGCTATTTCCCAATCAAATTGTGGAGTACCATTAGTCGTAACTTGTACAGATCCAGGATCTCCAAAGCAATCTCCATCACTTACTACAACAGAGAAGCCAGTTAAAGGTTCATCTAACCACACCGGGCGTTTATCCTTGTATGTAATAAGTTGTACCTTAACTGCTGTTCTTTCTCCAATTTGAGCATCAACGATTTTCTCAGGTCTATAGTACTTACCGTCTATAAATATTAAATCATCAAAAGTTAAATCTTGTAAGTCTACATTGTTTAACGTAAAGTATGCTGTAACCCTTCTACTAAACTTATTGTAAATAGAACTAATATATCTACTCCAATATTCGTCAAATAGTGTAGAGCCTTGATCATAGTATCCTGTACCTGGATCTGGGTTAATGTAATATCTTGTATCATTAAAGAAATTTAAATTTAAACTAGTTTGTGTCACAGGCCAGTTTTCATAAGGACTAACTAAAGGCCATGTTGTTTGAAGTACTGGATTTCCTGTATCATTATCTAAATACCAATCGTCTTGTGCAACTGCTATGTTTTGCTCTCCGTTATAAAATAAGAATCTTGTATTTGTAACAATTGGTAACCTATCAAAGTTTTCTCCTGTTACTTCGATTATAGTTGGTAAGATCCATTGAGGATAAGGATGAGGTGCATTACTTCCATGATTAATTTGATCTATTGGTGTTGGACTTATTCCTAAGACTTCTACCTCTCTTGTACCTTTAAGTAATTCATTACCGCTATTGAACCTTAACCAACCGTATGCATGCTTTGTATTGTCTTGATGGAAAGAATTAATTAAATCCTCATCTTCTTGCATTGTGTACTCTATCTCTGCACTCTGTGTATTAAATAGAGGTTCACTAACAAAATCTTTTTCTCTTACAAGTTTATTAGACCAATCATATGTAGTTCCACTTCCTATAAACTCTTGCCAAGGTTCTATGATAAAGTTATTAGGTTTGTTTTTGTCAGGCTGTAACACTAACCTAAACATTGTAAGTACATCCTTAATAAAATCTATTTGTCTATATTCACAACTTAAATCTGCAGGTGCATAGTAATCACCAGGAGCAGCAGTACAGTCCCAATAAGTATTATCAACCATTGAAAGGTCATAAGTACCAGAAGGAGTTATAAAGACTTGTAAGATATCACCTGCTTGGATTTGGTAACCTCCATTACGAGAATCATAATTAAGTATACTTGTATTCATATTAAAAGTAAAGTTACCTGTTGCAATGGTCTGTGTAATAGGTCCTCCAATACTAGAAACAACACAAAGCTGAACTGCTGATGATACTGGAGAAAAAGTACCGTCTGAGTTTTCTAACTGCGCATCTACTTGAGCAGAGATTTCCATTAGATAGTAATTACCTGCAATCGTTGCGGTACCTGGTGCAATAAAATAAGATCCTGTTCCACCTGGTCCTACATCAGAAGAACCTACATTAAAGTAGCCTCCTACATTACTTGTAACATTATCATTAAACATATAAGCTTGTACATCATTCTCTCCGTTAGTAGGATTACTTGATTCAAAGATAGTTGTTGTAATTTGTCCAACGTCAGCTCCAACTTTTTCTTCGTTACCAAAAGCAGATATGTACATCTGATGAAATAAGTCAGAATTTAGAAATGTTGAGGTATAAGTATATCCACTATCTTCAAAGATTTGATCCCATACTCTCTTAGCACGAATCATTGGCTTTAATCTATCTAAAGATAAAGAATTAGACGACTGTGTAAATCTATCAGAACCAGCTATCTTAATCATGCCTTGCTCAGGATTGCCAGCATCATCATACGTGTTCCCGTGGTCTATCAGTGGAAATAATAGGTCTCCATCTGCTGTCCCGGCCGTTAGAGATGCGTTTTCAGGATATGCATTCCATGAACCAACTACATCATTATAATTAAAAGGTCCAATAAAGTCAGCAGCATTAGTATACTCAACTGGGTTATCATCCCAATCAAAGTCGGTCATTACTAGCTGACATAAGGGTTTTTCTCCTATGATAGATGAGAAATCTCTTGTCTCACCAAGGAAAAGAAGTTCATAATCAATTTTATCTAAATCACCGTTAGCATAAATCTTTTGTAATCTTACGTGACCAACTTTAAACTCTGAACCATCAACAAGGATCTGTGCTGGCTTCTTAATCGTAATATCAAAATCAATACCGTCTAACTCAAATGCGTTCTGAAAGAATTCATTATTATGTCTAGTTGCAGGTACTTTAAAGGTTCTACTAAATACCGATGTTGCATCAGCAGTCGTGATATCCTCAACACTAAGAGTTAACTTAATTGGTTGAGTTTCGTAGAGATCCAGAAATATTGCTTCTGCATCAGTACTTGCTTCACTTTGATATACTTTTAATTGAATCATATTATCCTCTCATTGATTTAATATTACTAGCTAAGCTAAATCTAACTGTGTATTGGAACAACCTATCTTTTCTAAAAGTCTTCTCGGTATAATTTAAAGATTGAATTATTACAGGTACCCACTGGTTTGCATACTGTCCTGTAGAGAACCTTACCTTAACCTCAGCACTCTGATATAAATGTTTTAGTAGTTTAGCTTCTTCATCAGTCATATAACCAGACGTGACGCTAAAATCATTTTGTATCTTTTGAGAATATGTAGTGAACCCTCTTTCTTCTATATCTACTGAATAGCTTTGTCCGTTATAATCAGCTGGTCCTTTTAAGAAGTTGTTATTTTTTGTTTTAGTTGAATGAATTACCTTTTTAGTAAACGTGAACTGATCTCTATATCCTAAAGAGTTCTGCCAAGCAAACTGAACATGAGGATAATCATTACAAGGTTCTTCATTAATAATATACTTTTGAGCTCTCCATGCAGCTTCAGTCATTACATCTATTTGACTTTGTGGATCCTCAGGACAACCAAACACTGCAGGTATAATATAGTAATAAGCAGTGGCAGCATTAAGTGGTACCATTAAATTAGCTGGCCCAGTTGCTGCTGTGATAACCTGGAAGTCTCCGCTTATGCTAGTTCCTTGTCCTAGTGTTATATTTGGACCACCTCCGTTTGATTGTGTATTAGTAACTATAGAGGTTACGATTGGGTTATTAGATGTTGCACTAAACTGTAAAACATAGAATGCTTCTAATCCTTGAGCGTTTGCATTAGCAGGTGTACCGCTAGGGGCTACTCTTTCTAGTTTTTGGTAAAATGATTTAGTACACATATCATCTCTATAAACATTATGTACATCAATACCTGCAGGACTAGAGAAATAAGCAAATGTTTTACCTGGTAGTTCATCTGGGATTGTATATGTATTATCACTAAGAGGACTTGCATATCTTTCAATGACTGTACATGGTAAAGCTCCATCATCTCCACTAACTACAACTTGGTATGGAGTTTCATTATAAGGTACTTCAAAGTATTGTTTTGAGCCCGCTATGACAGTAAAGATCTCAGGGTAAGTAGTAAAGGCTCCAACGACTCCGCCACTCTCTGTAGCGTAAGCTATTTGATATTCTGTTAAGGTATCTCCTGCTAGTGCTAACCTTGTGTTTTGTGGAACGAATGATAAACCATAATGTAAAGAATCAATTGTATTTACTTGAGGTCCTACTACAGTTTGTAATATGTTTTGTATATCAAAGATTGCTCTACCTTGTCGGTTAGGAGTCTGTCTTATATCTGCGATAGGATCAGCATTACCTACAACATAGATTCTTAGTGCATACTTATCATCAGTTGGATCAATGCCACTTAGAGTAATAGGATTAGCTCCATAGGCCATATCAAATATTAAGTTCGGTGTTTGTGTTACTGTAACTGCCATAATTAAAAGTCTTGTGTTAGTTGTTGAGCTACTCCGTCTGCTACTGCTTGAGAGATCGCATCTACATCAAAGAAGCTCTGTGGTCTTAAACCCATTTTATATATTGTTTTTCTTGCACCATACGATAGATCTCCACCTATCATAGTAAAATCACCAGAGAATCCAAACCTATTACCTCTTGAGGGTTGTGGTACTCCGAATCTTGGTACTACTCTACCTGGTGCGTTTTCTATTCCATCTACTCCATAGTTTTGAAAGATACCATAATAGAGCATTGCAATACTTAGGCTATCATCTTCTATAACTGCCTTAATAGAATTACGTAATGCTCCGCTATCAATTGGTGCTCCTTCCTTAACTTGGTCTACTATCCTACCTCCTATATTTAAGAGGACTGGTGATATATCTTGTAACTGTTCACCGAAGTTACTTAGTGATCTTTCAAATTCTTCTACTGTCATATTAACAATCGTCTGTTATGTATCCGTACCCATAATTAGTAAGGAGGCCAGTATTTTTATCAATTTGTAATACTCCATTAGGAAATGTATTTGGTTCAATCAGTGGATCACAACAGCTTCCTAAACCATCAAGAGTACTTTGTTGAGTTGGTACACTCTGTATGTCTAAACGATTTATTGTAAGAAGTTGATTTTCTGCAAACGGATCAACTAAATTGTTATCAGGAATATAAGGTAATCCATCAGATGTATAGAGTTGTGTACCGTTTGCAAAAGAACCTGTGCCATACTGAGTGACAGGATTAATATTGCTTTCTTTAACAAATAGATTTAAGTATTGCCATCCGGTTCTAGGTAATGTTTTATCTCCAGGGTTTTGTGGAAAATCTCCAGTCCATATACCACATTGTATATCTCCTATGGACGCTGAAGGATCTAATGAGTAATAATAAAAGTTACCATCATAAGGATATCCTAAACCTGCTTTAATTGGTACTAATTGATCCATTGGTACAATACAGTCATTTAGTTTATTAGGTACTTCTATTTCTAATGTAGCTGTCATACCTGCAACTGTATCTTGGAATCTTTCTTTAAAAGGTGTAAGGTTTACATTAAGTGTTAAGTCAGCATTAAGTAGTGGCTTACCGAATCTAAGTTGTGCAAGTATATCATCTATGTACTGTTGACACGCAGACTGTACCTCTAACCAATTTGAGTATCCTTGTTCTTCTTCGCATACATCCATCGCAATTAAGTTAAACCTATATGTAATAGATTGACCAGTTCTTGCACTCTGTGTTGGATTAAGGAATACATAAGGATAGTTTACTCTTTGTGTTCCATCGTCGTTAACTGTTTTAATATCTGTTAGTGCACCGTAACCAAAGTCTTGTACGATGTAGTGTTGATTACAGATAAACGCAATCTTATCTACTATTTCTTTGTAAGTCATATCTTCTTTGCTGTTGTTGTTTCTTTAAGTTCTCTTCTACTGCTTTTTCTTTTTGCAGTGCCATAAAGTTTAAAGCTTTCTTTAGCGGCTGCTCGGTTACTCTGTCTATGTACAGTATGTTTTCTTTTGCAATGTTCACGATTATATTGTACCATGATTTAGCTATCTGAGTCTTTTTAATCTCATCTGGTTCAGCATCGTATATGTCGTGATCAGTTATACCAAATAAGATTTTATACTGCCTGTATGTAAATGTTCTAAAGGCTACATATTTTTCTATTGCCCACATAACCTCATCAGAGAACTCAGCCTTAGGACAGAGTATCTTTGCAATATCTTTAAAATGTTTTTCGATACCTATAGTTAAGTAGACATCTAAATCTATAAACTCTCCAAACGTAATCTCATCAAGGTTTAACATCTCAACTTCTTTACGTTCATTCATTGCTTTAACTGCAAAAACAATACCGAGTGCTAATGACTTAGGGTCTGCTTTTGCAAGTAAAGGTAATGGCGCATTGATCAATTGTGACACTATCATTGGATAATACTTTGGATCTTCCCAGTCAAAAGATAATAAACTATTGTATTGGTTTATCGTTAACCTTTGAGGGATCGCGAATTGTTTATCATTTATATTGATCTTTACCATATACTAAGAAATATACTTTATGAATGATTTGAATTATCTCTTACCCATAACTGCATAGGTACCGATAGATTGATTTTGTTTGCGATTGTAGTTTGCAATTGCCAGTGACATAACGCAGTCATCATGATGTGGCGATGGAGCACCGTATCTTACATTACGTGTCCTTGGATTATATTCGTAACTAAATATACCCAGCTCATGGATCAGAGGAGGAAACAAGTCTTTATTAGGAATCTTAATGTTTGATTCATTAAAGTCTAATATGAGTCCTTCTATGATCTCAGGTTTAGACTTCGCAGTTGTTACGAAAGGTATTGTGTTTTGCCATTGAGCCTTAAGCTGTTCATAGATTACATCACCAATAGAGTTAACCTCAACCATGACAGTCGCATTATACTTTTTTATGAGTACAATGATTTCTCTCACCATCGTTGACCACTCTGTTTTATTATTACGATATATGTCTATTACAGATCCGTTCTTATCTATAAAGGTTGCGACTGTATAATCATCTGCTCTACCTAAATCTATTCCACAGTATATTGAATTAGTTTTTTGTGGATAGTTTGCGAAAGTGTTTGCTTTTATGTTAGAGAAGACTTCACCGCCGTCATCAATAAAAGTTGCTAAGTACTCTTGTTCAAATATCTGTTTAGGTAAGGTTGTGCGAGCATCTTCTATTTCATCTCTGTCTATGTAAGGTGTATCGTATGAAGATCCTGTGTATGATTTGTACCTTGGGTTATCTCCAGACATTCCTAATTGAAATAAATCATAGAAATAGTTTTTACCTTTAGGAGTTGAGATGAAGAGAACCTTTTTACCTCTTACAGCAAATACTGGTCTAATTGCTTCTGCCCATGCATCATTCTTCATAAACGCTGCCTCATCTATAATTCCATAGTCACAAGTTAGACCACGAATGTTATCATATCTTTCTGCGCTCCTAAACAGGATCTCGGTACCATTCTTTAGAGTTAAAGTATTATCTCCATAGTTATTTGATTTAATGATACCACTTTCGGTTATTGCTGCGACTAACTCTTTATGTACTTTATTTGTTTGAGAGTAAACTGGAGATACCCAAAGGATTTTACATGCTCCATTATTAATACCCCAATAGAGTGCGAGGTTCATTCCCATTAAAGATTTACCCATTTGTCTACCTACACTAACTATATGGAATTTTTCTTTTCCGTTTAATATAGAATGGATTATTTCTTTTTGTTTTTTATGTGGAGTGAAGCCTATGTACATTACTCTTCGTCGTTACCGAATTTAAATGATATGTTTTTAAATAAGTCTTCACCGTCTCCTCCTGTTATTTGTTGTTGAGAGAGCTTCGGTACAAACCTTTCACTTAGTCTTATTACTATATCCATTGCCTTAGCTGGATCGTCTGCTGCTATTTGTGCTAACCATATTGATAGATTATCTAAGTTACCTTCTAATAACATACCCATAGCTTCTTTTACTTGCTTAGTGTATTTATTTTGAGATCCTTTTTTTCTACCATCAGGGTTACCGCTTTGTCCTGGTTTAAATGCCATCTTCTTCTTTTGTTTTTTCTATTTGTTTTAGAGACTTCTTTAGATCTTTAATTCCTTTCTTAAGTCCTTCTGTTGTTGATGAGCTAACCGTGTAAGTCTCACCTTTGATTTTTACTGTTTCTTTTTTCATATTCAAATTGTAATCTTTTTTTAATATTTAGTACACATCGGCCACAGCTCGTTGGTGGTTTGTTTTCACCAGTGATTCTGTTATACATACCGAAGAGTACACTTTGTTGTTCACTATTCCATTTAACATTACCTAATAAGTAAATGTTTTTATTTAAGTATTGATATTCTTGTTCGTTCATATGTATTTAAAATATAGTTCTGATATTATTGATGCTAACCCTACATAGAAAATACCTTCATATCCGTATAGAAATATAAAAGGTATGACATTTATCCAAAAAGTTAAACACATGTTACATTTAAAAGGTTTATCCCATAACCAATCGTAACGAGATAAAAAGTCTGCGCCTAGATGACCTAATGCTGCTGCTCCTAATATACTAAGTATTAATTCCATTTTCTTCTATTCTTTTTCTTATAAATTCTTTACATTCATTTACTGCTTGTGAAATACTTGTTCTAGGTATACCTGTGATCCTACTTAAGTCTGAGTAATTAGAATTTTCTATCCACATATTAAATAACTTTGCTCTATACCATTGTTCTACTGTATCAGATTCCATGTCCTCTAAGATACCTTGGATTGCTTCTATGGTATAATCTACTTCAATATCATACTCCTCATCTACAAGCTTCTCAGCTGTCTTGTCATGTAAACCGTATACCCTTCCGCTTTGTCTATATAATTTATGATAAGGGCTAGTCCCACTATGAAAAGATCTATGTATGATACCTGATAAGAATAACATTCCTTGTCCTTTATCAACCAACTCTTGTCCTCTTTTATGTACTAAGAATTGTTCTATTGCATAATGAGCAACGTCTTCAGCCTCTGGTGATTTGCAGATCCTCCAACTCATTTTAATTATATCATTATATTTTTCTGTTAAGAATTCATTCATTAACCCAGTCTAATGTTTCGAGGTCATCTATAAGATCTTTATATGCTTGTGCTAATTCGTATTCCTCTGCATGTTCAACTATCTTTAGATCCTCTTGTAACTCATCTATTAATTCATGAGCTGGTATATGTAGATAGCCTCCTAGAAGTTTATCTCTTATACGTAATTGTGTTATTGGTAATAAGTTATGATACCCATCTGCATTAGGTAATCCCATCATCTCTTTAAAGTTTTTAATCATCTTTATATTTTAATGTTGCTGTATGTTTTTTAGGAGCACCTCTATAAGGTTTAACTATCTTTCCTTCTTTATTTCTAAAACCATCCTGAAGATAAGGTGGCTTTTGCTTAAATGGCGCTACTCTGTTTGACCAACGATGATGTTCTTCATTACTCATCCACCATGCGTTTTCTTGTGTTACTGACGACCAAGCTACTCTTTTAGCTAATCCTGTCCATAAACCATCTTCTTCAGTAAAGATATCATGTTTAAAACCTTTATCATCAAAGATTTGAGAATATAAATGAATCCACTTTCTTTGAACAGAACCTGCAGGAATAAACGTTTCTATAAAGTTCCATTCTTTTTTAATAATTGTAAAGCTAGCTCTAAAGCCATCTATGTACCACATCTTTATGTATTTACCATATTTTTGATTAAAAGCTGCAATGACTGCATGCTTATCATTTAACTGATGAGGTATCATTAAGCCGTAATCATGTAAATGAAACTCATAACGTTTTTTAAGACCTTCGTTAAGGGCTACTGCATAGCAAAAGGTTATCCAACATTTATCCCAGTCAGGTGCATTAGATGTAAAGTCTGGTACCCACAGGTGTATTTTAGTATCGTCAAAGTTATCGATGTGGTTCTTAGTCATATTATTTACTTGTTAAAAGTTTACGTCTTCTTGCTGCTGTCTTTCCACCTTTAGAGCATGATTCTTGTGTTACACCTGCTCTTAACTTATCGTAATCAGTTGCGAAACCAAATTTCTTTTGTTCTTTAACTTGTCTATGCCATGCTTCTTTTTTAGTTGCATAACACTCAATGATTTCTATTTCTAAATTTAAACCATAGAACAAACCATGTCCACTGTGTTTTGGTTTACGTTTAGTGTGGTCATACATTCTTTGCTTTGGGTTTTGAGTTTCGCCTACATAGACTACTTTACCTTCTTGGATTAATTGATATACGTAATACATTTCTTTATTTTTATTTTATATATTCATTTGGTTACTGTGTCACGTAAAGCCTTTCTTCTATTACATCAACTAAATTTGGTTTATATTCGTCTCTACGATTATTTTCTAAATACGTTTCTAATTGCTTTACTTGGTTATTATCTAGTGTACAGAGTAATTCTTTCCAACCAGATCTTGCTGAGTAATTCATACCAAGTATATACTTTTGAAAGAAACGATTAAATTCTTTATCATTTTTCTTCATATCAATAAAATTTGGTTTATTAACTTTTTTATTATTTTTTGTATTATCCTTTTTTATTATAGTAGACTCTGGTGTCCACTGCTTCTGACATTTTTGTCTACTGCTGCTGACACTGGTGTCTACTGCTGCTGACAAATCTGTCCATTCCTCAGTAGACAAATCTGTCGGTTGCTTACATGCATCTTTAACTGGTAATGCTTTAATGTACCTAGTAGTCTTTGTTAATTCTTTTTTAACGTAACTAGTAGAGATTAAATTCCACTCTTTAAGTTCTTCAACATATCTTCCGATTGTTCTTTCGGTTTTACCTGTAAGTTCACTAAGAGTTTTGTTAGATGCAAAAGAACTACCTCCTGCCTTTTTAGATAATTCTCCTTCACCTAAAGATACTAGGCGACCATAAAGTAATTTAGCTCCATCACTTAACTTATGGAATTTAGCGTCATCAAACGCAAATGGGATTCTGTAAAATTGTTTGCTCATTATATTTATTATTTATTTAAGTTCGCAGTAGACAAATTTGTCCACCTGTTTATTATATAACAGAATCTTAAAAAGTTTTCTTGAAAGAGAAAAAAAAAGAAGGACCCTTTTCAGAATCCTTCTTATCAAAAATAAATAATATAAATGTACGTCATCTAAAAGAATCCGTAGTTCTTTTTGCGAAGAGGCGAACCATACCTCTGTTTATTATATATTCGTTTACTGAATTAGTTTAATTCTGCAATAATACTTGTAATACCATTGTCAGTTAAAACTGCTTGAGCAGCCTCATGAGCCAACATAAGAATATCAGTTCCTTGTGTTGAGCGATCATAGTTTATTGTTAAAGCAGATATATCATTAGCCATTCTTGTAGGTGCTAATCCGTTTAAGAAAGCTTGATCAGTTGGATAGTATTCTAAGTTAACGTTTAATGAAGTACCTTGTGCTCCATCAACAACAGTTATCCTTGCATAAGCAGAAGATAATTCGATTCCGCCTTGTGTTTCAATGTTTGAGTTAATTATTAGTGACATAATTTTTGTTTTAGTTTTTTTATTTATAAGAGTTATGCAATGCGAATTTTTAAGGCTCCACTTGTATGATAGATACCTCCTAGTGGAACACCACCTGCAGCGGCGGCAGTATCATCAGCATAGTTTAAACTTGCATAGTTAGTTAATTGTAAGTTCTTAGTCGTTGTGTAATCAGCTACAGAAGCAGTAACATTTTTACCGATTGCAACTGCATTATTAGCAGAAGCTGAAGCATCAGCACCTAAGGCAACAGCGTATGCAGCAGATGCATTAGCAAAGTGTCCTATACTAGTACTTTCCAAACCATTACCTTGGCAAGCATCACCAATTGCAATTGATCTTGTAGCAGAGGCAAATGAACCTTGTCCTATAGCGATTCCGCGTGATCCAAATGCAATAGCAAAGGGTCCAACAACAGTAGCCAAATTATTCGTTGCTCGAGCATTAGTACCTATAGCCAAAGAATTTACTCCAGCAGCAGTTATCTCAGCATTATCTCCTAAAGCTATTGATGTTGTACCAGCGGCAGTAGCTGCATTAGTAACCAAGCTGTCTGCATTCTTAAGTGAACTAGTTCCAGTTCCGTTTACTAAACCTGCTGCAGGTAATCCACTTACTGTAGATCCTGTGAAGTCAACTGTTCCACTTACAAAGTTTGTTGCGGTGTTACTCATTTGAATGTTTGTAGCTCCACCTACACCATCAGTGAGAGCTTTTGCAGTACCGCTTAATGCGGCATTGTCTGTAGTCTTAATCAGTCCTTGATAACTTTGATCAATCTGATTTCCTGTTAATGCTGCCATATTTTTATTTTAGTTTATTGTTTTATTTTATTATACTGTTCCTGTTCCGTAATAAGTACCTAAGTTATTGTGTACACCGTTACTAAAGGTATTTGTTTGTTCACCTCTCCAAAATACAAATTCATTATGTAAGTTTCCTGTATATTGAGTTAGCTGACGAGTACCGTATGCATCGAATGCTTTTGTAGGATCACCAGGACCAGCTTGTC
>Ga0209631_10001952_pt1 | contig 25354 bp, 13 predicted proteins | sample COG_08_FD_184752 | JGI IMG/M metagenome (GOLD analysis project Ga0209631, IMG submission 184752) | Pelagic Microbial community sample from North Sea - COGITO 998_met_08 (SPAdes) (version 2) | ecosystem: Environmental > Aquatic > Marine > Neritic zone/Coastal water | place: Helgoland, sampling... | reverse complement strand
GATGCTGGTGGGAGGAGCGCATCGGGCTCTGGCTCTGAGTTCGTTGGCAAAAGTTGCCATTACTGCATCAGAAGCAGACGACGCCGGAGTTCTTCACGTTTTTCACTTTCGAAGAATCCAGGATTGTGCTCCGTGTATCCGGCACACCTTGCGTTGCCCTGGTTTATCAGCTAGCCGACCGTGTTCGCTTGTGGTGCAGAAAAAACTGGCCTCCGCTCTAAGAAACGGAATCCCGAGAGAAGTGGCGGGAGGCCACAAACAGTGGCGCTTGTCATTGGCGGCGGGCTGCACAGATTTTAGCCGAGCTGTGTCGAGCTGTGCGTGCGATACGTGCGGATGGTATCTTGATGCCTGCCGAGAGAGATTAGCTGGCGCTGGGTGAACTAGCTGTTGCCGAGTGAACGAACGTCCTTCGGAATGCCCGCGGCACCGTCGTCGCTGAGCACTCGGCATCTCACACGCGTGCATGACGGCGAGAGCCTTGAGGACCTAAAACCGTGGCGGGTAAGACCTAAGCTTTTGTTTTTGGTGTACCTTTGGACCGTGCAATCCGCCCCAGTCTCGAGTTGCACTTCCCATATCGCTCCAGCTTGCTCGTGCCGACCCGGATGTCATAATTCCGTCTCGTCTCATTCTGTGTTCCCTATCCCAAGGCTCGTGGCGTTGAACTGTTCACCGAGGATGACGTTCACGGGACACAGTCGCAAGTACCCAGTGGCTGGGCGGACATACTCATTCCAGAGTGCAACCCGCCCGCTTTGTCCAAAGTGACGGAGGACGACAGGAAGGTTGGTGATGGAGTCTTCGAGGTGCCCAAAACACTTTCACAGGAACACTATACTGCGCTTGTGCGCTCGGTGCTCATGCCGTGGGGCACGCGTTCCCCGAGCGAAACTAACGATCTACGCACTGCGGCCGCCTCAAATTTACGTGACGCTTTCGGTGTGTCCAAGGAGGTGCACTCCGAGGCACTTGTCGCCGCCCACAACGCTAATCGTGCGGTGGTTCATGAGCTAAATGCGCATCTCAAGGATGGCGCAGGCGTGAGGGACCACGGCGACAGCGACGATGACAATGACCTATCAGATTCGATTAGAATACATGCGGAGAAACGCGCTGTTGAACCGATCGTATCCAACCTGCAGGTTTTGCCACAGTTTGATGCGACACTTCATATTGCGCTGTTAAAAACTGAGGGCGTCGACCAGAACGACAACACAGCAAAAGGGAATTCAAAGGCAAAGAACAGGCCGAGTAACTCGGGCGGAGGGATATTCGCATGCTGCTTTGGAGGAGGAGATACTGGGAAGCAAAACTCTAGTGCTGATGTCGGTACGATCGAATCAGGCACGATGGATGGGCAGCTGTACTTCTCTGCAACGCTGGTGTCTTCAGGGGTTGAGAATGGTGAGCGCACACCTCAAAAGCAGCGGTACAGTTCTCCTCCTGTTCCGTGCAGTTTGTCCGGCGATAATTCCCTGTCAGTATGCATTCCACCAATGTGCGTGACAGGCATGGATACGGCTTCTGCGCTTGTTGAGTTCCGAGTGTTTTGCGCTGCCCCTGTCGTCAATCAAAAGGTTGTGAGAAACGAGCAGCATCTTGACGCCATCTCTGACCGCATCATAAGTCAAGTTGGGGGTACAGAAACAGCGAGGGTCATGCAGCCCACAGCTGATCTACCCACAGCCACACTCCTTGGGGTAGCAACCCTTCGTGTCGCTGACTTGGAGGATACTTCAGGCATGGCCACCCCTCATACAGTCCGTTTGCTTCTCCAGTCACCCTCTGACACTCCCGAGCTTACTCAAAAGGATAACGCTCTCCCAAAGCTAAGTGCAGTACATCTTGCGGTTGACTGCTTCGTCGAATCGTTTGTAAGCGCTATTATTGACTGTGATTCGAGATCCCAGAGCGGACTTCGAAATAGAGCGCCACGAGAACAGCTATCCGTCTCATGCACTGAAATTGTTTCAGCTGTTTGGAACGCTTGGATGCAGAGTGGCAGCCTCTCCAGCGGAGGACCACTTGAGGGACCACTTCGCGCTGGACTGCAAATGCCATCTATGGATGATGGTAAACATAGTTCACAAGCTACAATCAACAACCTCGATCATTCTGAAGTGCGAGCTCAGCAGCAATTGGTTCCACCACAAGGTTGGCGAGGTTTGCTGATCGCTTATGCTGCGCTCCACCGGGTACCTCGTTCAACGATTGCACTCGCAGAGGCCATGATGATCGCTAGATCTTGGATATCAGGGCCAGAACTGTCGGTCGTATCTGAAATACACACCCGTCTTGCAACATCAGTTGCGTCTATCGCTTCGGGTCGTGCAGCTCAGACAGAAAGAGCGATGCACGCCAAGGCAGCAGCATTTATCCTTCCTCACGCAGAAAGGTCTCTGCAAAAATGGCTAGCGCCGCCACCAGGTACAATCACCAAGGAGGCGACAACGATTATTCAGGCACTCACCCCTGTATTGGCGTTGTGCCTACCACTTGAGACATCTGCATCGAAGTTTGCCAATTACATTCATCGCGCTGCTCGTCAAGCTGTTATGCTGCGGACCCTTGGCAGTCTAAAAAGTATGACACGAGATGGGGATGTAGCCTTGGCTGCCATGCGACAGGAAGATCATGCGAGTAATGCGAGTCAAACTTCATTTGATTACTCGCATATCGATACAACCTCGAGTGTGTCAGCTCTGAAGGATGTGGTGTCTCCGCAGCATGCATCATCTGGATCGACCGCACCTCTATCTTTTTCGCGCGTCACCTTTGCAGTAAATGTGGCAATCGCATGCTTTGATGTTGACATGAGCGTATACAAGGCTCTACCGTCTGGAGTGTCTGCTGCACCTGTTGTTTTTCACAGTATGGCTATGGTGCTTATGCAGGTCGCGAAAGATGTCATAGTCTCTGCATGCAAACTGTGGGCACCTCCGTACGGCAAACCCTTTGAGGAACTCGACTCTGCACTGCGGCAGCTCCGTATCAAGATGCGGGGAGCAGGTCTCGTTTCTGTGGCTGGTCCACTATCTGTCCGGGCAATTGAACGGTTGATGAGAGTCCCACTTGATCACATGCTGAACTCGCTGTGTCCACGTCTTGTCGGCATCTTGGAGAAGGGTGTGGCGCGTGAAAGGTCAATTTCACTACCCCCAACTCCAGTTGCCCCTGCTCGAGGTGCAATGCATTCTGCCTCCCTTGTTGACCTCTTTGCTGCTCTTCGTGATGCATACATCGCCGCGATGCCAGCGTCAGTCAGTAATGATGCGCGATGGCTCCATCACACCAAAGAGGTTGATAATATTTTGGCTCAGGCTCTGTGCTGGTACGTTGGTGAGCACGAACGCGATTGTTTATCAGAAGTTCGTTCTGCGCGTGCACGTTTATGGGCTGACCTGGATCGATCGCATGTCGTTCCTCGTGAAACTTCACCTGCTGACGAAGAAAGATACGATACCAAGGAAGACGCGACAGTGAACGTTGTGACAGCCACGCTTTCGTGCGGCTTTCACACTCGTTTGAGCAATATACACGCCTGTGTTGCTTCTCTCCGGGCACTTCGTGAAGACTGTCCTCTTCTCTGGCGAGGACATGAATCAGAGCCAGCTGCTGAGAAACATGACGAGGAGGCTGACAGCTCTGACAGCGATGATGATGAATCACGACACAAAGATGTGAACAAGGCCACAAGACTGATCTTCAAGAACGGTACCAAAGATGCTGGTACCACACAAGTCGAGATGGAAACGTTCAACTTCGATATTCTTTTGAGGAAATTGCGATGTTCACGTGCATCTGTGATTGCAGCGGCTGCAGAATTATTGATGGATGTCATCACACCGGATCTCTCTTTGGCAGTGTTATCTCCCGACTTTACAACACGGCGTATTGCCCTTGCAAAGGTCTTCGATATTATTGACGCTGAATTTGCCATCATGAATTCATCGCTGGCTGCTGGCGCTTTCCGTTTGGCTGCGGGATCCATCTACCGCGCTTTATGTGCTGCTCTCGAGCGGTTGATACTGCATCGTTCGCATGATGACATTGATTCTTACATCGCATCCCTATCTGCGGGAGCGTACGCTGCAAATGGCGGTTGTCTTTCCGGGACTTCAAAGCCTTTGACGGAATCGCAACACTCCAGGGTTGTTGAAATTGCCGATGCACTGCATGATTTTCTCGCTGTTGATGGAGCTGGGGTTCCATCGCAGGTTCTCACTGACGGTGAAAAGCGACTGAGGCGGCTTTTAAATCTATGGTTTACGCCGACTGTAGAAGTGTGCAGAGAGTATCATCGACAGACGGATGCGGTCGTAAGTGGAGGTGGTGGAGCTGTCATGTCTGATCAAATGGGTCCTCTGAGTGTTTTGAGACCACCGGAAGGTGGAGGTGTTGGTCTTCTTGATCTCATTCAATTACTCGCGCAGCGAACTGGGATTTCAAGCGATGGAGAAGCTGCAGTTTTAGTGGACACCCAGAGCTCTGTGGCAACAGGTGTCAATGCTCAAGCTTTATTCGGCCTTGAAGTCGAAGAATACGTGTTGGCGTCCTTTGTGTGTAGACTGGATGAAACCACGCTCGCGGGACGTTTTTTCATAACGCCAACATGTGTGGGTTTCTCTTCGTGTGGTGTCGGACCAGACCATCCTCATGACCTGCACAGCGCCTTAAAAGTTCCAATCAGTCATATCGTACGCGTCTACAAAGGCGATACAGAGCATGGTCCTTTACCCGGTGTTTCTATTGTTCTTGTGGATTCTCGATGCATCAGATTAGATTGTTTCGCTGGTGGAGCCTCCGCAAGAGACCGCGCTCTTGATGCGCTTCGCTCGAGAGCTTTGGAGCGATGAGAGAAATTTATAGGTATAGAACTCAGTAGCTAGCTAGCTAGTCAGTATTTTCAGTAGATTCATCTCTGGAATAAATGGCGTCATGGGTCATTGAATCGCAGCTGGGGCAGGCTCGACCGCGGCACGAGCCTCCCGTATGCGGCTCTCCAACCGAACAAGGGTGGGATCAAATTTCTTGGCATGACAAACGAGCTCCTGTGAAATCACGAACGCGTGCGCGGCTTTTTCAATTCTTCCCATCCTGTGATGCGCGACTCCACGATTGAATGATGTAGTCACAAGCCACGCTGCTTCATCAGCGGGATACGACTGGAGTTGCGCCAAGTTGGTCGCCGCACTTTTTAATAGCTCTTCTGCCTTCCCTGATTCATCGATTTCGATTCGATTACGCACGATGGCAGCGATCGTGTCTTCGTCACGAATAGAGGCTTGAAGCATCGTATCCAATGCAATATCGAGGGCACGAGATGCAGCTTCAGTGCTCCCATGTTTTGCTGAAATGCTCGCCATCAGAAGAATATCCTTTACAGACAGATACGGAGTCTGCATCAACTGCAGCTGGCGCATTCCATCAGGCGTATCATTTCCCTCCAAACATAGGAGTTCATGTGTAAGTATCAAACCGGACACTCGCATACGTGATATGAGCTCCACTTCATAGCCCTCTGCGATTAATACATCGACAAGCTTGAGCAGTTTTGTAAGTGCGCCTCGGGCTTGATGTAGAAGATTTTGAGCATTCTTTGGAAGCCCGCTTCGCGATATTGCAGGAAATTGCTCTTTGCAGAGGTCCAAGATACACGCTCCGACCAATAGCAAAGCTGAAGCCTTCCGTACTTTATGAATTAGTGACGACTTACTTGGATGACCCTCCTCGCTTGTGTCAGGGAAAAAAAAGGGAATGAGGAAAGCGCAGGTCGAGAAGCACACAGCAGCAGGTGTCTTCTCCCCCTGTTTCGCGGCATCCAATCCTGTGTTCCAAGCAACTGACGTGAAATACTCTCCATCGGTCTCTGAAAGTGTCTGCATTCCTTTGGTTTGTTTTAGACGATCTACAAGAAGCTGGAACAGCTTTCCGATTCTGACAGCCGAACTTTCTCCTGCATTCTTGGAGTTTGTCAAATGGTAAACGGCCAGGCGAAATACCAAAATCTCAATGTCATGCAGAGGACCGTCATCCCGCTCCTCGCTAATGAGACGGTGGAGCTCGAAAAGCACAGTAGAAGCAATAGCATGATTCGGCTGGGTTTCAGCTTCATGAGCTGCTGCAATTAAGAAGTCAACGTCCTCAAGGGCAAAGAGAACTTTCAGTAACTCGTCCAACTCATTTTCTTTCCCATCCAAGCGGAGCAGGATTCTGAATTTGATGAGCAGTGTCGATGGAGACAGCGGAGATTCAAGCGATTCCACGGTGGTTATGGTCGCAAGAGCGTCCTCGAAAAGTCCGGAACCAACTTGGCAGCGTGCTTGAAGGCGAAGGAGCTGTGCCCGGGGGCGATTTGAACCATTGGCATCCCTGTTGAAGTCTTCCGAGCATTGGTAAAGCTTACACGCGAGATGAAAGCGCTTAGCCTTGAACATCGCGGTCGCATGGTTGAAAATAAGAATATGAGCTCGACTTAATATCCCTTGAGAAGCAAGCAGGTTTTGCTTAGATGCCAAACGGAGAATCGCATCGGTGGTATCGTCCGAGATCTCATACTTGGCTGTTTCAATAAGCGCTTCGAGCACAGAATCGATAGAGTGTGAAACTTCAGAATCATCTGCTGATGGATGTCCTACTCTCGAAGCGAAGAGCTCTATCGCTTCTGTTCGTGAACCTGGTGCTGCTTGTATGTACTCGATCAAGACTCGAGTACAAGACTTGAGGGGAGCAATGGGGCTCTGCAAAATTTTCTCCACTGCAAGGAAAGCTTGATCCAGAGAAGCAGACTGCAGGTGTGCTTGAAATGATAGGTAAGATAGCGTGAAATCAAGGCTTGGAGTCATACATGATGGCTTGTATGTTGCCACTTTATTCCTTATCGTCTCGATGCACTCTGTCGTGGCATCGTACAGATTGCAAGACAGACGGGCACACGCCAGATACCGGTGAACCTCGAGTGCCAATTGGCTGTTCTCATCACCGCAAGCAACAGCATTATCAGGGTCATCAAGGCAATATTCTTCAGTCATCCATGAGGGTAGGTGCTTGCTGAGGATCTCAAGAGCTCCCTCTAAAAATTTGACTGCTTGATTTGGATCATTTTGCCCAGCAACTTCCAACATTGATTTGCCGAGGAATAATCGAACGAGCACCAGCTTGCTGACCGAGTCCGCCAAGCTGGCCTCATTTTGTTTCTTGTGGATCGCGACTGCGTATGCATCATCAAGAAGAAGGTGACATCTATCTATGTCAGACAGATGCCATGCATTACTCGCTTCAGTCGCGAGCAAATCGAACACCTGGGAAAGTAAAAGCTGTGTGTTTGCTTCACTGTGATTTTCATTATTGTTCAAGGAGATGTGCTGACGAACAATATCAGAATATTTCGACGCCCGCGCAAACATAGTAGCTGCTTTATTGAACTCTCCTTCCTCGTGATAAAGGCACGCGACCTTCGAGGTGAAGGAGAGAGCGATTTGCGCATCAGGGTTTGTGATGTGATCTCGTGGCAAGCAACACTCAATCAGGTCAGCGGCGGTACGGCGCAGAGAGGTGACAAGCTTGGCAGCCTCCCTCTGCTGCTCGAGCGATTCGGTCAGCCCGTGAGGTGCTTCAACTTGCTCCGTGACGCCGGTTAGCAGGCTGTTCGTGTGAGTAACGCAGAAATTCCAAAGCTTTCGTGCACTATCAAACAGTCTTTCCGTTCCTTCCTTATCTTCAGAAAAAGGCCGACGCAGGAGGTCTGGAGTGTCAACAGCAGATAGAACGGTCGTCGCCTCTTTCAGCCCGAGTGTTCCCGAGCTGAGCGCATCACAGACTTCTAATACTTCATTAGCGATGGTATTCATGCTCATACTTGGCCGCTGACCGAACTGAGCGACCCTTTCCACTTCGCTTGGAGCACACCGAAGACGCTCAGGAGTCTTTAAGTCGGTGCCCTCGTGACCTTCAGCAGATTGAGGGGATGCTCCACACGATATCGTGCCTTCAACACCGGCATCATCGACGTGGTCGTGTGTTTCATCCGGCAAATTGCAAGTGTTCACGTCCTTGGTGAACTCACGTCCTTCATCACGTCCGCGAAGACTTTTGGGGGGGAAGGGTTTTGAAGCGAGGAAGGGTCTGCTCGAGTTCTGCTCGATTGGCTTCTTGCTGCCAGGAGGCAGCTTCACGCGCTTCATGTATCGAAGTAAATCCTGTCAGCAGCCCTGCTTAGCTCTCGATATCGTGCTGTTCTTATTTGAGGTGCGGTCGGCGAGTCTCGAGTGCTATGAGAGTCTGGAAAAAGCCACGACGCTCAGGATATCAGGCAGATCACGAAGTTTTTTTTAGCGGCTACTTTTATTACAACACTCCACTCGATCAAGGATGAACCCTAGATGTTGTAGTTCAAGGAATCCAGGCCTGACACCTGGTCCATACTCAAGGATGGCTCAGCCTTTGTCCCGATCTTCACCAGACGCGCAGGGATGCCAACCGCTGTGCTATTCTCCGGGATCTCCTGCAGCACAACCGAACCGGCGCCTATCTTTGAGTTCGCACCAACCTTTATGTTCCCGAGAATGGTGACACCCGCGCCGATGACTACGCCGGAACCAATTTTTGGATGCCTGTCTCCGTCAAATGTTCCAGTACCGCCGAGCGTTACCCCGTGAAGTATGGACACGTTGTTCTCGACCACCGCAGTCTCGCCAATCACAACACCCGTGGCGTGGTCAAGCATCACTCCCTCGCCGATGGTCGCGCCAGGATGAATGTCCACGTGGAATATCTCGGAAATACGACTCTGAAGAAGCATCGCCAGCGGTTTACGGTCTTGCCTCCACAGGGCAGCCGCCACGCGGTGAGCCTGGATGGCTTGGAAACCCTTGAAGAACAGGAGGATCTGAAGGTATTTGTCGCACGCCGGGTCGCGGTCCATCACCGCCTGCATGTCCGCCTGAGCCATCTTCACCAGGCTGTGATCTCGACGATACTGCACCGAGAATAGCTCGAGCAGTTGCGAGTCCAGCAGGACGTTGCTTCGCAACTTATTCGCGAGCACAAACGCAAGCGCGTCCTCCAGAGACCTGTGCGCCAGGATGGTGGAGAAGAGGTAGCTCGCCAGCGCCGGCTCCGAGTTTGCGTCGCCCCTCGCCTCCTGGCACAGAGTCTGCCACACGACGTTTTCGTTGATAGGGCATGCGTCGCCCTCGATCATGATGTTCTCCTCTGCGGCGGTCGCAGACTCTTCCTCCGGGATCTGCTCAACCTCCAAGATCCGCTCCGGGACGTCCCTCGCCAATTTCTGCTGAGTCCCGAGCCGGTCCGCTATGGCTCGAACCTTAGGCTTCTTGCTCTGCCGTCTGCGGTCTGACCCGACGCAGTGAGCGGGAATTCTCGCCGAGTGCTTCGCAACCGATCTCATATTCCTCCCGAAGAACTGTCGTCGGGGCGTCGCAAAAGCATTTTGCCTTGACGTCACCAATTTCAATCCTTGCGGCGCCACCATGATTAGCTAACGATGGCTTCCCGCAACCGTAGAACGATTCGCTCGCCTTCGCCACGAAGAGCGTCTCGACGACGAAAGAGATCGAACGCCGTCGAGTGGGATTCCCAGTGGGCGGCTCGGGGGTGGGTCTCGCCTGGCCACTGCGACGCCAGCGGCTCGAGGGGTCTTTTTTATCGAGATGGGAGCTCGAGCAGGGGACGCGTGCGATTTCCATCCTGTCAGTTGTGGTCCCCCGGAGAAGAAGTGCCCGAACTCAAGTTATTTGGAAAAGGGCACCCACAATATTTTCAGTGCTCGCCGGGCGGTGCGTTGGAGATGAAATCAAAAACTGTAGTCTATGTAGTGAACGCTAGTCGAACACCGAGTCGTCTCGAGCTAGCTTGACTCTACGTCCAAGGGTTCTTCTTGCGCTTGGGATAGAAGGAATCCTTCGCACCCGCCGCGACGAACTCGGCGAAGCTCTCGTGCACAGGAGCCCAGCCGAGCTTCTCGCGAGTTTTAGGGTTGTTCATGCTCTTCCCCAGCGGCCCGTCCTCCTCGGTGAACTCCGGCATGTTTCCTTCGTAGGCATCGCACTCCAAGCAGCACTCGACCATGTCCTTCCTCGACACCGGGACGCCGTCCGTGGCCAGGAAAATTTCACCGCCCTCGGTCCCGCCCTCAAACTGTGTGACGAGCACGTCGACGCACGCAGCCGCCGCGTCCTCGTAGTGAATCAGGTTGACCAGACCGTCGGCATTGGATGCCAGGGACGGGGTTTTCATGAAGTACATGTGAGCACCCCGCTGGGAATGATACAGTCCCGCGAGACGAACCACGCTCCCGCCCGCGGCCAACACCGCCGCCTCCGCCTTGAGCAGCCTGTCGGCGCGAGGTGACTCGCCAATCTCAAACTGAGGTGTGCTCTCGTCGCATGGCTCCCCGTCCTTGCCGGCATACACCGCCGTGCTACTGGTGAAGACAAAGGCCCCGTCACCGTCCCAAAACTTGAGGGCTGCCTCCACCTCGGCGGCGTAGTCCTCGCTGCCAGACGGCGGCGCGCTGAACACGACGAAAGGGTAACGCTCATCCCCAGCCTTTTCCTTCAGTCGGGGAAACACGCCGATGGAGAGCAGCCTATCGTGCGAGTTGTCGGTATTCGTCTGACCGACCACGGAAGCGGCCGGGAATTTCTGCACGGACACGGGAACGAGGATGTCAGAACGGCGCGTCGACGATGCTGGCGGGGTGACTGAAAAACCTAGGGAGGGGGGTTGCGTTCCAGGCGCAGACGACAGCCGTGGGTCAGTGGCACTTACGCTTAGCCATCTCTGACAGACGAGAGATCCCAGTACGCCGGGTCCCACGACCAGAAGGTCACGCGTGCAGCTCCCGTTGGCCGAGGCTGCCACGACCCGGCGGGCGCGTGCATCAGAATAACGAGGTAATCTCCGGCACGACGGCGACGGCGCCCTGAGGGACGAGGAAGAGGAGGAGAGCGCGGATCTCGCGCTGAGGGGGGCTCTCCGCGTCTGAAGCAATCCGACACGCGGAGTCGCGAAAGTGCAGCTCGACATGTTCGGGCGCCGCTCGTCGCGAAAGTGAGAGTCGAGTCACTCCCGAACCTTTTGTCAGCCGATACCAGCGGGCTGTTGAGCGACGACGAAAAAGGTGTGTCATCACAAACTCGGTCGTCCGCACAAGTGGGCGCGGGAGCGGCTGCTCCGCTTTGGGTATCTCTGGTGGGGAATCGATCTTCACGCCTTCAAGAGTATCCACGCCTTCGACTGGATCGCCGGAGCCGCGCCTTCCATGCAGTGACGGCGAACGGGGGGAGGTAAACGAAGTGTCGACGACACACGCCACTGGGTGGTGTGGAACGGGGGGGGGGTTCACCGGACTGCTGGGAGAGTGCGGGTCGCGTTGCGCGCGAGTAATGGCAGGCGAAGGTGACTACGCGGAAAAAATCAGCTATTGCACAGCTGAGGAGCAAATGGAGGACGAGGTGACCCCGTTCGCGGGAGGACGATCTCCGGATATGATGGTGTCCACCCCGGTCCCAAAGGGCATCCTGAGCGAGACACGAAGAGGCGCTGGGAGCGGTGCCAGTCCATGGAAGCAGGTCAAGTTCCATAGCACTCTTCCTGAAGGGTTTCCAGAACGTTTGACGCAGCAAGGAAAGGCTTTTACGCAGCGTGGGGGTGATCTTAGAGGTATCAACTTGCTGCTCCTGGTGCTTGCCTGCATTTGGCTGGCGAGACTCCTCTTTGTCTTCACCAAGGCGGTGAGCAACATGATGCATGAAGAGTTTTAGGACATTGATTTAGGTTTGTTGTACTAGCTAATCAGCACGCGAGCGAAAACACGTAGATGTTCAGGCGTACCTACTCTATTGATATATGAATGGATGTCTAAGCTGCGGGTTCGTCAGACTTCTCCTCAGCAGCTTCGCCCCCCTCCGAAGGCGGGGCGTAGTCAGCCAGAGCCTTGGCAACCTGCTCCTCAGTCACAGCTCCGTTCTCGAGGAAATGCTTGAGGATCTCCTCGGATGTGGGTTCGGGCACCGGAGCGGGCTCGGCGGGCTCGTCCCCGCCGGCGGCGTCCTCCGCAGCCGGTGCGTCCTCCCCGGCGGGGGCGGCTTCAGCATCCTCGGCGGGTTCGGGTTCAGGCGGCGCCGGCGTCAGGGCGGTCTTCGCCTCCGCGATCTGCTCCTCGGTGATGAGAGGCGGGTCGATCTCGGTGAGTAGCCTGAGGGCGAGGGCGTTCCTTTCAGCCTCCGCCTCCTTTTCTTCCTCCTCCTCGGCCGCCTTCCTCGCAGCCTTGGCGTTGGCCGCCGCGTCAACCTCACGCTTGGCACTTTCGTTAGCCTCCGCCTTCGCCGCCATCATCTCCTTCAACGCATTGGCGATGATGTCGTTCACGCACCTCCTGGTCACGGCGGCGTTGGAGCAGTCGTCCACGACGGCGTCGGTGAACCACGGCATGAACTCCTGTTCCACCTCCCTCTGCACGGGATCGTAAAAGAAACCCGTGTCGTAGAGCCTGTCGAAGACGTTGCCCATGAGGCCGTTGAGATAACCCCGCGCGAAGGTCTGCGCCGCCACCTTCTCCCTCATCGCCTTCTCCCTCTCCACGCGCTCCTTCTCCTGCGCGATACGGCGCATCTTTTCCTCCATCTTGCGGATCTCCGCCGCCTCCATGCGCTGCAGTGCCACGAGCTCCGCGTTGCGAAGCTGCTCAAAGTACTCCTGGTGAGCGCGCATGGCCGCGAGTTCCTCCTCCTCCATGACCTCCATCAGGCCCTGTTCCAGAGTCTTGCCGACGAGCACCTCCAGGATGGGCTCCACCTCAAAATCAAAGTCGAAGAGGTCACCATCCTCAATCTGGGTCTGGACGTCGACGCCAATCTTCATCGGGACAAAGAGAGGGGTCGGCGGCCGGTCCATGAACGCGTCCGTCTGCGTGGTGACCTCGGACTCGGGGACCGTATCCACCAGCTCCTCGAGGTACTGTTCCGTCTGTATGTCCATGTGCCGTCGGCCCTCCACGGGCTCGGGGGTTCGCGGCGGCTTTGAACGCGTCCTCTTCGCGGGCTTCAACTCAGGGCCCGTCGAGTGGAGAGACTGCGCCGCGTACGTGCTGCCGCGGATCACGCGCCTGTCGTACATGATATTCGCGGGGTAGTTCCCGTACTCCGCCTCTGGAGGAGGCTGAGGACGGAACTTGGGCTGCAAGAGACGAGGGGAGGGGCGGGGATCGTCAGCGAGGGGCTAAATTCCGCATCCAACCTAAAATTGGACCGAATCGGGGTAAAATGGCCGCAGCCGCGGCGCCCGTCGCGGGCGCGATCGCCGGGGTATCGCCCGACGAGCGCGCTCGTTACGTCCGATGGCGTGGATTAGTATCACTCGGAAGCGAGCGACTCGGGAAACCGCGCGACGTTGCGAACCCTTTCGTGCCAATCACACACGCGGCGTGTGTGAAAGGGTCCCGCTCGCGCCTAATTTAGGTACGCTCGCTCTCGAGGCTGGATTGGCTGGCTGTTTGGACTTACCCGCTTCAGCGAACCGCTCGGACCCTCTTCCGCCACCGTGTACGACTCATCGCGTTTCTTTTGGGCGGCAAGCGCCACCCCTCCCTTCCCCATGGCGACCGTGGGTCGGGTTTGCCGGGCGATAGTGTTTGACCGGGATTGGTGACTTCGTTTTTGGTCTCTGCTTCTATCTGCGGCTAAATCGAGGTGGCGTTGTTCCTTCCGATGAATCCGACCTGACTGACTACAAGTGGCTATTGCTCAGGTTTTACGCGGTAATTATTAATTACTCCCAGTCTATTTGCTCGTGCACATAAATTAAAACATTTGCCGTATATTACGGCGATGGGAGGCGTATCGGCGCCGTCCCGGAGAGCTTTCGTCTCGGGCGTTATTCCGAGGTGGGAGTCTAGGAGTTCTTCGTCGCGTCGAGCACTCCCAAACGCGCACGAGCTAAGTATCCGACGCGCGATAGAAGCGCCGCGACATGTCCATTCAGATACGAGTTCCGGGCGATGAGGGGCTGTACATTCCCAACGAGTTCCTCGACTCTCTCATGCAGCCCGACGTCATCAAGAATGCTCTTTGCAAGCACTTTTTCGAGGGAAACCGCGACCTGATGGAGAAGTACTGGCAGACCCTCAAGGAGCGAGAGCTGCGGGAGTTCTTCCGGCTGTACTTCGGAAAGACCGTCGAAAGAGAAGAACGACCTTTCACGTTCGTCGTGTACGGCGCCTCGGGCTACACCGGATCCCTCGTTCTCGAGTACATCTACAGGCATGTCCGCGGCCTCGGCAGCGAAGTTACCTTCGCGTTGGCTGGTCGAACCCCGAGCAAGCTCTCGGATCGTCTCGACGAGGTCCTCGCTAAGTTCCCCGACGCGACCTACAGGCCCGAAATATTCAAGGCTGACATCGCCAACTCCATGGATATCCGCAAGATTGTCCAGAAATGTCTATGCGTCCTCAACGTCGCCGGCCCATTCATCAAGACAAACGCTCACCTCCTCGTCGAGGCGTGCATCGACTTCGACTGCGACTACGTCGATGTCAACGGCGAGGTGCCCTTCACGCATAAGCTGGTCCCGCTGCACGACTGGGCCAAGAAGAAAAACGTCATCATCTGCCCGAACTCGGCCGGAGCCGGAGGCCTGCCCGACTTGGCCGCGTTCTTCACCGCCGAGGAGCTCAAGAAGGTCACCGACGCCGAGCTGAAGACGTTGAAATGCTTCATCACCAGCAACGGCGGTGCCCCGTCAGGAGGCACTCTCGCCACGCGCGCAGCCATGACCGCCGAGATGGGCAAATTTGTCAAAATCATGGGCGATCCCTTCGCTCTCGGTGGCACGGTCGGCGACGGCAAACGACCCGAGGACTCCGACAAGGTTCTCGCCAAGGTTGAGTACTACCCGGAGTTTGAGGGCTGGTCGGGGCCGTTCACGTACGCGTTCTACGATACCCGCCTGATCAGGCGTTCGAACTGGCTGATGGCGGACCTCGGCGAGGACCCGTACGGTAGACACCTGAGTTACAGCGAGCATCTTCTCTTCCCGACGGAGGCTGTGGCCAAGGAGATCACATCCGCCAACACGAGCTCGAAGAAGGAGGAGGAGAAGCTCAAGAAGGAAGGCAAACTTTTCAAGGTGCGTCGTCGTCGCACGTCTTTGGCGCTCGCCTGGACTATGTTTCCCGAATACCCCTCGAGTGCGATTTTCGTATTTGTATCGTCGCTGACGTCATGATTTATTCCCCTGCAGCTCGGCGATGGACTCGCCAAGGACGTCCGCTCCAAGCTCTTCACCGACTATTACTTTCACGCCACCGCTGAAGACGGCTCCAAGATTCGGGTAAGCGTCCCAACTCTGAAACCGAATCATCACGTCATGACTGATGTTCACCCAATCCCAGACAAAGATCTCCGGTGGAGATGGATACGACGAGACCGCCAGGTTTGCCGTCGAGATGACCATGCTCCTGACGACCAGGCGCAAAGAGTAAGACACCCGCGTTGCGCCGCCCCCAGAGAAAAACCTCCCCGACCTCCCCGCGGGAGTCCACCGCTCGCCCCGACTCCAGCCCGCTGACTCAACACACCACGCGTCTCGCAGGCTTCCTTTCATCGGTGGGGTACTCACGCCGTCAGTGGCTGGCGGGAAAATGTTCGTCGACGCCGTCAAGGTGAGCGCTCCCGTCCGAGTCCGCGACCGATCCGCGCCGAGTCCAACTCGAACGTTCCTCACATCCCTTCCCTCTCGCGCCCGTCGCAGGCCACTGGCGTGTCCTTCGAGGTCCTCGAAGACGACTACAAGGTGGATTTCGATAAGATCCAGCGTCTCGTCTAAATCGATCGTCGGCGGTTCCCCGTATCCCCGTGGCTGCCGATGGGGAAGGCCAGTCGAAGCCGCCGCGCCATGCGACGTCTGACCTCGCGCTGTTCCAGCAGGCATCAGAGATTTTTCCTTGAAAAAATGGAGGGAACTTTCTTTGGGGGATGCCAGGGTTTAGCAACCGGGAAAAGGAGCGCTGCGTCGTGGAGTATGCCACGTGGCGTTACACGTCAGCGTCTGCGATTCTCAATTGTAATGAATGAATCGCCTGCATCGCACAGTGAAGCAGTCAGAGATTTACTCGTAATTGCAGAACTTTCGTAATTTCAGAACTTTCTCCCGGGAAAGCAGGCCAGAGAAAGCCGTGTTTCCGGGAGTCGCTTCGACAAAGAAACGGGCGAACGCGTTCGTTTCGCACGCGCTCGGGGATCTTCGAGTTAACGACAAGCTCCGCGGGTCTTATCCGCCCGCGGGAGTCCTAAAAGCCGAAGCGACGACCTCGTTGGCGGGTCGTCGCACCTTCCCGAACGAGTTAAAAAACAAGCGGGCATCTCCGTGGTGCACCCCGTGACGTGAGTGAAGCACGGCCCACGACGCCGCGAGGCTTTGCACGAGTTTTCGTTCGCCGTTCCCGAAAGTAGCCAAGTTTTGGCGAGGATTGGTATCGATTCTGCGCTCGATTCTTGCGCGACGCCCGATCCTCGGCGACTCTCCGCGCGGGGCAATTGCCCGGGTTTTCTCCTCCGGCCGTCTTATTTTTCCCGTAAATCTCTCGCTGCGGCGACCGGGCTGTAAAGGGCGTCGCTCGCGAGTTCGTGAGGAGCCTGACTCTCGGACACCCGGGTTCGTATCGTCACGGTTTATTTTCGAACGCCCCGCATCCTCCGAATCCGCCTCGCCCGGGTCCAGCCACCGGAATCTTATGAATATGGCACAGTCAGACTGCCCGAGAGGTCGCCCGGTGTTTGAGAGAGCACAGCCTTTTTGCTGACTTTGCCCCTTCGACCCTCACTTTGTCATCGCAGAGCACGTCATGTCAGCGACGGCGCTTCATCCGAAGAGCGCGCTGCCTGCGATGGAGGATCAAACGCCGCCGAGGGTCGAGAAGTGGAAGACCTCACCCGGCGGCCCGCTCGAGAGACACGTGCAGACGTCCAGCGGGGAAAACGCGCAAACCTCCAGCGGCGAACACGCGGGGGACGCGGGCAGCGACTTGAGCGACCCGAACGATGACGAGACCAACACGGAGACGGCTGTGGACTTGGAGTGTCACGAACCGGTCATGGTAGAAGCGAAACGCCCCCGTCTGAGAAGGCACGACGTCGCGGAGAAGACCAAAGAGGAGGTCAAGGAGGAGACCGATGCGGACAAGGGTGGCGCAGCCGCCGAGGCGGAGGACGCTACGCCCGAGAAGGCGACCGGTGGTGCGAACGAGCACGCTGCATCCAATCCCACCGAGACAAAGAAGGAAGACCAGTCGGAGAATGAACAGAAGGCGTCGTCCACGCAAGAGATGTTGCGGCAAGCGATGTCAACCCGTCAGCTTCAGAGCAAGTACGAGGAGATATTCGGAGTGCCAACCAAGGTCCACAATAAGGATTGGATACTGAACAAGATACGCGAAAAGGTTGAGCTAGAACTTCCCACTGCACAGCCACCGACATCACCGAACGCAAAGTCACAGAAGCGTGCTCAGGCCGGCACTGGCACCGCAAGTGGTGGGGCGACTGCGAAGGCAAAGGAGGGCGGCGGGACGAAAAAAGGCGGGGCTGCCGCCGTGGAGGTTCCTGCGGGCCAGATACGATGCAGCAGAAACGATGGCAAAAATTGGCGCTGCTCGGAGATGGCAGTGTCCGGTCACAAACATTGTCCAAAGCATATGAGATGGTCCGCTGGAAGTCGGAACGCGGCAGCTTCGAAGCACCAGGGAGCGAACGGCGGAGTGAAGAGGCCGCGATGGATGCCAGATCCGGCTGCAAAGGACGTGCACCGTGGCGGTATGCCGTTTGGCGCTCAAAATCCATTCTTGGCATCGCCCCTTCTGTCTGCGGCCGCATCGGCTCTAGACGAGCTACATCATAAGGAGAATATGATGCGTGCGCTCGGTGGGATGATGCCCACGGCTTTTGGGTTTGGCAGATGGCCGGCTTCTGTGCCGGCAGCATCGGCACCCGGCTCGGCAACTGCCCGACCGACGCCGTCAAAGGTACCGTTCTCATTCGAAAATTTACACACTACGGCTACAGCAGCAGCGACGCAGTCTACGATGGGTGCGTCTGCTGCTGCGTCTGCGGCTGCAGCAGTTGCTGCTCTGGCTGCCGCTAGTGCTGGCATGGCTGGATCGCTGCCGCCAAGCGTGAGCTGCACTGTTGAGCTTGCAACGTTTCCCGCGGCGGGAGATACAACAGGACAGGGTGAAACCGGACCCACCGTCCATCGGACACTCTCTCTGGCTACACTAGCATCGTTTGATGCCTTGCACTGCACGTTGGCCAGTATAGCGGGAGCTCCTCCGCCTGTTGGCGGTCGCTACAACCCGTCGACGCTGCAGGTTGCGTACACCGACGAGCACGGCGTGCCGAGAGTTCTCGGTGGAGAGACCTGGCCGGTATTCATGGCAAGCGCTCGCACGCTCCACGCCAGGATTTTGGTGACGAAAGAGACGTTGGCAGCTGCTTCACCTGCTGCGGCCCAACCGGTGCCGTCGACCACGCTCGCGACGCCCGCGGCTCCGCCCCAGCTTCCTCCGGGTACGATGTTCAATCCGTTTATGATGGCGATGATGTCTGGAGGCAACCCTGCGGGAGTTCCCGCGCCGCCCGCCGCACCCCCTATCGATCCAAACGCGATGTACATGGCGATGATGATGTACGCGGCCGCGGGCGGAGGCATGCCCGGCACTCCCTCTGAGAAGCAAGACGGTGAATCGCCAAAATAGTACCTGTAGCTCTATGATAATTTGCCCCCTCTTGAAAATATCTCGTCGAGATCGTGCCGATCGTGCCGGCGCACTTTTTGTTACTTTTCCAGGATATTTACCGGGCCGCCAGCCACTCATCAAGCCCGCGCTGATGACGATGTCTTCCGCCGCCTTACTGCCACTTCGTGCGGCTCCTCTCCGGCGGTCCAAGAGTCGAGCGCCATCTCGGGTCATCCGCGCAGCAGCTGGTGGAACTCGGGACATTCGCGGGATCGACCACGGGCAACTGTTGGCCCCAAAAGGTCATACCGTTCTGGTGACCGGGTCGACCTCCGGAATAGGGCTAGAGGCGGCCAGACAGCTCTATGAGGCGGGTTCGCGGGTGCTCGTAGCCGGGCGCACCGAAGAGAAAGCGGAAAAAGCGGTGAAATCCATCGTGGCCGCTTCGGGCACGACCGGGACGGGCTCCCTGCGGGCCGTGGTGCTGGACCTCGGCGACGTATCTTCAATCAGGAAAATCGCGGAAGACCTCGCAACGGATCCACTGACCGCGATCGTCCTCAATGCGGGCGTGGCTCCTGATAGAGCCGCGATGGGTATGGCCACAGGGCCTCAAACAGCCAAGCGCACCAAGCAGGGTTTCGAGGAGACCATCGGAGTGAACCATCTCGGGCACTTTCTCCTCTGCCAAGCACTGATGCCTTTACTCCTGAAATCCCCTGGGAAGAAGCGAATTGTGGTCACGAGTGGAGAGATTCACAACCCCGAGAGCCCGGACGGTAGGAACGGCGCCGTGCCGACCCTCGGGGATCTCTCTGGGCTCATGTCTGGCCCCAATTTCGAGATGTGCGACGGCGGCGACTTCGACGGCAACAAGGCGTACAAGGACAGCAAACTGTGCGGCATCCTGTTCGCGCGGGAACTGGCGAGGCGGCTCGAGGAGTCACTCGGCGCCGACGCAGACGTGGTGTGCAACGTGTTCAGCCCTGGCTTCGTCCCGACATCCGGTCTTTTCCGAAATCAGAGCGCGCCGGTCCAAGCGCTGCTCAAGTTCGCGTTCAACTACCCGCCCCTCGCGACTTCAATGGAGACTGCAGGATTGTTGACGACGCAGATGGTGCTCGGACAACGCACGGGTGAAACTCAGGGGGGATATTATTGCGGCCCCCCAGACTTCTACCTGCCGGAGGAGGGCATGATATTCGGATTTTTCAGGGGCTTCTTTGCACCCGAATTCGGGGAAAAATCCCCGAGCTTCGAGGCGACGGATGCACAGCTTGGGAGAAGGCTATGGGACATCAGCGAGGAGCTCGTCGGCGCAAAGTTCGACGTGGCACCGCAGGGTCGGGATCGCGAGGGCACCCCCGTCGCGGTCTGATTGTGATCATTATTTGTGCAGCATCATAGTGTGATGAGTAAGATATCGTTGTTTGTAAGTTAAGAGTTAGAGTTTGAAGAAGATCATTATTAAGAGCTTCTTCGCGTCCTCCTCTCACCGAGCTGGCGCCGGGCGAGCACTGGATCTCTTCATGAGTCCATCGCCCGGAGCACCCGCACGCTCCACACCACCGGGAACCTTGAGCAATAAGCTGTTGGTGACCACCGCGACGGACGAGAGCGCCATCATCGCTCCAGCTGCTGCCGGATTGAGACTGATCCCGTACTCCGGGAGCAGCACGCCGGCGGCAACCGGGATCCCGACCAAGTTGTACGCCAGAGCCCATCCAAGGTTCTGACGAATTTTCGAGAGCGCGGAACGTCCCAGTTCGATGGCATCCGCGGCCTGGCCAACGCCGCCTCCAATCGCTGCAGCCCCGGACTTTCCGTCGTCCTTATCGCCGAGGAGGACGACACCGGCAGCCTGCGCCGTCGCCTCCATACCGCCGCTCACGGCCATTCCCACATCTGCTGCGACGAGTGCTGGGGCGTCGTTGATGCCGTCACCAACCATCGCAACCTTCGCGCCTCCCTCCTGTAATCCTTTCACGAACGCCTCCTTGTCAGCCGGAAGCAAACCTCCCTTGGCCACCACATTGCTTCTGAGACCGAGCTCCTGCGCAACGGCGTCCACAGCCGCTTGCCTGTCGCCGGAGAGGATCACCACTTTCAGGCCCATGTCGACCAGTCGACGGACCGCCTCGGCGGCACCAGGTCTGACCTTATCCGCCAGAGCTATCGCGCCGACGACACCCTCACCTTCGATGCCCACGACGACGAGACTACACGCAGCCGCCGCCGGCCCGCCGGTTGCCGCGGAGTTGTTCGCCGCGGTGGCGCCCAGTGCAGCCGCCGACCCCGCGGGGGCACCCACCTGGGACTCGACCCACTCGGGGCTGCCCACGTACACGCGTTTCCCCTCTACGACGGCCGACGCACCGCGACCTGGAGACGTTTCGGCATCGTCAGCGCGGGGCAGAGTGTTCCGGGATTCCCCAGCGGCGGCGACTGCCGCAGCCGCAGCCTCCTCCACGGCAGCCGCGAGGGGGTGAGTGGTCGTCGACTCCACCGCAGCCGCGAGCCTCAGCACGTCCGCACTGATGACGTCACTGTTTGCGCATGCCACACCTGTGACCCTGGGTTTCCCCTCGGTGATCGTGCCGGTCTTATCCAGCGCCACCGTGTCAACCTGGGCGGAGGCCTCCAGGACATCCCCTCCCCGCAGCAGCAGCCCGAGCCTGGCGCCGGCGGAGGTGGCGACGAGGACCGCGGTCGGGGTCGCGAGACCCAGGGCACACGGACACGCCACCACAAGAACATCTGTTGCGAGTTTCAAGGCCCCCAACGTCGCCCCAGCGCCCCCGGAGGCCTCCAAGAGCGCCCCGGGGAAGAAGGCGTCGCCCGCAAAGTTCCAAAACGCGAAAGTGGTTGCGGAGGCGGCCATGACTCCGTACACGAAGGGACCCGCGACGGCATCTGCGAGCCGTTGCACGGGTGCAGCGCGAGCTTGTGCGTCTGCGACAGTTCGGGCGATCCCTGCCGCGACGCTACCGTCACCCGCAGTCGTGGCCCTGATGGTCAGCGGTCCCTCAAACACGGCGGTTCCCGCAGAGACCTGATCGCCGTCAGCCTTTGGCACGAGGAGGGGTTCCCCCGTGAGCGTCGCCTCATCCACAGCCGCGGCTCCAGACACGACGTCGCCATCCACTGGTATGACCTCACCTGGAAGCACGCGTACCAGGTCCCCCGGTCGCAGCGCCAGGCGGTCAACGCTCACCGTCATCGGGTCGGAGTCGTCGCCAGCCTCCGGGAGCTTGTCCGCCACCACGAGTCTCGCGTCGAGCGGGAGCAAGGTGGACAGCGAACGGAGATCAGACGCGGCCCTGGCCCTGGCGCGAGATTCCAGCGCTCGGCCGAGAAGGATGAACGCCAGGAGCAGAACGGGCTCTTCGAAAAAGTCGTTGTTGACCGGGACGCCGTAGTCGCCAATGACGGGCGGCGCGAGCGACCCCGCGATTGACAGGGCAAACGCTGCCGAGGCGCCCACGCCCACGAGCGAATTCATGTTCGGGGCGCCGTTCGCCAAAGCCTTGAACCCCTCTCGCATGATCCCCGCGCCGGGTCCCGCGAGGGCCAGCGCGGCGATGGCTCCTCCCACCCAAGGCTGTCCGAGCGCGGTGAGCAGTTCGCCGTGCGCGTACTCGTGCAGGCCAAAGTGGTGCAGGTGGTGGGTGGTGTGGGTGACCAGGCAGAGGCCCGTCAGCCCCCACGCCTTGTACAGATCCCACTTCGTTCGCTCCATCTCCTCTGCGCGGCGAGCCTCGGCCTTGATCGCGGCCTCCTCTGCGGCGCGGCCCACGGGGCGCGGGGACATTGTGAACCCTTTGTCCCCAACCGCTTTGGTGAACTCTGCGACGGTGGACTCCGACGCCCCATCCACGAGCTCCACCGCGGCGGTCTCCGTGACGAGGTTTACAGCGGCGCGTGATACACCCGGGGTGGCGTTGAGCACCTTCTGCACCGCCGCGGAGCATCCCCCGCACCTCATGCCCTCCACGGTGAAGAGGATCGTGGAGCCCTCGTTTTCCTCCTCCTGACGATTCACCGCCGAGGCCACGCTGTCATCCGCGAGGGTGGCTCCCGCGGCGCGCGGGGGGGTCCACAGTTGACGCGAGGTCGTCCCCGCGCCGCCAACACGACCCCAATGTTTACCGCGCCACCCGAGTACCCCCGTCGGCATCGCCCCTCGAGGCCCCTGAGGCCCCGTGGCTGGGCGGGTCGAGTCAGCTATCAACCCCGTCGTAATAATCGGGGCCCGCCGAGATCGAGCACCGCCGCCGCGCACGAGGGCGCTGGTGGTGCTCAGACGCCGCAGCGTGCTCACGCGGTAACAACATCCCGTCATCTTCCTCGTGGGCGCGTCGCGGTGCGCGCAGGGTCTGGTCGGGGCCCTGCCGTCTGATCCCCTCCCGGCACCACCACCCCTGAGATCCGAAATAAACTGAAATCCGGATCAGATGTCTGCTGACTGACAGCCTGGCTTTTGAAGAAATGTTTGCCATTTCAGTTAAGTTAAGTCTAAGTCGCGGAAGGGCTCCTCGACCCCCCGTCCCACCCTGCTATCGCCGAATCACGATCCAACGAGACCCCACCTCCTAGATGGCCCCGATGCCGCACGCCTTCCTCAGGCTCTCCCACACCGCGAACTGCACCACCGCGTACGGCCCGAACCTGGCCCACTGCATGCCAAAGCCTCGGAAGAAACCAACCGGACCCTGGCGCCGCATGATGTCCTGCGCCGCATGCAACATCCCGCTCCCACCTCCCGACGCGTTCCCACTCATGATGATCGTCTGCATGTTCGTGGCTGGCGAGGTGGTGATGGTGATGGCGAGACCCGTCGCGACGGATGCGGTGAACACCAACGAAGGACCCTCGGCCCAACCGTTCTTCCTGAGCTCCGTCTTGATGACGTCGTAGGTGGCCATCTTGGTGGCGCCGAGCACCGCCGCGCGCGTCACCGTCGTGCCGATTCCCTTGTACAGCCCCGCGATGCCGTCCTTGGCGATCACCTGACTCGCCACCTGGTACATGGACGGCGGCGGAAACTGTTTGCTCGCAGCCATCTGGATCATGATGAGGTCGGAGGGAGACGCGATGGCCGCCGCGCCGGCGCCCGCGACGAGCCCCGCGGTGACCTTCTTCCACACAGCGAGTTCCTCCTTGCCGTCGCTGGTGTCCAGCATCACCTTCAGCGGCTCGTACAGCCCGAATCGCAGGCTGCTGTAAGTCGCCTCGCGCAGCGCAGCGGCGGAGAAGCCGCGATACAGTCCCCGCATCCCCTCGGAGCGGAAGATGGCCGACGTCTGCGCCATCATCCCTAGTGGGACCTCTCCGCGCATGCCGGCCAGCTGCTGCTGGACCATCGCCGTGCGCGTCCAGTGCACCGTTCCCTGCGCCGCGACGCAGCTCGCGCCGACCAGCCCAAAGTTCAGTCCCATCTCGAGCGGCGTGAGGCCGCCAGCCTGCTTCACGTTGTACCACGGGGAGATTGGCTTGGGCGACATCTCGACCTTCGGCACGTGGACGTTGCTCGCGGCAGCCGCGATCTGCTCCTTGGTGGTCTGGTCGACACCGAGCGAGCGCGACGCCATCGCGCTTTGAACTGCCAAGCCGCCTTTTCGAATCACCTTTTTCTCGCACGGGAGGCTGAGATTGATGGCGCTGAGACGCTGAGGTCCCGCTGACGTCAAACCAGCTCAGCACAGTGGTGCAGTCGCAAAGTAAAGTTTTTGCGCACCACCATTTTTGCGCCAACCCGAGATTACGTGCCGTTCGCGTCGAGCTCACTGGACGTCGCGCGGGCAACGATCGGACGCTCTCGGGAAAAAATGGACGGCCAAAACTCGGAGCTGGTGAAACAGCAGGTGCAGGCGGAGCTCGCCAACGCTTACGCCCAGGAGTTCTTCACGGTGAGAATGCCCGATCTCGTCCTCGACCTGTTTCCCACGCTCCCGATCGTCCCGCCGCCCCCTCCACCTACCTGGACCCCGATGCTGACCCGTCGTTCCCGATCGCATCCGCAGACGGTGAGGGAGAAGTGCTTCGCGAAGTGCATCACGAAGCCCGGACCCAGTCTCAGCAGCGGCGAAGCCACCTGCGTGTCGCGGTGCACGGACAGGTACGTGGATGCGACGCGGATGATCTCCGGGGTGGTCCTACAGGCGTACAGCAGCGGGCAGGGCGGCGTCCAATAATGTTGTGAAACGAATCGTTTTGGTTAACAACCGGGCTCTATCTCTACATGGCGATGTACAACTTCTGCCTTTTTTGCACCTCCGTGCGACATATTGGACACAGCCGCATCCGGCGGCTGCACTTGCGGCACAAACAGGCGTGTCCGCAAGGCACCAAAACCACCTGGACGCGCGCGGACATGCACACCGTACATTCCGCCGTGCTCCGGTTCTTCTCCACTTTTCCCTCCTCGTCGTTGCTGGGCGACGTTGTTTCCTTGAGTTCCACGTCGCCGAGGGACGGATCGGGTTTCCCTTCCTTCGTCACCTCGCCGGAGGTCACCTCGCCGTCCGTTTCGTCGGGTCGCTCCGCGTCAGCCTCGGAGATCTCCACGCCCTCCGCCTCCGCGGCCACGCCAGCCTCCGC
>Ga0209631_10001951_pt1 | contig 25356 bp, 27 predicted proteins | sample COG_08_FD_184752 | JGI IMG/M metagenome (GOLD analysis project Ga0209631, IMG submission 184752) | Pelagic Microbial community sample from North Sea - COGITO 998_met_08 (SPAdes) (version 2) | ecosystem: Environmental > Aquatic > Marine > Neritic zone/Coastal water | place: Helgoland, sampling... | reverse complement strand
ATTATATTTAATCTTAGCTGGATCATTTTTATCTTCTTTCAGTATCTTTGATTGGACTTCTCGTGTAAAAGGCGAATCTATCCAATTTTCAAATCTAATAAATGCACACAAAAACACTTTTTTAGAGTTTCCATATGCTCTACTTTTCCTAAGATCAATTCTTGAAATTATTCCAATGTTTTTATTTTTAAATGTTTCCTTCATTAGATCAATTAGTGTTGTATGCTGGGTATCTTCTGCAGATCCACCATAAATATGAGGGATGTAAATAGAAAGTGACTGATCAATAATAGCCATCGTGTTGTTAATAATATTAACCTTGAATGAATGAATATTATAAATCAATTTTACGGATATATCATATGCTATGCTTACATATAAATAAAAAATTATAAATTAACAATATTTTTACATGTATTTTAGTGATTCGCCCCATAGTTTATCTGCTCCCCACCTAGACAAATCACATCCTAGACCGTTTTCTCCGTACGTATTTGCAAATTGTTCTAGCATTTCGCTAACCTTATCGGTTTCCATAATAACAGGATCTTTTGTTTCCAGAAAATCATTATTTCCAAAATAAGGAATTGCTTTTGCACAAAAGTAATTACTTTTCCCTTTTTGATTAATAGCTTCGATTGAAGGCTCTACTTTACTACTATCAACATCATATACCAGCATTGCAGTATCTCCTCTAGATGACGATCTAAAGTAAGCAAACTTGATATGATCAATAGACACTCCCGATTTAATGTCTTCGCGACACTCTTCTTTTAGAAGTCTAACTAACCCAGCAGTCGGGTGTTCATTTTGCTTTAGTGCTTCCCTCAAAATTGGCATCAAAAAGTGCCTTTTTTTATATAAAGTTTGTCTCATTACAGATGCCCAATAAATCATCTCTTTAGCTACAAGCTTATCATTTGGAACAATCCATTCTACTGGATGCTCTTCTGAATATGGATTACACATTCCTCTCATTAATGCAACTGCATCTCTTGGTCCCTTTTCCGCCGACACTTCTCTGCATTTCTGCGTGATATGTTCCCACAGAGCATCTTTTGCATCTTGATATGTAATAAAGTTTTCAGTTCCAAATGCTGACTGTGGAATCATATATGGTTGTTTTGAACCTAGTTTTGTTTGCTCATTTTTCGTCATTGCAACACGGTTTTCAGTATAAACAATTGTTTTGCCTTGTTGTGTTCTCCTAACCGCAACGCCCGTTATCTTTACATCATCTACATAATACCAACCATCGCCTTCATTTAATACAATATTATCATGTGTTACTTTTTTTGTGAAAGCCGACATATCTTTTAGTGAATGATTTCAAATAAAAATATAAATTATGAATCAATTTTTTAAGTTTTGTTTAATTGTTTTAAGGTTTTTCTTTTACTTTTCTCTCTAACTAAAATATAAATGGGAGGCGGAATAATACCTGTAACAATTCATAAAAAAAAAGTATTAATGTTATTTGGACAAGAATCAAGTAATAATAAATGGGGTGATTTTGGAGGAGGTAGAGAAAATAATGAAACACATTTTGAAACAGCTATAAGAGAAGGCTGTGAAGAATTAAATGGATTTCTCGGCTGTAAAAATAATTTAAAAAATCTTGTTAGAAAAAATATGCTTATGAAAGTACATCATAATGGTTACACTACATATTTGTTTTATATTCCTTATGATAAATACCTTCCTGAGTACTTTAACAACAATTTTAAACTAATGAAAGAGAGATTTCCAAAATTAATTGATAAACACGGCATGTTTGAAAAAAAACAAATAAAATGGTTTAATTTCCAAGAACTTAAAAAAAATAAAAAACATTTTAGATCATTCTACAAGGGTGTTTTAAACAAAGTCCTAACACATGAAACAATTATTAATAAAACTCTTTTATCGTAAAATATAAGTTTTCAAAATATTTTGTTATGATAATGTCAATATTTAACATAACAAAAGCAGATTTTAAGCAAAATCTCTCTACTGATAAACTCGCAAAGGTAAAATATGGAGAAATATTTACATCTTTCTCATTAATCGAAGATATATTAAACCTTATTCCAGAAACTTATTTCACTGACCCAAATAAAAAGTGGCTCGATACTGGCGCAGGAACAGGATACTTTTCTTTATGCTTATTCTGGAAACTTGATAAAGGATTACGACTCAAAATACCTGATAAACAAGAGAGATTCACACATATTATAGAAAATATGATTTTTATGTGCGAAATAAGAACAATAAATATTAATAAACTAATTAAATTATTTGGTAATAATTCTAATATTATTTCTGGAGACTTTTTAAATCATGTAGGTGATTATGATTTCGTTATTGGAAATCCTCCTTACAATAGCGAAGGAATAAGAAAAGTACCAACAAATAAAGTGAAAAATAAAAAGGTGGATGATGGAAAAACGATATGGATTGATTTTACAAAGCATGCTATTACGTGTTTAAAAAAAGAGGGTATGTTAGTTTATATAATTCCGTCTATTTGGATGAGACCAGATAGAGTAAAAATGTATAATTTTATGATGCAGTATAAGATAAATAAGTTGAAATGTTTAACAAATACGCAAACTAATCGTTATTTTAGAGGTGAAGCGCAAACACCGACATGTTATTTTTGTATGACAAAAAAAGAAAATGATTTTTGTGTTAAATTGTATGATAGAGATTTAGACGCCTTTGTCGATTATCATTATAAACTAAATGATCCACTGCCAGTATTTGGTGCAAATATTATAAAAAAGCTTATAAATAGAGATGTTGAAAAAATAATATGTTTTAAAACAAATATGCCTAGCAAAAATGCATCAATAAAAATGGTTTCAGACAAAATACATAAATACAAAAATATAAAAACGTGTATTTTAAAGAAAATCTCTCCAGAGTTAATTATTAATTATAGTGATAAACCATTAAAGTATCATGGCAAATCAAAACTAGTAATGGCCCATAAAATGTATGGATTTCCATTTATTGATGTGAAAGGTGAATATGGGATTTCAAATAGAGATAATTATGTTATTTTATCGGATAACATCGAATATTTGGAGAGATTAGCTAGTTTTTTTAAAACAAAAACAGCACTTTATTTATTTGAAACAACTAGATACAGAATGAAATACTTAGAAAAAGAAATATTTAAAATACTGCCTGATCCTACAAAACTTTCTGGCGCGCCTGATATATTCACAGATCAAAGTATATGGAATTATTTTAATTTCTCAGAGACAGAGATTCAATCAATTGTTAATTTGCATAGTAAAAATTATAACTTTGAGTTTTAACGTAAAAATTGATTGCATTATCTCTCTTCAATTAATCTTTTAAAGAGAGATATCTAAATGTTATATTTAACCACAACCAGATTTAATAATGAAACATGGCAGCAGAATTGTAACTGGAGAAGAAAAAATCAATGGACTGGTTGTATTTACGGAACCCCCACAAAAATAAAAGAAAATGTCCCATTATGTTCAACTATTGTGATACTAGAAATGAATAATGAGACAAACAAAATTATGGGTCTTGGCTTAGTTTATAATAAATTAGCATTAGATAGAAAACATTGTATATATAAATGGGGTAATTATAACAGATTTATATATAAAAGTAAATATAGAATTGATAGAGACGACTTAGATACTGAAAGCGAAAAAATGCTAAAAATACTAGATCATTTGGTTTTCAAAGGTTCGAGACATTTAAAAAGAGGCCATGGTATTACGAGTATTCCAAAATGGATTATTGAAAATAAACATATTAACTTTAAAAAAAAAATTAGAGAATTATTTGTAAAAACCTTTCGAAATAATTAATGGTATCGTTTATTTATAGTATTTTCTATTGTTAAGTATGGCATCATAATTTTGTGTGTGTTACCTAGTATTTCATATTGTTCGTTGCAATATAAGCATACATTTTTATATTTTTCGATTTCTCCCAAAACCATATCTTCAGTTATATTTGGATGATTTACTATTCCAATAATTATATCTCTTCCTACAGCTACTGCAACCTCCATAACATGAAGCATCTGAGTGGTTCTATTCCGCATTTTATCATTTTTGTATAAAGTATTTGACATTTCTTTTTTTGTTATTTCATTTAAAATATATTTAATCCTTATATTTTTTGTATTGATAAGTCTATTAATAGTAGTATTATAATTACCTACACAAACTCTAGAATTATGAGCAGTAGCACGATATATTTTTGTCAATTCATCTCTTATACGTCTATTACGGATATTTCTGAATTGACTTCTGAATTGCCACCAACCAGGAATACCGTTCATATTACACATAGTCAATGCTTGATTTTCAGCGCCAGCTGCACCACCATTTCTTTCTACATTTCGCTGATATTCATAAAAGTGTGGATTATGAACAACGCCTGTTTCTATTGCACCAGTCCTCCATGAAAACGGGGTCTTACAATGCACACACCACATTTGATCACACCCGCTTATTTTTGATATTCTAGTACCACATTTTGGACATGGTTTTGTGTTTTTCTTTAATTCTTCTGCAGTTGCTACGTTATCTGGGTTGCATTCATGTGGATCATTTTTATTTTCGCCAATAACTTCAAAACACCGAGAACATGTATGCATATTGCAAATACCGCATTTATATTGACTTGATAGAAAGCCCCTACAATCACCATGCGGACAAGGCATAATAAAGGATGCTGCTGTTTTTTCTTCTGCTTCCGGATTTCTTAGGCGCCATGCTTTCTGACTAGCATCTAGTCTATCACGTTGGAGTTTTCTAAGTTTTAGTTGCAATTCATTAATCTCATTCATTTTATTGTCTGAGTATTTATCTAAATCTCGTGCTTTTCTTTCATTTGAAGCAGCCTCCATGCTTTCCGGGAGTTGTGCAATTTCTCTTTCAACCAAAAGTTTTGATCGATGTGTTCTATATTCTTTAGATACATATGATCTATTCAGCGATTCAATCATAAACTTTTGACTCCATGCGATTCCACAACTCATACAATGCGGATCTTTTGTAGTTGTAATCAAATATCGTCTTACGCATGCTTTACAGCATTCCAAATCACAATTAGAACCAGGACATATTACTTTGGCCCTATTTGTTTTATTATAGGTTTCGTAACAAACACAACATTCAGATGTCATTATTATTATTAGTAGTTATTAGTTATTACAATGAAATTAATAAATAATGAAAATGAGTTTCGATTTTATGAAAATAGTTTTCAAATTAATAAAATTAAATAGGTTAAAAAGTGTTTGTACAATATAATAATGGATGATGAGTTTGATACAAATATTAATCATTGGAATGAAGAAGATTTATTAGAATTATTTAATTTGAGTGATTATAATAAACAAAATATAAATGGTGTAGTAAATGCACTAATTGAAAAGTCAAACAAAGATAATAATGAGAAAATATCACAATTTTTAAAAGCGGCTAAAAATAAATTATTAAAAAGTAATGAAAATGAAGATTGGGTTGATAATCAATATTTAAAGCAAAAAAATATAGTTCAAGCAGATAAAATTACTGATAGAGCTAATAAAGTAAAATTATTTGATGATGGTGGTCATTTTCAAATGAAAAGACAAACACTAGGGGTAAATCAAACATATATTTTGCCTAATGCACAAGGTACTATTAATCCAACTTTAAAAAATACTGTTACTAGAACGGTGATTATTGACAGTCAATATAGACCAAATATTTATCCATATAGTAATGCTGACCCAACACTATCTTCATTTTCAACTGATTTTACTATAACGTTATCTGAAAATCTTAGCAATGTAATGGAAATAGAATTATACTCAATACATTTTCCAAGAAGTTGGTATAATATTGACTCTTTTATAGGTAATAATTTTTTGACTTATATATCTCCAGATAATGCCAAAGAAACTGTCAAAATTACTTCCGGCAATTATACAATACAAACATTAATTGATGAATTAAATAATAAATTACAAACATACAATATATCTGTAGAACACAATAACATAACTAATAAATTAAAAATGATAAATAAAGGCTCAAATGACGTAACATTTATTTTGCACGATTCAAGCCAGAATAATAATATTTTCTCAAATACTACATTAGGGTGGCTTTTAGGATTCAGGATAACACCAATTGATAATGGTAATGTTGAGTTAGTAGTACCCAAAAATGATAGTGTAACTGCAGAAGCAATCGTGGCTTTATATGGCCCTCAGTATTTTATTTTAGTTTTAGATGATTTCAATAAAAATAGAATGAACAAAGGAATAGTCACTAGTGTTGAGTTAAATAAAAAAATAGAACTGCCGGCATATACAAACAGTGATTTAATTAATTGCAATAATAATAATACAAAAGAAGCAGTAAAAACAGCTCCCCGTCAGCTTACACAAGCCCAGCTATTTACAATAAACAGTATTTTGGATTCTAGAGAAAAAATTATTTTCAGACAACCGGCACCGACTGTAACCGATACATTGGCTGTTATTCCACTAACTGGCGAAGGCGATACAATTGTAAAATATGGCAGAGATTTATCAATGAACAAAAGAGAATATTTTGGACCCGTTACTATAGAAAGATTAAGAGCTAGACTATTAGATGATAGAGGAAATCCTGTTAATTTAAATGGGCGAGATTGGTCTTTTACTATAAAAATAAAACAACTATATCAGTATTAAAACTTTTGTTTAACAATACCATAAAGATCTGCTATATTACTTTGTTGTGTAATAATTAACTGAGTTTGCTCAGCATGATATTTATCTAAAATAGATTTTTGCTTTGAAAAGTTACGTTTTATTGTTGTCGCGATATTTTTAAATACATCAATCACCTGTTTATTTGTTAAATCAATTTGTGATTGTTCAATAATGAGTTTAAAAAACTTTATAACCAAAAATAAGCTATCAAAATTATCAATCAAATTATGGATAAATAAAATAGGTATCATATTTCTTATTTCAAATTGAAAATCTTCTTTATTGCAAATACCTGTATTTAAACTTACAAATACTGCACATTGAATATCATTATTTGCAGGATTATCTATATCTCTATAAAACTTATCTACTTCAGACTTTTGTACGTTTCTGGAATAATTTTTTGTTTCAATCATCATAGTTATTTCATTTAATCTCATAATAAAATCGCCCCTATGCGGAATATTATGAGTATCTTCAATATCAGCACTCGGAAACATCATATTCAGTTTTCCAAAAACAAAAACTTCTCCATCTTTCCCTTTTAAATTAGAGTTTTGATTTCTAGAAAGTCGTTCTTCATAGTTATTTCTCATTTCTTCCATCGATAATCTTAGTGATTCTATTTTTTCATCATATTTATCAGTTTGTTTCATGATTCTTTCATTATATTTTTCTTCTAAGGTAGAATGAATATTTTGGATTTTTTCAATTAGTTCAGAATTAGTTTTTCTCAGACTTGTTACTTCTTTTAAATGTATTTGTTTTTCAGCTTGAATTGCATTATTTATTAAAGCAGACTGTTGTGTGTTTGCGATCTTACAATATTCTTCGTGCTTAGTTTTTATTTGAGAAATAGTATTTCTTAACATATCTATTTTTTTATTTGAAGAAGTTTTCAATGAATCTATTGTTTTCTGCCATTTACAATCATTCCATAATTGTATTTTTTCATTGCATTCCTGCGTAACAACTAATCCTAGCTTAATAATCTTTAATTTTTCTTTAACACTTAATGAATGAAACTTATCTATAGATGGGTCGTCTGGAATAAATGTTTCTATAAGCTCATAATCGTCAGAGTTACTCATATAAATAATTTAGCAATAATGTCTTAAATTGTTTATAAATTATTATTTTGGAGAGTTTGAATATATTTATCGTGAGTCAATATCATATATGCCGTAGATGGCTCACTTTGCATATCATACATCATATATCCATATTTTGAATTATAATATCGATTTAAAAATACAAGATTCTCAGGAGGATTTTTGTCTATTAATAAAAATACACCTTTATATTTGTATTTTTTTCTGGTATCCTGTGGTATTAATTGTGTAAAACAATAATTATGTAGATTCCTCATAACACGATTAACTGGAGACGGTTTTTTTTGATGATCGCCTAAGTTTGAGCGACAAACCTCGTTTATAACTAATTGTCTTGATTTTCCAGTATTTGGAATATATGTGGCATCTTGCAATGTTGCAACTGCGCCATCTGTAAAAGCTAATATATCCTTTTCAATAAAGCACCCTAAACATAATGACACCATTATTGTTTTATTTTTGGTGGATTCTAAGACAGATAATAACCTATTATAATTTTCATTATCTTTATTATCATCTTTAAAACATTTCATTTGCATTTTTGCTATTATTCTTGCAATATAATCAAAGCTTAATTTAATTGGTAGTTTAGAATTAGGATAAACATTTACACCAACCTTATGTTTTTTGTTTAACATATATAATCCTTGCATGAAGTTACAATGTGTTTTAGACATATATATAATAGTTATAAGTTATTGAACAGCGGCAAAGCCGCATGCCCTACGGGCTGTTCAATAACTTAATTAAGAATAATTATTTTTCGGTGAGACTATTCCATCGTTAATAAACTAAATAATTATGTTTTATTTTCTGCGTTTATTTTTTTCCTAGTATTATATTATAACGATGATGCCAATGATATCTGGTAGAAATAGCAAAAAGACCGTTAATAAATCAAACGTAAACAAAGTCTTAGCTGCTGCAAGAAAGGCTGTTGCTGAAGGCAGAGCAAGAGAAGAAATACTACAAATGCAGTTAGATGAGTCTTTGAAGAAGAATGCAGAACTTAAAAAATCTTTTGAAGATCAAAAAAATGCTTCTGCAAAATCTCATAAAAATGAAAAGTCCCAGCTAGAAAGCTCTATTAGAGAAGAGAAAGCAGCAGTTGAGCGTTCATTAAAAGAAGAGAAAGCAGCACTTGAGAAAGCTCTTATATCAGAGAAAGAGGCACTCGAGCGATCTCTTAAAGAAGAAAATGCTAAATTGGCAAATGAACTTAAATTAGCAAATGATTCCAACTCAAAGAAAAATGCAGCATTTGTTTCTAAAAATAACTCTCTTCAAGAAAAATGCGCAGAACTTAATAAAAAAGTAAAATCTTTAGAAAAAAAATATGCAAAAGAAATGCGTTCTAGAATATCTAGTGAAAGAGATCTTAATATTCTTAAGAAAAGACTCTTAGCAGAAGAAAAGGAGGAATTACCCGAAAAAGCAAAACCCGGACGGAAAAATGTATTTAGTAATGATAAAAGACCTCCCACCAGAAAGCTATCAATTGATAAAATTACTGAAAAAGAAACAAAAGTACGTGTTACTCAAAATAAACCAAAAAGTTCAAAAAAAATACGATTTCGTTTTTAAAAAAATAATTTATTATTTTGTTTATTTTAATAAATTATTAAAATTAATATTCATTCAATCAGTTAATCATGATGATGCTTTATTAACTCTCTCGAATGTTTGATTGCCATTTTCATCCAACGCCTCCGCTTTCTTGTAAGCAATAAACTTCCTGTTACCACCGTTTGTTACAACATTGAGCAATAGGAATTGATTGTCTCCCTCTGCTGGTATCGCGGCGTGAAGTATATACCTTCCACTAAGGTTTTTCTGGTAGGTCGAGGACGAGCCACCAGAGATCTGAAAGTCAACATTTGCCGTCACCCGTTGGCCATTATTAATCTTTTGAAAGAAGAACAAGTCTTTCGCCGTTGTCGTGCCCGAGACCGTGTCCGTGACTAGGTCGGCGAGTGCCACCGCAGAGCTGCCGCCGTTTGCCGCAGAGACGGCCGCAGGGCTGGCGGCGAGCTGGATAGAATCTTCGAGGGCGGCGGTAGTAGCACCGCCAGCAGTAGCAGAGGAGGCGATGGACGCCCCGGCCGTTGATGTAGCGGGGTTGCGCTTTTTGAATTCGCGGACAAAAGGCCCATCTGCACGCAGATCATTGAAATATGCTTCGTTGTCAGTTGAATGAGCAATCATAATATTAACTTGCTCAAGACCATCCGCTGAGAGAGTAATTGGTATCTCAAGTCGCTTATTTGAGGACGCGGCAGTGTTGTCGGAGTCAATGATTGTTGGGGCGGGCAGCTCCGCGAACCCCTGTAAAGGATCAAGCTTGTTTCTCAATGTGGGCATGTTAGCGTTGGCAACAAGAACATTATTATCGTCTTGTGTATTCATTAGCATCCGAATGTCATCACTACCTGTGTATGAAGGAGCAGAACCAACGGGTCGGATTAGAAGTCTTCTTCCCGTGATGGTGAGTTCTTCCTCATCCTCGCCAACCAGGGCGGCCTCCATCTTAGCAAATAAACCCTCAAACATTGCCTGACGCCAGAGAGTACCATCTTTCTTGTTGACGAGAAGCCACGAGTCCGCGACACGATCGGCTGACACTGTGCTGTTGTTGTACTCAACTGGTCTGTAGAGCGACCCGAGTGCCTGGCGGGTAGTCACATCCCTCACAACATGGTTGCTAATTTCCGGCATTGCTTGCACATCTCTTGCAACTTTAGGCACAAGGCGTAAGTCTGTCACTTCACCAAGTACGACCTTCTTCTCTTTCGTCACCGAGTTGGCCGCCGAACGTGAGGCAGCAATAGTAGCTTCCACGACAAGTTTGACATTAAAGTTTGAATATGCTTGGGCGGCCCATGCACTAATCTCATGGTCTTCGACGTCAGTGGCCGACCCCTTAGATTTATTGACGATAAGTGTGTCATCAGGTGGCACGAACGGGTTGGATGCCAAAGACACCAAATCATTCGGCTCAATTCTAATAAAATCATGCTGGTCAGTTCCGTTGTCGGCGGTAATTGAATTGAGCATATCTGGATTCGTTTCGCGTTTTTTATCAACAACCCAGTCGGAGCCCGAGATCAGCTCGCTCATCCTGGTATATACTATACTAATAGTCTTCGCATTGCCAATAGCAATCTCACTGGAACTGAAGACCGAGGAGTCCAAGGCAGCAGTCGCACCACCTTCCTTTGCAATAGTCTTCACAGCAGATGCAACCTTTGCAAATTGCTGAAATTGAAACTCCCATCTCTTGTTCGCGGTCAAGTTCGTGCCGCCGATGGAGGTGCCGCCGGACTTGAAAACCTGATCCGCCAATGTATATACGGTTGTCTCATCCTCCGGCTTCACGGTGGGGCCCGCGTGAGTCGGCTGGGTCATCGTCGCCCAATTGCTCCAGGTGTTTGTGGAAAGTTCGCCTGGATCCGCGAACGCACGAACGCGAACCTTCACCTCGAACATGTCGTCATCATCAATATCCATTGCATTGGTATCCACGAATGAGCTGTCCTTCTTGATAGTCTTATTAGCGATACTCTCTTCAACTTCAAGTAAAACCTTGCCGTGATCATCTGTTCCGGCCGCTCCTTGAGTAACTGAAATCTCACCTAATTCAGCCTGAGCCAAAAACCATGGTCCGAAGTCTCTTTTGCGATTATTGACTTCGTATTCACCCATGTATCCAACTGCACCAAACTCAGCACCATTAACAGTACCATTAATAATCTGTACTCCGCTGTTATTGGTAACAAACAGGTCCAGTTCTTTATCATCAGTATCTGTTGCACGAGAAATCATCGTGTCATCAAGTGCAATCGACTCCGGCAATAAGTCCAAGACGCTCGACCCAGCCGTTGGGACTCCATAAACCGGGTCTTTGCTAAGCTGGATTGGCCCCATGACCGTCTGTTGCAATCCAATCCTAAGCCGTGCATCAAGATCGGTACTATCCCCGTTTTGCTGATAAGCTTTATCGAAATTGGCACTAATAAGGCCAATAAGTTGATATCCAGCGGCGTTGCCGCCGGAGGATTTTTTGAGCTGGTTTTGGGTTTGGCGGCCTGAGTCCGTCACGACGGCGGCGTCGGCGTACTCTCGCTCAACAAGTTTCTGATCCCTAATTGCGAGCGCGACTGGGGCTGAGCTATTGTGCTGATCAAATGAAGCGACAAGCTTAGTACTAAATCGGTGGTGGATATCGTATTGATCATTCGACATGACGTGCTGCATCCTCTCGGATTCAGTTGGTGGCGAGCTGAACCCGCCGGACAGGGCACCGAGTTTTCCCGTGGCTACGTTCAAAAGATTAAGACCAATCTCGAGAACAGCGTCATTGCGCCCCGATCCTGTCGATAAAGTAACACCTGGACTTTCATATTTAGTTGCGCGCATAGTACCATACAAGTGGCTGCTCCCATTTTGTAGAACAGTCGTTCTCAAGAAAGGTTGTTTCAAAGAAGGGCGACACACGCGTTTCCCGCCTGAAGCGTCGTCGCGAGTCACCTTGTGATCCACATCGAAGAAAATGGAAGCTGCTGATGTGGCTGCATCGCCGGCGGCACCGAGCTTAGTAGAGGATCTCTTCGACCCCTTGGCGACGGTCTCGTAATCCCCACCGGCAGACGATTTGGCGTTGATGCCATTGCCTCTCCCGTCAAGTGCGATTCTTGCGGCAGTGAGCTGCATAAACTTGTCGCCGTCATCGATGGTACTCTTCACATACGTCGAAATGTCCATCGTGGCACTGGAAAGTATTTTGACCGTCAAGTCCTTCAGCGTTTTGGCGCTTAATGAATCGGTAGAGTAAGAGCCGCTGGAAGCGAGTGCTCCGTCCGTAACCTCCAGTATCATTCTCAGGCCCCCAACCTGTTGTCCTGAGACAAACCTTTTGGCAATTTGGTTTTGTATGCCATCCACATTTAGATCGAGCTGGGGCTTCGGGATAACATCACCTGAAGCATTCTTCGCGACAGGGTTATTAGCAATAATCTGCTGACACTTTCTGAGTCGGTAAAGCATTCCCATAACGTATACACCGCTGGCCGCGTCCATCAGGGTGGCGGTGGTGGTCATGTTGGCCGCTGTGAAAACAGACGCAAGTCCGCTGACTGCGACATAACCAAAGTTTTGAATACGTGCGAAGTCGGTCTTGGCGAGGGTGGTGCTTTTCGCTTGCTTCTGGAACACAGTCAAATCTTTCTGCAGGTCCGCGACTGAGGTGGAGCTGGTGGTGAGGCCTTTATTCTGCGTTGGATCAACATAGCGTGTCGCATCGACAACGGCCGTGGACGCACCACAATCCCGGGCATAGGCTCTAACGGCATTTGTATAAACGCCAATTGGATCATTAACTTCCGCATCAAACTTCTCAATACCTTTCGCCGCGTCCGCCGCCACAGGCCTTTTAGTTGTAAGACCTATTAAACTATCAACCGCATCCTTAACGAGGCCTGTGTCCAAGTTACTAAAAGCTTTATCCATAGCTCCTTCAACGTGAAAGTACCCTTCATTGTATACGCTGTTCCCGCTCGTCGTGACGCGATTTGAAAGCTTAACGCTGAATCCGGCGGCGAGTGTCTCTTCATTGATATAAAGTTGAGGACCAATGTCGCCGGTGAAATACTCCCCAGCATCCGAGTTTGGCGATTTCTGGGCATCGGAAATACGCCCGAGTTCCCCTAGATCTCCCCAAACGATTGTGCCAGCTTTCGATTCATGTGGCCGCCCCCAGCAAGCCAAAATAGTAAAGCACTTCCCATGATCATCCTTCGACACAAGTAATTCTTTTTCAACATACCAAGTAGTATCGTCGGTCGTAGCCGCAAGGGCGCGATCATTGTTATTGGTCTTCACAGTCTTCCATTTTGTAGAGGTCAGTAAATTATCTGCTTTTTCTTTAAGCTTGCCGTCTTTGTCGAACATACCTTCATACTCACTGCGACTTTGTTCTTTGTATAAAACGAGACAATGCGAAGCTTTTTCCACAACTGCGCTGGTGTCTGCGTTTTCAACACTAATGTAAAATCCATCGCTGTTTCTTGCACGTCTGTACGCTCTCACGGTTTCGTAATCGGTAGTGCTGCCGCTCTTGAGCTTTGTTGTCTCGCCTTTATCTGTAAGCTGGATCGTTGGTGCAGCATGTTTCCAATTAGCTTCAATATTCTCTGCCTTCAAGCCGCCACTTCTAGTGATCCGGCGTTGTCTAATACCGCTACGACGACGGACTGAACTGGAAGCGCTAAGCGCCGCCAGCTCAAGGTCCTTGACTGCGTTGGCGGTCCAATCCTCAGATGTTGCGGCCACTGTGCTGGTGTTCCCTTTTCCGTGTGAGACGGCACCCAAGGCCACGACAGAAACGCCCGAATAGGCCGCCGATAAGGTCTTGGCCCCGAATATACACTCGCTTGCCGTCGAGTCGTCGGCGTAAAGGACATTGGGCAACCCGAGGACTTGCGTCGCGGAGCCGCTCGCCGGTGCGGCGAATTTTAGGATTTTATCGACAACCGTATTGGCCGCGGGGGCCGTCCCCCCGGAAGCCTTCAGCTCCTGGTAGCCGTTCATCTTGCTGAGCACAATTGCGCCATCGCCGGCGCCGCGGACGTTTGCCAGGAGATAAGGCGTTCCTGCTAAAGTTTGACGGAGGTTCATGCCTGTGGCTGCAGAGCTGAAACTGGTGTAGTCTTGCTCTATATTGATAGACAACTTAATATCTAAATCACCTGTTTGGCGGTTTGCCAATGATGGTGTTATAACAAGCTTCTTACTATCAGCTGTAAGGTAAAACTTGTCAATCATCCGATCCTCGGGGTTCGTCGGGTCGGCCAAGGGCTCCATCATCACCTGGGTTCCATTTCTAGATAACAACTGTGCCTGTAATTCCAGTTTAAGGTATGTTTTCATTGCGACGTCCTTGCCCGCGTAATTAAGAATAGCAACTTCTTCAGGAAGACCAATAATATCAAGGGTAATCTCTGTTTGGTTGTCCTCGTATGTGGAAGAGCCAGATTTTCGTTTTTTGCCAGAATCAACATCCTGTCCAGTGAGGGCAACATTGTCCAAACTTAGAAACATAATATTCTCTGAAAGGTCAGGCCGGTCATACAAATCGAGTGCATCCCATGCGGCCTTGGTGTTTATACCACAAGCAGTACGTACCGCTCCAAATGTGGTTTGGACATCATCAATGGTCACGTCATCAACAGCATTCAGCACAGCCGCAATCCTACGTTCTACTGCAAACTTATGATCTATCTCAATTGCAGTTTCAATTGGGGCAGCACCATCCTCCGCCTGTTTTTCATCATTTGAAAACACCTCTTTCTTATTCAAGAAATGAGCCTCAACACTGACGATGTGGTAGTGTTTATTAGGTTCAATCACTCCTTCGTCATCATCGTGTCGCTCTTCTCCTGCCACAATTCTAAACATAATTGTGCCGGCGCCGGAGCCCTCGTCCTTTAATACATAAGGAGTGACATTGGCTTCGCCATGGAAGCCCGCTGTCATGTTTAAGCCTGAAAGGAACCTGACAAGTCCTGAATCTCCATGGGCTTTTCCATTACCAAAAAGCTCAGAACCATTGCCGCTGCTGTTGGCTGCGGCGGTCGTGGAGTCACCCGGGTTGTACGTACCGTATTTAGTTGCGATAATATTAGGATAATTATTAATCACCGCAGGCGAAGCATAGTCCGCGTTCAGAGCATTAGCCTCGGAAGGACTCGCACTGGACGAAAGATCTGTCCATACATTATGATCAGCTGGAGCGAACTCTCCTTTCAGAACAGAGGAGTTTTCCTGGCCGTCACGCCGCTTGTTCTCCTTAGGTCTAATTATTCTGGTGATCGTCGTGCCGTTCGATTCCGGGTCGTTCATCTCAACAACAAAGTGTTCTAATCTGGAAAAATCCGTCTCTTCCGATCGAGTCGATGCACGCCCAACGATACCTTTTGCACCGGTCTGAGCTACTGGGTCGTAGGTCCTGTCAGTTTGAATGAATCTAAAGGTGACAGATTTTTTGCCTAATCCGACAATTTCTAGTCTGTTATTAGCAGTCGACATGTTATAAATAACAATTAGAAAAAAAAATAAATAAATTATATAATTACACTTATTCTAAATGAAATATTTCTGCAATGTATGATGGTATCTGATAATCGCCAAAATCAATGTTCATATGCCAATTCATAATAAGGTTTATTTCATTAGCATTTGGAGATTTACTTGTCCATTTATTTCGGTTCAAAACATTTATTAGTTTTCTTAATCTATTAATTATTCCTCCTTTATTTATGGGCTTCACATGTTTAACTGCCCATTCAAATTGAAGTGCTTGTATTTTAGTATGGAATCCACTAATAATACAAATATGTTTCCACCCAGGACCTTTACTTAATGTATATTTTGCACCACCTTTAATTTCACCGTTATGTTGTCTAAGTCGCTTCTTTGGATATGGTGTTGCTCCAACATAGGTATTATTGTTATTACAAATAACATAAACATGCCAATCTGACATATATTATTATGTAAATACTACTTAATTATATAATGTACGATAAAAAATGAATATTTCATATTATTTATAACTTTTTTGGGATACTTTCTAAGGCCAATTTAATTATATGGCAACTTGTTTTTACAATTTCTATTTTTCTCCATCTGGAGGAACCATGTTTCATACAGTCCCATTTATGTGCTTTTACAAATACAGATGCAATACCATGGCCCATTAATTTTGTTACTTTAATATTATTCAAGACATTCACTAAACAATCATCTAATTGTGCAACTGTTGTTTCTGGGGTTATATCAAAATAATGATTTTTCACTCCAAAGTTCATCATTTCTATTCTTTTTGATATAGTTTCCGTGTTATGAAAATCACATCCGGATGCATAAATAACATATGGAAATACATTCATATGCGCACATAACATTTCACAACCTCTGATATTTTTAGCAGCCCGTTCTATTGCATTTCCAAGAGATTGTCGTTTTTTTCCTTCTGAAAGCCTTTGATCATTTGTACCCTGAACTTTATCTTCACCAATAAATACGGGATATTTTACATTATCAATAATTGCAAAAATTATTCCTCCATCCGGTCTCATAGAAACAGATTTATTTTTTATATCTGGTTCAGGACCACCTAGCGAATGAAAGCATCTTTGACAATCATATAAACTCATTATTGTAACATATTCCATTTTTCCACCAATTTTTTCAATTTCATTTTTTGCGTATTTTAAAACATCAACCATCGCCTGTTTTAGTGTTGCTTCTGACTGTGTTGAATCTTGACAAAGATGTCTTCCATCTTGATGAAGTTGTGTATGTCTTTTTCTTAGTCCAGATGACTGGCTCTTACTTTCAATAGTATTCTGCATGTTTCTTGTGTATCTATAAGTATTACAATGTATCATTTAATAAAACAAAAAATATATTCAATTTTTTGTTTTATTATCAATCTTTGCTTTTTATGATTATTCTCATACAAAACATAAAACATATGCAGATAACTAATAGAAATATCCCTATAAGAATTATCAGTATTGGATTTGAAGTTCTAGCTAAAGTATTTACATCACAATCGCAAAATAAATAAAACACCAGGACACCTAATCCATATGTACTAAATATTATACAAACAGTTGCAATCAAAATTACAAATTGTTCATAACAACAACATGTTATAATCTTAATATTATTGCGATCATTTTTAGGTGTCATTATTATTATTTGATTTTCTATATCATCTACTAGGGTTTTAGGGTATATTTTATAATTATTTGATTCAACTCTACATATTTGGCAGCATTTTCTCTGTGATTCAGTCATTTTACTTAAACACGCTTTGCATATTATACCATCTTTACAATTTTTATTCTCACATTTTATAACATCTCTTTTTTTTTCATAACAAATGCAGCACTGTTTTTTCTTAGAATTGAACATATTTAACTTAAACATGTTTAAATGTATCAAAACTTTTCAATTTTACAATATTTTATTGCTTTTTTTTCATAGCAAAATAATAAACAGTTCCTAATAAAGCCCATATAAACATAGAAGTGCCAACACTTTGATATTTATCATAACCAATACTTATCATATACCAATTTACAAATGTTGCAAGAAAAAGAACTGTTGTCATAACTAAAAGATTCCATGTATATGAAGCAAGTTCGTCTTTACTAACAAAAACAGATGACGGCATTCCTACTGGAACACTTGCAACTATTCCAGCTAAAAGTGGATTATGTAATCTATTAGAAAAGCCGGCTATACCAGCAACAGTTAAACCACCGATAATAAATTGTCCTGGCAATGAATTAATAAACTTTTGTATTGAACTCATTTATATGTTACGTCTAGTTTTTTTCTTAGATTTTTGTTTTTTAACATTATATTTTTTTAAGGTTTTATTGCATAATTGTTTTTTATTTCCTACTATTTTCATAATCCCTTTTGATAAAAGTCTTCCTGCTTTTATTCCCCTAACGCTATTACCAATATTATCCAAAGGCGGAGATACAAGTCCTATTCCGCCAACACCTTTTATAATAATAAATATACCCCCACCAACTCCACTTTTTGCAGATACACAGCCAACATCTACATTCCACTGTCCAGAATATTCGTATAATCCTTCTCCTCTAAGAGCTCTATAAACATATGATGCTGCTTCTTGGGAAATAACTTTTTTTTTATTGATAGGATGATATCCTTTATTTGCAAAAACTGCTGCCATTGTTGCTAAATCTTTTGAGGTAACTACTTTTGAGCATTGTTCTGTGTATATATCTACGGTATTTTCAACATTTCCATAAAATCTACCGTAGCTTTTCAATATGTAAGCTAATGCCATATTAGTAGAATTAGTGGAGCCTTCCGATCTATATACTTTCATGTTTATTGGCAGTTTTCTACCAGCAAATCTATCCATATTGGTCAAAACTGTTTTTCTAAACTTTTTCTTATTTTTATCAAACAACAAACTAGTTGTTGCAATTGCGCCTTGATTTACGAAAGGATTTATAGTATGTGTTTTAGATAAAACGCAGGCAACTACATTATTAAATGGCAATGAGCTTCCTTCGTTACCAATTTTTCTATCAACTTCTCTCTTACCAAATTTTTCTACAGCCAGAGCCAATGAAAAAACTTTGCTAATTGATTCAATTGGTACTCCAGAGTTATGTTTCCCGGCATTAAAAACATTCCCATTGACATCTACAAAAGATATTGCAAAAAGATTTGGATTGGCTTTTGCTAATTCAGGAATATATGTTGCTATTTTACCGGAGGAATTAGACTTAACTTTATTAAATATATCTTCTATAAGAGATTTTACTTGTTTATGGTAAGAGCTCATTTACTATAATTTACAGAGATAAGAATATAGGATATTTTTTTTCAAAAAAACAGTGTTTTGAAAGTCTATTAGGAAAATTAAGTTTTGGAGTAGATATTTTTGTATTTTAGAAATTGAGGTTTGAAAACACGTTTTTTTTAACAATTTTACTACATAGAGTAGGAAAAATCAAAAAAAATAGAAATATTTTATGTAGGGTTGTTATGTAGGACTGAAAAAAAGGCACTAAAACTTTAAAATAATAAAAGTTTAAAACTAATTTATAATGGTATTAAAATGGTACAAAATGGTAATATTTTAGGGACAAAAGGGACGAAAAAGGGACAGATTTTTTCATGCAAGACTTGTTACTATACAACGTGTCATCAAGGACATTGGAAAAGACATCTTCAGACCAAAAAACACAAAAAATGCCAAATGATACAAAATGGTATAAATGGTACAATTTTTGGGACGAAAGGGACGAAAAGGGACGAGAATGAAAAAAAGTTTGTATGTGAATGTGGAAAGGCTTACACGTTCTCTTCTGGATTACATCGCCACAAGAAAACGTGTGAGTTACATGGATGTAGTAACATTGCCATCAAAAGTAATACTGAAACAATTACAGCAGATGTTGTAAAGTTATTATTGGACCAGCAAGCAAAATATTTTGAGAAGTTATTGGATGGAACATTAAAAACGAATCAAACAATAAATGGAAATAATAACAATACAATTCAAAATAATTTCAATATAAATGTATTTTTAAATGAAAAATGTGCGAATGCGCTTTCAATTCAAGATTTTGCAAAACAATTAAAGATAACGATGGATGATTTATGTTTATTGAAGAACAATGAGCCGAAGGCTATTACAAATATAATAACGAAAAATCTAAAAGATTATACGATAACAGAAAGGCCTTTCCATAATCATGAGAAAAAATGGTATATAAAAGATAAAATGGAAGGTTGGGATAAAAATGGTCATGAGGATGGAGTTAAAATCGTGAAAAATGTGAAAAATCAGGTATCTAAAACGGCTCCGCGTCTTTTTGTGGATAATAATCCTAACTTTTTGGTAGATGAAAAGCAAGGAACTGCATATGCTGAAACAATAGCGGTGGTGATGAAAGATGTAAAGGACAGAGATTCAAATAAAATCTTGAAAAATGTTGCAAAAAACTGTCAAATAATGGATATTTTATAAGTAAATAGTTAAATATTTTGTCATAAATTGCTAAAATATTTAATTAATTGAATTAGTTTTGTTAATTTTGGGAATAATTCTGTTAATATGTTTATATTTTGATGAAACAATGGCTACATTGCAAAAAACTGTTGTACCAAGTATTTCGCTTGCTTTATAATTTATTGGATCATCTACTTCAACGAATTGTTTAAAGTACGCAGTATTAAAATTAGTTAGTTTCATTTTGGTGTAATGAAATCCTGTAATATTTTGTATGGTAATCTCCCCTGGATATTTTTCGAAATAAAAAATATTTGCGTTTTTATTCATATACTTTGTCTAGCTTATTAAATATAATTTATCCAATAATAGCTATATTTCCATATAGTTTTATTCCAAACATTTGGCTAGCTTCTTGGTTTAATTTACATGTGTATTCACCATCTTCTCTTAGAAACATCGTCTTATCATCTATTAGTTTTAAAGTTGTAAAATACCCTCCAATTATATTTTGTAAAGTATCGTAGCCAGGATCTTTTTTAAAGTAAAATATAGTTTTTTCGTCGTTTGATTCCATTTTGCGTTTTTATAAATCGCATTCATAATAAAGTTAGTTTCATTTTTTTATAAAAATTGAAAATCATAATTTATAATTATAAACTTCAATCAGACATATTATAACAAAAGACATGAGCGAACATATTAAAACAGATAATGGTAGGATCTGGCTTTATAACAAGTTTCCAAACATGAAAAAGATGGATATGGACTGGACGGCACGCAGATATGATTATCCTGACTATGTATGTCAGTATATCAAAGAAAACTGGGTAAAAATAAATGATGATAATGGAGGAACATACCAAAAACCTGCTGTTGAAGAAGAAAAAACATTTGGCACTCAATATAAAAATACATCATCTTATGAGGGGATGGATAAAGCAAATAAAACAGCAACAGATGTAATGGCAAGTAAAGGAATGGAAGAAGCAGTAAAGCATATGTTTAAAGACAAGGAAACGGGAAGGCAACTTAGTTATTCTGAGATGAGAATGCGCTTTGGGTAGTTTGACATGCCTTGTCTGTTAGTTTAAGAACAGGTTCCCGTTGCATAGCTTTTATTTCCAACCAAGTAATCAAAAGAGGCAATATACTTTTCATTTTTTTTGTTGCATAAAGGCCAATAAGTAATATAGGAATATATCTTAGTGATCTTATTTTTAGGTCTATCATTATATTTATATAAACGAATTATTTTTAACTTTATTTTTGCTTGTTATATGCGATAATCAATCAATTCAATATTACTAGTAAGCTAAATAAAATCTAATACAAATTATATTTTATCTACATATTTAGGTAGTCAGTTTGTAAGATTTTTAATTAAACTATCTTTGACAAAATATAATTAAAAATGGGTGGATATTATATGTATAATGGATATTGAAAAACAGCGTGGCTATAATTCGCGTATTTTATACAATGATGCTCGTAAAAGTTTGTTACAGTATGTGGGCACAGATTTAGATTATAAGTATTCAATAATTCTTATAGGACCTGAAGGTAATGGAAAGACATTTTTATTGAAGGAATGTGCAGACTTTTTAAAAAACTATATAGTTGATGAAGATATTGGGTTTTTTCCGAGGGATGCAATAAAATTACTAAAAACTAAGTCTAGTATTATTACAAGTTTTTGTTTTGATCCATATAAAAAGTTTGGTAAGAAAAAACCGGATAATGTAAAAATAATTGATATGTCTATGATAGAAGGTAACAGACTGCAATGAATTATTCGCTTTCATAATCATAGTCATCTTCTTTGCCAAAATGATAACTTTTCCTCATTTGCATTAAAAGTTGATCCATTTTACGATATAAACTATCAATTGATCCATTATCACGTTCTAATTTATCAACTTTAGTTTCGAGATGTTTAATTTTAAGTAAAAGTTTTTCTAAAATGTCATTAAAAACTGCTTTTTCAATATAGTTTTTATGACTGTATATTTTTTTATCTGAACTAGACATAATTAATATATATTACAGTGATTTCTATAAGCTTTTTCTGTGTTCAATAAAAACTGTGAAAAAGAACTGAAAAAAATCACGTTTCTAAAATGTATTATTTATTATTATTATTTTCGATGTTTATGAAATATTAAACATATAATCAATTTTACATGAATAACTCATATTTTACGTTATTTTCTCTCTTTTTATTTATAAAATATAATACAATGTTACCAGAAATAATAGAATTAAAAATATTAGAATATCTCTCTATAAAACCAAGAAAAAGGTGTCGTGCTACAAATAATAAAGGAAACATTTGTAAGAAAAATGCAAAGAAGGGTTATTTAATTTGTCATCATCATAAACAGATTTTAGAAAGAAGTTCAAAAAAACATCATATTCAATTTGCTGAGTTATGTATTATGTTAAGAAGGGTTATAAAAAATAATCAATATACGTGGTATGGAAGTGATCCTTATAATGCCTGGTGGAGTAGAGAAAAAAACTTAAAAAAAGGAACTAAACTTATATGTTGTAAGCGAGTTATTTAGATTGCGAATAAGACAGACTATTTTTTTAAGATGAAACGATATAAAAATGAAAATATTATATCAGAAAGTAAAAGTAAAGAGGTCATATTTATGTTATTTTTTGAAAGATAGAATGTTGCGAATAGATAAAAGAATCCATGTACATAACGTGTTTCGTGCCAAAAAACTTTATTGACTTGTATTTCATTATTAGAACCAGTAAGACCTTTATAAATAAAACCGAGACCTATTAACAGTAAGATACTTCTACAAATTATATTTATTTTTGCATTATTTTTTTTGTTAAGATAAATAATTAAATAAATAATTGTTAAACGTACGAAAATACAAATAAACCATAAGGGATGAAGTTTCATTTATATATATATAAATTATAGATATAAATATAATATACACATTTCTTGGTTTTTGAGAGTTATTTGTTATAAAATATGTAATTTTTAATTCATTTCTCTCTTGTTATAAAAAATCAAAGGCAATAAAGTAAAAATTAACTTAATATAGCTTCTAAAACTGAGATACGGTGGTGCTGTTTGTTAATAATGTCTAACATTTCAATAAATATTTCTTCATTGATTAAATTAATTTCATCATTTTGTGGAAGGGTTGGATTTTCTTGTAAAAAATTATCAAATATTTTATTATTTTGTTCGGTTCTTTTATTGCGTATAGAAATAAGTTCTTCTCTAATGCTGGTATAATGAATAGCTGATTTATATTTATCATGTGTATTTTGTTCAACGGGTTTATAATCAAGTATTGTAGATAAAGAATTAATAAGAGTATGTAGTTTAATTATAGAAATATTTTTTGGAATTATATATTTTTTTTCTTCTTTTTCTTTTAGAGCGGTTTCAACAGTTTTCAGTTTTATTTTTAGATCTTCAAGTTGTGTTATCAAAGATTGTGATAAAGAAGTCATTTAATTATATTACAAGTCTGTTTTTAAATAAAAAGAGAGAAATTAAACAAAAATCTCTCTTGCTATAATATTTAAATTGTGAATAAAAAAAATTATTTTAGGTTTTATATTATTTTTTAGTTTTCAAATTGAAGAGATTTATGTCATTCATATAATTTATATATTGTTCTCTCAGATGAGATTGTATTTTTGAAGCAGCAGAATCTTTTTCCATACGATAATGATTATACAATATCGTGTTAAATGATTTCATCAATACTTTTCTGTGAAGTGGAGAAATATTTTTAGCTCCATTTTTTTTAATATTATATTTTTTTCTGAGATGAATAGGAATAAGTTTCTTTGGCATGATTATTTAATTAACAATTATTGAAAAACTTAAATTGCAAATCAATTTTATAAAAATTATAAATATTTTATTTAAAAAAAAATATTAGAAGTTTTGAAAGAAATTAGCCATCTAGAGATGAAGAGATGACTAGCATGTTTGAAACAACTGTGATAAGCGGTTCTGTTACGAGCAAGTATTCATTCAAAGCAATTTTAGTTTGCGTCCGACCTTCATCTCCTTGCATCGCTTCTGCGCCTTCTTCTTGTGGCTTGAAATATGTGAAGGCCCCGCGACATTCCATCCAATCTTTTGTATTGAGGAGGCAATCCATGACTTGTGCAGCAGCTTTTGAATGTACTTCTGCGGGCGTAATTTCTTCATTTTGGGAAATTACGTATGTTCCCAAAAGATGTTCATGCCACGTGAGACCTGTTTCAGAATCAGGAATATTCCGCCAGGTGACTTTATAAATCTTTCCGACGTTCGCCATATTTATTTTAGTTTATTGAAAAGTATTATAAAATTATATTCATTTCAATTTTATAAAATTAATTTATAATGACTGCATTAATGGTAACAAATTGTGCAATTAAATAATAATTATTCGCACCAAATAATTGTAGGCAAAAACATTAATTATGCAATAAAAAAATAATACTACATGCAAGTAAAGCAAAAAATAGTAAAAATCATTTATAATATAATGTCAGAACACATTTCACCACTTAAAAATAAATTGTAAATATTATTGTTACGATAAATGGTAATAAAATGCAAAAAATATTAAAATTGTGTCGTAACAAAAAATCACCACCCAAAAAATAGACAAAAACACAAAAATAATAAAAAAACTTAAAAAAGAGAACCAAAAACTTAAAAAAGAGAACCAAAAAAACTTAAAAAACGGAACTAATTGCGCAAAAATTGTAACATTAAGAATAGTTTAATTTGCGATATTTTTTTTCTCACCGAAAAATAATTATTCTTAATTAAGTTATTGAACAGCGGCAAAGCCGCATGCCCTACGGGCTGTTCAATAACTTATAACTATTATATATATGTCTAAAACACATTGTAACTTCATGCAAGGATTATATATGTTAAACAAAAAACATAAGGTTGGTGT